>Ga0082212_10013058_pt1 | contig 10411 bp, 11 predicted proteins | sample TergutNt197P3_FD_71548 | JGI IMG/M metagenome (GOLD analysis project Ga0082212, IMG submission 71548) | Neocapritermes taracua P3 segment gut microbial communities from Petit-Saut dam, French Guiana - Nt197 P3 | ecosystem: Host-associated > Arthropoda: Insects > Digestive system > Gut ...
GAATACGATCTTGGTGAACAACTCAGTAAAAGCATTTCCAAAGAAGGCGTTGGAGTTGACCTGAATGATGGTACTGACAGTGTTACGGGTACTGCCGCAAAGAGCATGGCAAAAGATGATGTCGGCGAGGACTTGAACGATGCCGGTACGGAACGAATGGATGCGGCACTGGAAAATTTCCAAGGGGATAAATGGAGCGAGTTATCATTGGAAGATCAAAAGCGATCTATGACCGACCTTGCCGATTATGTTGCCGCTGATACCGGCAATAAAAACCCGCCGGAGATTGTTTTCCGTGATGATATGGAAGACGGCATGTATGGCGGTTATAGCCCTGATACGAACACCATTGAAATCAACCAGAATATGTTGGACGATTCCAATGAAGCCGCCGATACCATTACCCACGAAATGTGGCATGCCTACCAGCAGCAGTGTGCGGCAGACCCGAACAACGAACGAAGCCAAGAGTATCAAGAGGCTTTCGATAATTACATCAGCCCTGAGTACGACTTTGAAGGCTATGAAAACCAAATGGTCGAATCAGAGGCAAGAGAATATGCACAAGGTTTCAAAGACAGATTAGCCGGAATACAAGGAGCTTAATAATGGAAGCGATAAAGAATTATTTAATCAATGTACGCAAACAGAAGCCGGAAGCGGTGGCAAAGATAATGGCACCACTTGAAAGGCATAAGGATATATGCGCTGAACTCGAACTATGGATCGAGAGTCATGAATATCCAACGGGCATTCCGCTAACGATTGAAGGTTACACGGCGGAAGCGATTTCCCAACTTGCGCCGTTTATGGATGGAGTCGGAGTTTACAATTTTATGGTAACGCTCCGAGAACGACCAGATAATGCAAAACGTATCATAGCGGAAGGATTTCCAAGAAAATAGAGATATGATTATGGCGAAAGATATTGTACCAAGCAATGAAATGATCCCGGAGACCGGGGCTGTTAATGGCGGTGCCGGTTCGGACTTTGGCGGCGATCTTGCCGACAATAAAGGCGTGGATTTGAATGCCGATGTGCAAAAAGAACGGAAAAAAACAGGATTGGGTCAGAGAATTGGAGCTGGTGCACTACTACCGGTAGCAGTGTTGAGCGGTGGTGGAGATGATGATGGAAGGTTTAATCCAAATGCACAAATAGAAGCGGAAGAGCTTGATAACGCGTTGAGAGGTCCAGGATATGCTGAATACACAGATGCGCCTCCCCCTTATGAGTTTAATTTGCCTGAGGGTTATACTTCAAACATCGGTGAATTGAAGGAAAGCGAAAACGCCGCCAATGCCGTTGCAGAAAATGAACAGGCAGAAAGATGGCAACAATACGCAGAAGCCGCCGCACAGTATGAAGCCGAACAAACAGAAAATGACACAAGGCAGACAGAATACCCGCCTGACCCACCGGTCGATGTTACAGAACCACCAATAACAGACATTCAATCAGACTACAACATAGAAGAAAAATCCGAATAAAAAAAGGTACAAAGATGGCACTATTCAGCAGAAACCCCAACGAATCAGCTTTTGCAGGTGGTTCAAAGAACTGGGCGGAAGTTATCAAGAACTCCGGTCCCGGTGATCTTCTCATCTGGCGACAGCCGGAAGAGGATTTTAACACCAACTCCACGCTCATCGTCAACCCCGGCGAAGAAGCAATTTTTATCAAGGGCGGTGTTATTGAGCAGACCTTCGATAACGGGACGTTCAAACTTTCAACGGAAAATTATCCGTTCATCAGTCGCTTACGCAATGTGTTCACCGGAGGGATCAGTACATTCAACTGTACGGTCTATTTCGTCCGCAAGTCGCACAGTATGGAAATCCTGTGGGGCACTTCTTCGCCTATCCAAGTGCGTGACAAATTACTCGGCATTGCCACTAAACTCCGAGCAAGGGGAGCATACAAGATACAGATTGATAATCCGACAAAATTTCTGACTAAACTTGTTGGAAACAATATCAACATTGTGGGACAGCAGGAATTACTGGATGATTACTTCGCCAACGAATTTCAAAGCAAAATCAAAGCCAGCATTACCCGTGCGCTCAATGAAACAGTTACAGAACTTCTTGGAATTGAATCGCGGATCGACGAATTTTCCGAAACGGTACAGCCGTTTCTTAGCGAAGTGTTCGATGATTACGGCTTGAAGATGATTAAATTTTCGATTGCCGCTCTCGATATTGATGACGACGAATTACGTCGGCGCTATGATCAAATCGGTATGGATGCTATCGCCAAGATGCGTAATGCCCAAGCCGACAGAGGGGTAATGGACGTTTTGGGCAACGATTGGGGTAGGCAACAAGCGGCAAACATTCTCGGTACAGTTGCCGCCAATCCGGGGTCGGGTGGAATTGCCGCCGCCGGTGCAGGACTCGGCATGGGTATGGCTGCCGGTAGTGTTTTTGCGGGGATGGCACAACAGATGTTTAACCCGATGCAGCCGCAAGCACCGGCGCAACCGACGACACCGCAACCTTCAGGGCGATTTTCCCAAAGGTCTGCGGATGCGTCTCCAGCACCGAGCAATGGTACCGACGATCCGGTGGCATCGTTGAGAAGATTAAAGGAAATGCTCGATCTCGGCTTGATAGAACAGGCGGAGTTTGATGCAAAAAAAGCAGAAATTATGAGCCGAATGTAAGGAGAAACAAATATGAAAATCGAAAACCTGCAATGGATTATTTTGAATTCGATATTTCTTATCGTGTTCAATGCCCTGTTTTTTGTACTGGGTGGCACGGACCGTAATACGTCTGTATGGATTTCTTACGGGTTCATCCACTTCGCCTATTTTATGCTGTTACTCACGCCGAGGTTGACTCGTGGCGAGAAAAGTTGGTCGGCATTGGGCTTTCCGCTCTATGTAATTTCTTCGGTCTATTTTCTTGTGGAACTTTTCATCGGATCGGCATTCATTTTAATTGCTTTTGAGAATTACACAGGCACATTCCTCGTCCAACTTTGTATTGCCGGGTTATACGGCATCATACTTTTTGCGAACTTGATTGCCAATGAACGGACGGCGGATGCCGTAGCCAAGCGGCAGGTTCAAATTTCATATATCAAGGATGCTTCCGTCAAAGTTAAAGGCTTGTTGGAACGCATTAGCGACAAAGAGACAAAGAGGAAAGTTGAGCGAGTTTATGATGCTCTTTATTCCAGCCCTGTAAGGTCGCATCCAGATTTGGATTCTGTCGAAGTCCGTATTGAGAGGTCTATCCACGAATTGGAGAATGCAGTCTCCACCGGGAACCGGGACAACATAGTATCTTTGGCAGATTCATTGGAAGCCGCGATAAACGACCGTAACACGCAACTAAAAACGTTTAACTGATTATCGGAATGTACTGGAATGATTTCGCATGCCCCTCGGAGTCCCGCACACTCCGAGGGGTTGATATTTCTTGCATCGCCTAATTGTCAAAGATCGGTATGTCGCCAACGAAAAGACTGCGTTGACCTGTTATTCCCTATCCATAATCTCACGAATTTTTTTATACATATCAGGATAGTTCTGCATGATGTATTGCTTGATTGGTTCGTCATCCAGCAAGCCGCGAAAATAAGTCAATTGTTTTATGACATCGCTTACGTAGGTGTGGAATGTGAGTTCCAGCAGTGCGTTTTGTTTTGTGATCTCCTCCAAACGTTTGGTGATCAATTCTCTATTCTCATCACGTTTCTGCCAAGGCGTTTTCTTTTTCTGAATGATCCGCTCCGTGATAGGAGTGAGCAATACCTTTCCTTTGACCATGTCGAGACTAAAATCCTTTACCTGTTTGAGTTCCCTCAAGATTTCTGCTTGACGTTTGGGAGTCACGTTCTTCAATTCGTGAAGTGCAGTCTTCGTGAGTTTTTTTTGCTCATAAGCGATTTGGATCGCTGTGTGTAATTTTTTAGCAAGGTTTTCATCAATGCTGGGCTTGAGAGATATTCTGCCGATTGCGGCAGCAACCTTTTCTTCTGTAACTTTTTCGCACACCTTATTGATCATTTTTTCCCGTTCAGTAGGCGAAACGTCAATGACCTGACGCGATGTCGTATAAGTATCGAGGCGCGGTTGCAGGACACACGGAGCGGATTCGATTCCCGCATCTCGGAAAATGTAGTACCGCTTATTCCCATCACTTATGAGAAAAGTTTCGCCATTTTCACAGACGACAAACGGTTCCAACATTTCGATTCCTTCCAAGCTCCTGCGTACTCTTGCAAGATCTTCTTTCTTGAATGGTTTCGGATTGGTTGGAACCAACCGGCTCAAAGGAATGTCCTTGATAATTATCGTTGATTTCTTTTCCATAATACACCTTTCATCTGATTATTAATGGATTGTTTCTGTTTGTGAACAAAATCGGCAATAACGAACCAATTCAGTTTTCATATTGCCCTTTTATTTCCGGTTTCATCAGGTCTTTGAGTTCCCCTATCATTTGGTTGAACTTTTCATCCCCCCAGAGCGATTCCAAGCATTCCATCAAATAGAGGGCATCATTGCGTTTTATCTTGCGCTGAGCATAGAGTAGTTTCTGTTTTTTTGTTTCGTCTCTGATGATTATGCTCAACTTCGTGTGTGTCATGTCCGTATTCGATAGTCCTTTTGCCTCGCGTTCCTTGAGTATCCTTCTGATATAGTCCAAGTCGCGGGTGCTAATTCTTCCATTCTCATATTCATCCAGCAAAAAATTCTGTACCTCACTACCGGGGCATTGGAGAACCTTCAGCGCAAAATCCATAGTAAAGCGGTCGTCCTCGACTCCACGAATCAAACGCTCCTCACCCTTCTGCATCAGTTCGATATAGTTTCTCATTGACAATTGCGATTTACCGGTAATCTGAGCCAAATCAGCAAAACTCATTCCTTGTTCGCGCATTCTTAATAGCCGTCTGGCGAGATCAATGATGTCCTTTCTCGTTCGAGTAAGATTTTCTGCAAGCCCCATCAGTAAAGCTTTTGCCTCATCAACGTTAATGATTTCAGCGTCTATATGTGTCATGCCATTTTGTTGGTAGGCTTTGAGTCGCCCTTCACCGCAGACCAATTCATATCTGCCAGTCTTTTTGAGGTTCCGTTCATTGACACATATCGGCTTGTACAAGCCAAGTACAGAAATGTTTTTGACCATTTCTTTGAAACGCTCCTCATCTCGTTTCCGAGGATTGGAAACATCTATTTTGTCAACGGGAATCTGTGCAATGCGGCGTTCCTTGGCTGAACGGACAATGATTTTACTTTTGCTCATTTTTTGGTTTCCTTGCTATTTGGGTTTGTCCAATGGATAAGATCGAAGATAAAACGCAAATCGAGGTGTCCGAACAATCCGATCTTGAACGATGATGAATCCGCAATACAAATCAAAGGCTCATCGGTCAAAACTCGCAGAAATGGGAAATAACCAAGGATTTGCGAACCTTGACAATCACGCAGAGGAACACCAAGGGTAATATCGACATTGGGACTCTGGTCAATGCGGAAATACCACTGATGTCCATAGCCACGAGGAAATGGGAGTACCGGTACGATTTTGACAGAGAACATTTTGTTTATCACGAGAAAATCTTCGCAGTCCAACACGTCGTTCGCTTCTGCCTTAATCATATTCTGAACATCCTTTTGTGTTTTTTCGGTTACGTCGGGATAGAGCGATTGAAACGCTTCCGGTAGCGAGCCGAATTCCAGAGTAATCTCGCGTTTAGTGGGCATCTCTGGCAATGCACTCAACAATGAATGGGAGAGCATGCCGAATTCTTTGAAAACGGAACGGATCTTTTCCAAAATCTCCTCACGGGACATTCGTTTGTTCCGAAGGATGAATTTATCTCGGGCTTTTTCAAATACCGCCCACTCGACTACGGGTTCAAAACTACCTGGTACGACAATCCAGTCTTTGGGGGGATTGCGTTTAATCTCTTTTGTTCCGAGCTTCGACGATGTCTTGTTATAGACGACGGAACCAGCGTATTGTTCATTTTGCAAAACATGCCGTATGCCTTCTGCCCGCCATTTGCCACCTCTTGGTGCAGGAATATCCCGCTCATTCAAAAATGCGGCAATCTGTTTTTCTACGTGTCCTGTTGATACGAAAAGATCAAAGATATTACGAATGACTGGAGCATTGCCTTCCTCATCGGGAGTAAGTTTCACACGATTGTTTGGATAAGATTTGTGCTGCTTCGGCTTCATGATGCCGACAGGTTCTCTTCGTTCATTGACTTCGAGCCGTACTGTTCCATAAGGTGCTGGACCACCGGCACGGTTTCCCTGCCAAGAAACCTTTTTCGCACCAGCAAGCACTTTCTTACTCAGGTCGGCACTGAATTTTCCAGCCATTTTTTGTTCCAGTGCTTTCTGAATGTCCTGAAATGAATCACCGTATTCATCAGTTCTGGGTAAATCACCATGTACGACATACTTAACTTCGGCTCCATATTTGGAACATTCGTTTTCATAAGCAGCAGACTCACTAATGTTTTGAAATCGTCCCCAACGAGTAGCGTCATTGCAGATGACATAATCCACATCACGTTGTTTGACTCGTTCTATAAAAGCCAGAAAACCATCGCGTCCATCAACAGAGGTTCCTGATTTTCCGGCATCTATGTATTCGTCGACAATTGCGACATTATTCCTTTCTGCCCAGGCGTGAACTGCGTCCCGTTGGATTTCAATAGAGTTTTCTTGCCGACCTTCCGCTGAATGTCGGTAATAACCTAAACCCCGAAAACTCTTTTTCTTTTTCTCCCACCACGTCATTATTATTCTGCACAAAAAAAGATGGATAATTCCGAGAACGCGTTCTTGCTCGTTTTCGTGCAAAACAACAACGAGTGTAGCGAAATTTATCCGGTTGTTACGTCTGTTGCCATTTTGCATGGGCGACAATATACCAAATGTGTCTTTTCTGCTAGGGTGCAAAAGGTGCAAGTCGAAAAAATTATTTTTGCACCTTTTGCACCCTCATACATTTCCGTAGCCCATAACCCATCACCTCGCCAGTCTTGCTACTACGAATGGGTGCCAAAATGTACGGACATTTGTCCATTTTTAGTTTTCTCCTGATTCGAGTCAGCGCACTTTTGAACGTGTCGTGGGGCACCATTCTTTTCTTTTTACCCCATCCGGCTGCTTCCACTTTTTCCGTACGAAGCCGATGTTTCGGGGCATACCAAATCGCTGATAGAATTTGTCCCGTCTGTCCCGTGTATTGTGTCGTCCAGTCCTTTGTTTCCCATCGCTCCTTTTTCATTGCCTCTTTTTCAAGGCGTAACGCCTCTCGATCAATCATTCGTTGATACATCGTAGCCTCGGCATTGGCTCTATTGCGCCGCTCTATCAGATCAGCGATTCGGGCGGGAGCTTTGGTATTGTTCTGCTGTACTGGGGAGATGAGATTGGTTTCGGTGGTAGTTTCCAGTGTTTTCATTAGGATTTTCCTTTCAAAAGGGGGTTAAATCCATTATTACTTCTGTCTCCCCTTGCAATCACGCCTAGATTTTGTTAAAATCCTTCTCATGGCTCGTACCTCGTGGCATCCGGCATTTGCACAAGCGATAGAGAATGAACTCGATGATTCGAAAAATGCGTTGACATTTGAGACAGAGCATCAACTCAACACGGAGCCGCTGAGAATAGATGTGCTGATCATCAAAAAGAAGCGGAACGTCGTCATCAAAAAGAATATCGGTCAGATTTTTCGAGGGTTCAACATTATTGAGTATAAACGCCCGGACGATCATGTGACAGTTGAAATGTACCACAAAACGCAGTGCTATAGCAGATTATATGCCTCCCTAAACAAAGTTAACATCAATGAAATGTCGGTAACGTTATCTGTAGCCCAGATTCCGCGAAAATTGCTGGCATTTCTGAAAAAGCAGTACACTGTAAAAAATGTTCAGAAAGGGATTTATTACGTTGAAGGGGACACGAGTCCGACACAGATACTTGTTTCGGCAGAATTACCGGAGGATGAAAATGTTTGGTTGACCAGCTTACGGAAGGACTTGACTGAAGAACAGATAAGGCGTGTTTTGGCGGCGACGGAGGGTAGAGAAAAGGTTGATGCCTACATCCATACTATCATCGAAGCGAATGCGGAAACAATTGGAGAACTGTTTATGAGAAAAAAAGAAGGTGTCATTATATCGGAAAAATTGGACGGGTACTTTCGCGAAAGGTATGCCCCTTTGATCGCCGAAGGCAAGGCCATAGGGGTAGCCGAAGGTCGAGCCGAAGAGAAGATCGAGGCGCGCAGAAACATGCTTTTGGCATTCCTTCGGGGAAGGTTTGGCAAGGTTTCGAAAAACATTGAAAAGGCAATCAATCAGATGAATGATCCGATTGCGTTGGAATCGCTGGCTTCGCGTACCGGTAACTGTAAAACACTGGAGGAGTTTGTTGCTGAATTGTGACGATGCCAAATGGCTTAGACTGGCAGTGTTCGGCACCCATCTTGGGGCGTGAGGTACCCTGCCTACCAGAATTGGCGACTGATTGTACCTTTTTTGTGTGCCGATTCAACTACCCGTTATTTACCCGATATTTTTCCTGACTACCCGCAAAACCTGAGAAAACAAGAGTGAGAAAAACAACGTTTGACAACGCTTGACAAAATCAGAAAATGCTGTAAACTCTTGCCATATAAGCATTTTTGCACTCTTGATGTTTGTTGCGCGGCTTCGTTCACACGGCAGAGGTCACAGGTTCGAATCCCGTGCCGCCCATTGACGTAAAGTCAGTAAGTACAATTAGTTAGATACACGAATGCTGTTTTTATCGTGTGGTCGTTTTAACCAAGAAACCTCCAATTTGGAGGTTTTACAGTCGAAAGGAACACATTATGAACAGAAAAAGTGTACCCAAACCACCCAGAATCCTCCAAGTTCGCAAAGATGGCGTTTATGATTGCGTCTACGTGAACAAACAGAAAATCCGGCTAGGTCGCACCGGAACACCCGAAGCCGAAGAGAACTTCAGGAAAATCCAAATCCAGGTTCTCACTGACCCTACCGGTTTGGCTCCCAAGCCGCAACAGGTTACAGTCGATACCCTGTGTTTTGCATACCTCGAATATGCGGAACAGCATGATCCCGGTCATTATTTCGGTATTAAGACCGCCGTCGGCATCTTCGTGCAGCACTTTACCGGACAGGCGGTCGATGGACTGGACAGCCGGTCATTCCTGCTTCTCCAAAAGATGTTCGTCCAGCATAACGTTTCCCGGCAGTATTGTAATATGCTCATGGGCTACATTCGGGCGATGCTAAAATGGGGTATCCTGCACAAATTGGTGCCGCATCAGGTTTATTGGGAGGCAAAACTGGTTCCCGCCCTACGGAAAGGCAAGACCAAAGCCTACGAGAAACCCAAACGTCAAGACGTTCCCGACGAGGTTATTGACCGAACATTGCCACATCTACTCCCGACAATCCGGGATATGGTGCAGGTACAACGGCTGGCTAGTATGCGACCAAGCGAGGTATTCCGAATGAAGCCGGATGAGATCGACATGGAATACAAGACCGATGACGGAAACGTAATCTGGATGTACACCCCCGGTACGAACAAAAACTCGTGGCGTGAGAAGCACAAGGCGGGGGAATATGTGCGGATCATTCCGCTGGGGAAACCCGAACAGGATATTATTGCTCCTCGTCTGGTGGGTAAATCGGACACTGATTACCTTTTCAATCCCAAAGATACTGTGATGGAGCGCATCGAACGAGATGCCGCCAGACGAAAATCCAAAGTCCAACCGTCGCAGGTTCAGCGGAAAGAGCAGACCGCCAAGAAACCCAAGCGTCAAGACCGGGACTGTTACGATAGAAATTCCTACAATCGAGCAGTCCAACGAGCAATCACTGCGGCTAATAAGCGTCTGCCGGGCAACGAGCAGATACCTGCTTGGACACCGTACCAACTGCGGCATGCGGCTATCACGGAGATTGTGCAACAGACCGGAAGCCTTGATATTGCCAGAGCCGTTGCTGGTCAGAAGTCCATCTCGGTTACGCAGGGCTACAACCACGCCGACGTGAAAATCGCCGTCGAACAGGCGGTCAAACGCAGTCAGTAATTTTGCTCTTCACAACGGGGAATAGCACCACTATTCCCCATCGACCTTGAACTCCCCTAGAAACGGTGTACACTGGTGAGGTAATCCACGATCACTGGTCGGTCCAGTTCGGACCGTTGACATCGGCTTGGAGTAGGATGTTGGCACGTCGGACTTTTTGTGAAGTGCCTTTGAGTTTTTTGACGACAGTGAGACAGGTTTGTCGTTCGTCGGCGTTTAATCGGACAAGGTAAATCTTTTGCATGAAAACCTCCGTGAAAGAAAATCATGCAATAGAGTACAAATATTTGAAAATCCCTGCAATCCCAAAATA
>Ga0082212_10013059_pt1 | contig 10410 bp, 5 predicted proteins | sample TergutNt197P3_FD_71548 | JGI IMG/M metagenome (GOLD analysis project Ga0082212, IMG submission 71548) | Neocapritermes taracua P3 segment gut microbial communities from Petit-Saut dam, French Guiana - Nt197 P3 | ecosystem: Host-associated > Arthropoda: Insects > Digestive system > Gut ...
GCAGGTCGCCGTCACCCACTCGCCGGCAGCCTCGGTCTTGGCGGAGGTCGGGTGCATGCGCACCCCGTTCCGGTCCGCCGCGCCGCTGTCGCGCAGGTTCCCGCCCTCGAACTCCAGGTCCACGGCCACATAGCGGCCCAGGTTGTTCACCGCGCAGTACTCATAGGTCAGCGTGGTGCCCGGCCGGATCTTGATGCACTCCTCCGGCCCGAATTTTTGCAGGGAGCCGTAGGTGAACGAGTTCTTCGGCGAGCAGTCCATGCCCGATATTTTCACGGCCCACGCGCCGTCTTTCTCCACGATTTTCGCCTTCGCGCCCAGCATGGATTTCTTCGAGTCCAGCGCGGGCTGCTGTTCAAAGGCATAGGTAAACGCCTCCCGGTAGACCCTGTCGTCCACGGGCGGCGGCACCTCCCGGTCCTCCCCGCGCGCCCTGGCGTCCCGCAGCGGCGAGACGCACCGCAGGGCGTCTCGTTCGTCGTTCACGGCGGTGGCCGCGAAAATAATGATATCCCCGTCGTCCGGCAGCGTGACGCCTGTGGCATAGCCGATGTCGAGGCTATACGCGAACATGTAGGTAGACGCCGCGATGTTGTCCTCGTTCATTGTATGCCGGTGCGTAGCTTTAAAAGCAGGGATTTGCTCCTTGATGTAGCCGCCCTGGCCCAGGTCGTAGAGGTCCCAGGCTGCCACGTTCTCCGCGAAGTCCGCGATCTCCAGCGTGACGGTTTTGCCGCCAATCCTGAAATCGGCCCCCTTGTCGCCGCCTACAGACGCCGCCAGCAGCTTCAGTGTTGTATACCCCGGCGTCAGGGGGATGGTCTGGCCCGCCGCGCGCACGGCGTTCAGCGCGCCGTCGGCCTTGTCGCCGGTCCGGTAGGGCACCCCGGCGAACAGGATGGTCTCGGACACCAGTTCCGCCGGGTAACAGTCGCCCGTGGCGGTCAACCCACCGTCGGCCTTATTTGCGTTGCCGGAATAGGCGTCGACATTGTAAGCATTGCTCAGATCGACGAACTGCGTATAGTTCCCTGCATATTTCCTCCACGCGCCCATGGCTTGGGCCTGCAGCGTCAGGGCAAAGGACTTCACGCCGTACGCCCCGATGTCGAACACCAGCGCGCCGCCGTCCAGCTGCGCGGGGCCGATCTCCTCCTCGGAGGCATAGACCTCACGGGCGGATTCTATCCCCTCCCCCAGCGTGAAACGCACGCCGGTTTGGTCTTCGCCCGCGCCCTCGTTGAAGCGCACAATGATCTCGTCGCCACGCTCCGACTGCTTCATGGCCCGCAGCATGACCCGGTCGTTATTCAGCGCGCCGAAGCTGTAGTGCCCGCCCAGGGGGCCCTCGTGCGGGGCAGCCTGGAAGACGCACATCGGCTGGTTGAAGGCCTCGGCCTCCATCTGCACATCGGACTGGTTCCACGCTCCGCCATGGCTGTAGAGCGCGAAAGAGAACCGGTTCTCGCCTACTTCCTGCACGTCCTGCCCGGCGGGGATGCCCACGTAGTCGTGCGTGAAGTCGTTGGCGGGCGTGTGGATCAGGGTCAGGCGCAGGGTGGAGTCGTTCGGTTTGTCGATCCCCGTCTTGCAGTCGTTGAGAATAGACACGCCGTACGAGCCATCCGAGGCGGTCAGGTCGGCCCACTTCTGGTGCGGAACCTCGGCCTTGCGGTGCTGCGTATCGCTGCCCGCGCTGTTGTTGCCACGCTCGATCACGCCCAGGCCCAGGTCGTAGGTGGCCGTCTCGTTCGCGCCGGCGAGGTCGAACACAGCCTTGAGCAGCGCGGCCCGCTCGTTCCAGTCCACCACATTGCTGATGTTCACCGTTTCGCCGCCCGCCTCCAGCGAGACCACCTGCGCGTACTTCGAGTTCCCGCATTCCCGCTCGATACGCAGGGCGACGCGGGCCGGGCCGAGTTCTTCTATTGTAATTACCGGCGTTCCTTCGACGTAACGCGCCGATTCTTTGTCCCAGTAGTCGTCGAAGTTCAGCTCCCAAGAGGACCAGTATAGCGGACTGTTGTCGAACAGCCCCAGGCGTATGAGCGCGTTGAGCAGTTCTTTGCTCCCCAGGGTTTTGTCAATGATACTTGCGATGTCGCCGTTGTCATCTATGGCCACTCTATATTTTTCGTTTTCCAGAACGGTTTCGGCTATACGCAAGCCGGTGTCCATCGCACAGGGCACATTTGAGGGCTTCGCAGAATACGTTCTGTATCCCAGGGAATCAACAGTGGCCAGGAAAACGATTCGATATTCATCACCGTCCTTCGAGAGCACCTGCGACGGGACCTCGCTACCCTCGTCGTTGAACACACGCACGAATTCGGGTCGGACGGGGAATTGCAGCGCGGCCTCCACAACGCCCGTGCGATTGACCGCCATGGGGTTGTTCACCACTAGGGGGATGCCACCCTCCGGCACGCGCGTGTCCATCAACGAAGCGACGCCCGCCGCGCCGTTCTCGTATTCCGCGGCGAACTGCATGATGTCCACCATGTAGTCGTTCCACGTGCGTTTGTATGTGGTGCTGTTGCTGGTGCCGGGCATGTCGTCGTGGAACTGGTGCGAGATGAGGTTGGTCCAGGTGGTCTCCAGCTGCGCCTTCGGGTACTCACGCGCACCGATCCACGCTGCCGCCACGAGGGAACGCTCCGCCGCGTCCGCGAGCATCTCCGCGCGCCGGTTCCACCGCTTGGAGATGGCCCGGGAGGTGTAGCCGCCCGTGGCGTGCTGGTTCAGCAGAAGCTCCCCGGTGTAGCCGGGCAGCTTCTCCCGCTCCTGCGGCGTGATGTCCGCGAAGATTTGCTCCGGCGGCACGAACCGCACCTGCACATTTTTGAAGGAAAACGGCTTCGAGAACCCGGTCCACCGGCCGAACCAGGCGGCCGGCGCAAATTGTTTCGATTCCACCTCCCGCGAGACCGCCGCCACGGTCGCCTCGGAGGGCGGGCCGCCGCGGTCGCCCCCGCTGCCGTAGAGCACGGCGTTGCGGCCAACCGGGCTCCTGTTCAGCTTGCGCAATACGCCCAGATTCTTCGCCATGCCGCTGTCGTAGCTGTCGGTATAGTTGTTCCCGTTGATGTTGGCCAGGATGCCGTTGCCGTCCGGGCCGGTCCACACGCCGATATCGAAGGGCAACTTGCTGCCGGGGAAGGTGTTGCCCCAGGAGAGCTTCTGCGTGGTGAACCCGATGAGGTTCGCGTGATGTGCCACGGAGGGCAGCGTGAACCCGAAGCCAAAGCAGTCCGGCAGGAAGATATCCCGCGAGCGTCTGCCGAAGGTGTCCTCAAAGTAGTTGTTGCCGTACAAAAAGTTTCGGAACAGCGCCTCCGGCGAGGGGGAGTTCACGTCCCCGTTCTCCAGCCCGCTGCCGATGGGGTTCCAGTTGCCGGAGACCACGTATTCCTTCAGCCGCTCGAATTCCTCCGGGTAGTACTCCTCAATGAGCTGGTAGCGGTACGCTCCCTCGAAGTTGAACTGGTACGCGGGGTATTTCTCGATCAGCGCGAAATTCCCGTGCAGGGTGTCCGGGATGAACTTGGTGATGGTCTCCTCGAAGTCCCAGCTCCACACGGTATCGAGATGGGAGTTGGCGACGGCGTAGATCGTCTTGGAGTTCGCCGCACCGGCAAGCGCCGCGCCGCCCGCGAGCAGCAGCGGCGCACCGACGAGAAAGACCCTCCGCAGTGTTCGTTTCATGGCCAGTTTCCTTTCTTTCTACTTGATATCCTGATTCGCCAGCTCCATGATATCGTCAAAGCCCACCGGCCCGTCGGCGCCGTTGTCGGCAAGCAGGCCGTGATACCGCCCCAGCCAGTAGGGCATGATCATGTTGTACGACTTTTGCAGGGTTTTGCGGCCGGTCTGAGGCGTACCCGATACGGCCGAATAGACGTCGCTGCCCATGGAGCCACGCTCGTCCATGGGCAGGGCCAGGGGGAAGCCCGTGCAGGGGTCATAGAGGCGCTCGCCTTCGGCCTGTACATCGGGGCGGGCGGCGTTGTCGATCCGGACACCGCGCGGGTTGACCGGGAAGCGGGAGAGCTGCCAGGCGAGCACGTCTGCCAGCGGGCGGCCATAGCCGTCTTTGATTTCTTGATTGTTGTAGGCGAGCTGGTAGGTCAGATACCACTCCACGTCGCGGGAATATTGCAGCACCTTCCACCACGAATCGGCACCCGCGCGGTATTTCTCCACCAGGACGGGGTCGCGCTCCAGTTGCATGAGGGTGTAGTAGGAGATGGCCGACATGCGGATGTCGGAGTAGTTCAGGAACTGGATGATCGAGCGGAACATCTGCTCATCGGAGAGTTCATCGCCCGCCAGCTCTCTGCCCAGAACCACGTGCCGCTCGTAATACTCAGCCATCACATCCGCGTAGCGATAGGGCTCGTCGAGGGCCAATTTCCGATAGATATTATGCCACTGGCCGTCGCCTGTCACATGATGTGCAACCTTGAACAGCTGTAACAAAATGGACAGCCCCAGCGGCGCGTCGAGGAAGCTGTCGCTGCCGCGGTTGGTGTAGTACTCGCGGCTCATGCGCGCCCAGGAGGTGGGCTGGCCGCCCGCGTCGATGTGGCAGAAGTCGTTGTCCGCGAAATGCTTGGCATGGCGGGCAGCGATCTCAGCGATGAGCTGCGCAAGCTCTGGGTCCTCGGGGCCGAGGATATCGTATGCCAGCTGCCATACGGCGTAGTGCCCGACCAGCTCGTCGTTGGAGGTGTCGCACTTATAGATGATGTCGTCGTCACCCCAGCCCTCGTCGGCGTAGAGGCGGCGCAGGCGCTCGGGGATGGGCATGGAGCTGTCCACCGCCAGCAGAGGCGGGATGTCGTCGCCCTTGCCCGTCGTGGACGGCACGCGCAGGGAGATCAGCTTGCCGTCGGGCGTATACATTTTACGAAAGAACACGCCGTCGTGGTAGGGCACCGGGTCATTCATGGGGTCGTTGACGTGATAGGACCGAGCGATATAGCCCTCCACGTTGCGGAACGCGACCTCGGGCATGGCGTTGGAAACGGCCCAGTCGGCGGGGTTCAGGGGGGCGGGCTTGTGGGTGACGAGGCCCAGCGGCCCGTCCTCGGGCAGCGTGGTCGCGCAGGGGCGGCCCTCCTTCAGGTATTCGCCGCTGCAGCGGTTGGATGCGGCCTTGTTATAGCGCACAAAGGACGGCACCACGCCCTTCCACCCAGGGATATAGCACAGCAACAGGCAGGCCTCCGTCCAGAGCGTGGCGAGCTCTTTGGCGCGCCGCCGCTCCTCCGGCGAGGTCTTCGGGTCATCCCGCAGCACGGCATAGCGGCACAGGTCGCCCATGGCGACAAGGCTGGTCCAAAGGCCGTCGTTGTCCGATTCGTGCCCGGTCCAGGCCTTTTTTTCGGGCTTGTAAATACCGCCGCTGAGCATCCCGCGGCGGTTCATGCAGTGATAATTGACCTCGGAGTACAGAGAGGCCTTTTGCTTGGCGCTCATGATTCTGAACGTGATATGGGATACGCCCGTTTCGGTTAGCGCGTAGACCCCGCCCTGGCCGTCGGGCTGGAGGGACTTTACATGGTTGCCGAGCAAATAGCCGCCGGCCCGAAAGCACTGTATCCTGTCATAGGGCTCGGGGTTGGCCGCGTCGATGCGCCACAAGCCCTCGTTGGTGCCGGCCCACAGGACGCCCTCCGGGGATTGCGTGTGGCACAGCACGGTGTCCGCGGGCAAAAACGCGGGCAGCATGGCGGCCTGTTCGCCGCTGAGTGCGGGGAAAGCAAGCGCCGCAAGTTCTTCGGCTTTATCGGCCCATTCGGCGATTGGTTTGCGGATTGCCCACCGCTGCGGTGTTTCGCGCATTTTGGCAGGCCGCCCGGTGTAGTCGCGGTGATTGGACATAGGAATATCTCCCCTCTCTCTTTTTTCCAAGCATAGCAAATAAGCAAATATAGTGTAGCACAAACTTTTCTCTCACGCAACCCCGAATAAATTTCTTGACAGAATTTCGTGTGTAGGCTAAACTATTCTTAAGCTATTGGAAAGGGTTGCTTCGATTTTACAATATTGGGAGGATGATAGGCGTGGAAAAGAAATACAACTGGGTGGAGACATGGGGAATGTCGCACGCGGCCCTGTCGATGATGTCGTTTTTCTCGGGGAAGCGTACGCTGCGGCTCGTGCTCCATTCCGCGATATCGGGCGAGCGGGTGAGGATCCGCCTGTGCAACCGGTATACGGGCAGCGCCGTCGTCGTCGGGCGCGCAAGTATCGCCCTGTGCGACAAGGACGGCGCGATCGGCGGCCCTGAAAGCATCCGGCCAATCACATTTGGGGGCGGGGAAGGGCTGACCCTGCCGCCCGGCGAAACGGCCATTTCAGACGAAACAGAATTTGCCGTCCCAGTCGGCGCGTACATCGCCGTAAGCCTCTATATTGAAAAAGGCAAGCTGCAAAGCGGCAACTTATTGAATAACGTCCAACTGCTGTGTGCCAAGGGGGACCGCTGCGGGGAATTGACCATTCACCATCGAAAAAGGCCGCGCGACTACATCATATCCCTCGCCGGCAATCTGCTCGGGATGACGCTGCACAGCCCGATCCCCCTGTTCCAGGCGGTGGAGCTGCAGGGCGGCGGCGAGGCCTCCTCCATCGTGTGCTTCGGTGATTCGCTCACGCAGCAGGGCTTCTGGTTCAATCCTTTCGAGGAGAAAATACGCAGCCTGTATCCGGGACGCTATTCCGTCATCAACAAGGCCATCAACGGCAGCCGCATCCTGCGCGACACAAGTCGCCGCTTCCCCCTGCGCGGGTTTTTCGGCATCAAGGCGCTGGAACGCGTGCATGATGACATATTCGCCTTCGAGGGGGTAAGCCATGTGGTATTCTGCCTCGGCACCAACGATTATTTGCAGCCGGGGACCATCGCCGCGCGAAAGAGTGAACGTGCCTCGGCGGAGGAGATCGCAGCCGGGACCGCGGCGCTTGTTTCTCTGATCCGCGCGCGTAAAATCACCGTCGTCGGGTTGAATTTCGTGCCCACGGGGCTTTCAGGCGACTCCACGCCGGAGAAGAACATCCTGCGCGCGCAACTGAACGAATGGTATGAAAACTGCGGCGCGTTTGACTACAGCTGCGACGTGAGCAGCGCCTTCGCCTCGGCCGAAAACCCCGACCTGCCCGTCGCCTCCTATGTTGGGAAGGACAAGACGCATCCGAACGACGAGGGCGGGCGGGCGATCGCGGAGGCGATTGACTGCGGGATATTCGCGCCGAAAATAACAGTACAAGGAGGCTGACCATGCCAACCACCCCCTACATCCCCTCGACCCGCCAGCATGAAATCACCGCGCCCCAGCGCCTGTTGAAGGACGGCGATATCGCCGAGCCGGGTTACGCGAAGCGCCTGCTCTGGCAGTACGACCGCAAGGACATCACCATCCACCCCGCGCGCATCAAGGAGTGGGACTGCTACTGCATCGGCAACCAGGACTATGGCATGGTGCTCATCATCAGCGACAGCGGCTATGTGGGCAACCTCAACTTCAGCCTGATCGACTACCGCGCGAGCAAAACCATGCGCCACGCCATCGTGACCCCGTTCCCCATGGGGCGCTGGGGCCTGCCTGCCAGTTCGGAACAGGGGCACGTGGAGCGCCGCGTGGGCGGCATGAAGCTGGGCTTCTATCATGGGGGAAACAGGCGCGTGCTGCGGGGGTTCGTGCCGAAATTCGGCCCGGAAAAGCTGCCCCTGCGCATCGACCTGACCCTGACGGACATCCCGGCGGAGAGCGTCGTGGTCGCCACACCGCTGGGCAAGCCGGGGCGTTTCTACTACAACCAGAAGATCAATTGTATGCGGGTCAGCGGCGCCGTGACCTTGGGCGATGCGCTCTGGCAGCGCTTCGATCCGGCAGATTCCTTCGCCACCCTGGACTGGGGCCGGGGCGTGTGGACCTACGACAACACCTGGTATTGGAGCAGCCTGAACACCGCCCTGCCCGACGGCAACACCTTCGGCTGGAACCTGGGCTACGGCTTCGGGGACACCTCCGCCGCCAGCGAGAACACTTTGATTTACAATGGCAAGGTTCACAAACTGGATGAAGTAGTTTTTCATCTGCCCCAAAAGAACGGCAAGGACGACATCATGTCCCCCTGGACATTCACCTCCAGCGACGGCCGGCTGGAGATGGATTTCGTGCCCGTACACGACAACTCCACGCCACTCAACCTGGGGGTGATCTGCATGGACGGAAACCAGGTGTTCGGCGAATTCACGGGCAAAGCGTTGCTGGACGACGGGACTGTCATAGAGATCGCCCGGCAGATTGGATTTGTTGAAAAGTTTCACAATAAGTGGTGAGGTTGCTTCCATGTATGTAATAAACGGAATCACATACGAGCATTTTGACGAGATGATGCGTTCTCGAGATGAAACGTATAATATCTTAGGAAGGTTCTACAAGCATAAGGAGTACAAGGCGGTGATTGATGGACGATAATTTTACAAGCTATTATGCAATACACAGGTCTATCACAGGATGCAGTAAAGCGCCTGCACGATTCATGCAGCAGGGAATTGCCAGAAACCGTCAACGCCCTTGTTATGCAAGAATCAGAGGGGCTTGAACTCAACGCAATTGAGTGCATCCATGACTATTTGATGCTGGAACCTGTTGAAACGGTTATTAGCGCAAGGCTTAGTAACAATCAGGTTTACGATGTTGGTTGGAATCGCTTCATGGATGCAATGCTACTAGAAATCAATCGTAGGCTAAGTGATTTGCGGAGACAAATGAAAGATACCCGGCAACAGGATAATCTACCGCTTGAAATGACGGATGATAAAGGAGGCAACGACAATGGCTAAACGCGCCCCGAACGGCAACGGCTGCATTACGCAGCGCAAAGATGGAAAGTGGATGGTCAAAGTCACCACGGGCCGGGACACTGGCACGGGCAAGCCCACCTATGCTTACAGCTATCACAAGACGCAGAAGGAAGCGCGGGAGCATCTGCGGCAGATTACCGCTGATATTGATAAGGGTTGCTATCAGGAGCCTTCCCGCATGACCGTGACGCAGTGGCTGAGCATTTGGACGGCTGATTATTTGGGCGGGGTGAAGCCCAACACAAAGTATGACTATGAGCGGGTGATTGAGAATTACATCATGCCTGCTCTCGGAGCCGTGAAGCTGCAAAAGCTCAACCCCCACAACGTGCAGCAGTGCTATAACGATATGCTGCGGGTCAAGGGCCTTTCGCCTAAGACCATCAAGAATACGCACGGCGTATTTCACAGCGCCTTGAAACAAGCGCAACGGCTCGGGTATATTCAGCGCAACCCCGCCGACAATATAGCGCTGCCCCGCATTGAACGCCCGGAGGTGCAGCCCCTGCCCGAAAACATACTCCCCGCATTCCTGAAAGCCATACAGGGACATGAATTTGAAGCGGTGTTTTTCGTTACGGTGTTTACTGGACTGCGTAAAGGGGAAGTGCTGGGCCTCACTTGGGATAATGTGGACTTTGAGCGCGGCACCCTTTATATCAAGCAGCAGCTATTAAAGAAGCGCGGCGAAAATGCTTTTATGCTTGCTTCCCCAAAGAATGACAAACCCCGCACAATCACGCCCGCTCAGGATGTTATGGCGGTTTTGCGCGGGGAGCGGGTGCGACAAAAGCGAAACCAATTGCAGGCCGGGGAAGCATGGAGCAATCCTGATAACCTTGTTTTCACAAATCCACTCGGGCGGCACTTGATACCAAACACTGTGTATAACAAGTTCAAGCGCCTTGCCGCTACTCTGGATGTTCCTGATTTACGTTTCCACGACTTGCGGCACACCTACGCAGTCAACGCCCTGCGCTCGGGGGATGATATAAAGACTGTGCAGGGCAATTTGGGCCACCATACCGCCGCCTTTACCCTCGACACCTATGGTCACGTCACAGAGCAAATGCGGCACGACAGCGCGGACAGGATGCAGCGCCTAATTGAGCAGGCCCGCACAGGATAACCCGCCCGCTCGGGCATAAAAACAACCCCGCTGCCGGGCAATCCGGCGCGGGGTTTTGGCTTGTTTCGGGCCAATTGTTGTAAAAATTGTTGTAAACGGTCATTTTGCAGGCCCTTAAAATGCACGAAAGCCTTGATATACAAGGCTTTCGTAGTGGTGCGAGAGACGGGACTTGAACCCGTATGGGAGGTCCCACACGCCCCTCAAACGTGCGCGTCTGCCACTTCCGCCACTCTCGCAACACTATTATTATACCAAATGAGACCGCACGCTGTCAAGCATTTTTTTAATAATACAGCGTCGAAAAAAGGGCTTGACAAATCCAATTTTTGTGCTACAATAATATAGCCCCTGTGAGACAGCAACGTAAAATCCGGGAGAGTTCCCGAGTGGCCAAAGGGAG
>Ga0082212_10013060_pt1 | contig 10410 bp, 11 predicted proteins | sample TergutNt197P3_FD_71548 | JGI IMG/M metagenome (GOLD analysis project Ga0082212, IMG submission 71548) | Neocapritermes taracua P3 segment gut microbial communities from Petit-Saut dam, French Guiana - Nt197 P3 | ecosystem: Host-associated > Arthropoda: Insects > Digestive system > Gut ...
AGTCATTTGGCCGTTTTTAATCCTATTTTTAATCCTCCACAAAAAAAATCCTCATAACAATTGCTGATTTTCAGCGTGTTATGAGGACAATAATGAGGTACCTGGCGGACTCGAACCGCCGTCTACGGTTTTGCAGACCGGTGCCTAACCGCTCGGCCAAGGTACCCTGTCGGTTTTGCGGCTGCAAAGGTAGGTATTTTTTTAAGAATTGCAAATGTTTTGTTTTTCTTTTTGAAGTCTCGATTTAAAATGCTTACTTTGCTCTCCAAAAAAGAGCATATGAAATATACGGAAACTGTAATACCGGGCGTCTGGCTAATAGAGCCAAAGGTTTTTGGCGATTCACGCGGTTATTTTATGGAGGCTTATAAAAAACCGGAATTTGAACAATGTATCGGTACGTGTGATTTTATACAGGAAAATGAATCCTGCTCTTCGCAAGGCGTGTTGCGCGGACTTCATTATCAGTTGGAACCCTATTCTCAATCCAAACTGGTGCGAGTGATTAGCGGAACTGTTCTTGATGTGGCGGTTGATATACGAAAAGGGTCGCCGACATTTGGAAAATATGTCGCAATTGAATTGTCCGGTGAAAATAAGCGGCAGGTTTTTATTCCAAAAGGCTTTGCGCATGGGTTTTATGTACTAAGCGAGAGGACTGTATTTACTTATAAAGTAGATAATCCTTATTCACCAACCCATGAACGTGGCATTTGTTTTGATGATCCGGATATTGGCATTAACTGGCAGCTGAAACCGGAATTTTCGCTGCTTGTCTCGGAAAAAGACAAAAACGCGCCCTTATTGAAAAATGCAGAAATAAACTTTTTATACTAAGCAATCATGAAAACCTATTTAGTGACCGGAGGAGCCGGGTTTATTGGTGCAAATTTTGTGAAGTATATGCTAAAAACCTATTCCGATATTCGCATTGTTGTGCTGGATGCCTTGACGTATGCAGGTAATCTGGCGACGATTGAAACGGATATTGACAGTGAACGCTGTCTTTTTGTGAAAGGCGATATTTGCGACAGGGTGTTGTCTGAACAATTGTTTGCTGCTTATCATTTTACGTATGTAGTGAATTTTGCAGCTGAAAGTCACGTGGATCGCAGCATCGAAAATCCGCAGCTGTTCCTTATTACAAACATACTGGGAACGCAAAACCTGCTGGATGCAGCACGCAAAGACTGGGTGACGGGCAAAGATGATAAGGGCTACCCGACATGGCGTGCGGATGTTCGTTTTCATCAGGTATCGACCGACGAAGTTTACGGAAGTCTGGGTGAAACAGGCTATTTTACGGAAACGACGCCGCTCGATCCGCGCAGTCCCTACAGTGCATCAAAAACAAGCGCCGATCTTTTTGTGAAAGCCTACCATGAGACATATAAGATGCCGGTTACCGTTTCGCGCTGTTCGAATAATTACGGGCCTTTTCATTTTCCGGAAAAATTGATTCCGCTGATTATTAAGAATATCATTGAAGGAAGGCCATTACCCGTGTATGGCGACGGGTCGAATGTGCGCGACTGGCTCTATGTCGAAGATCATTGTAAGGCAATCGATATGGTAATCAATCATGGAAGGACTGGCGAAGTATATAATATCGGAGGACATAATGAACGCCGGAACATTCATATTGTAAAAACAGTCATCCGTACGATGCGTGAATTATTGGCTGAAAACCCCGAATACCGTAAGCAGTTGAAAAAGAAGGAAATCGGTTCTGACGGTCAAATTTCAATTGACTGGATCAATGATGGTTTGATTACATTCGTCACAGACCGGCTGGGGCATGACCGGCGGTATGCCATTGATCCTGCCAAAATCAACAATGAGTTGGGCTGGAAACCTGAAACCGACTTTGAAACCGGTATTGTGAAAACCGTGCGCTGGTATCTCGAAAACCAGGCATGGGTCGAACAAATCATCACTGGCGACTATTTGAATTATTATGAACAAATGTATGGAGGCTAATATGAATCAGCAATACCCATCCATCTTATTGGAAAATGCGGTTAATGAGCTGGCGGCATTGCCGGGAATAGGTCGTAAAACGGCTTTACGGCTGGCTCTCTATATGTTACGCCGCGATGCGGATTATACGGAACGTCTGTCGTCGTCGTTAATTGCGCTTCGCCGTAATGTGAACTATTGTCATGAGTGTCATAACATTTGCGATACCGATTTATGTGCGATTTGCGCTAATCAGTCCCGTGACCATGCCATTGTTTGCGTTGTTGAGAATATTAAGGAAGTGATGGCAATCGAAAACACATTGCAGTTTCGAGGCGTTTACCATGTGCTTGGAGGCGTCATTTCACCGATCGAAGGGATTGGGCCGGCAGATTTGGAAATCGACAGTCTGATTGAACGCGTTGCTTCGGGTGCTGTGAAAGAAGTGATTCTCGCCTTACGAACCACAATGGAAGGCGATACGACAAACTTTTTTCTCTACCGGAAATTGGAGCACCATAATATTGTCGTAAGCGTTATCGCACGTGGCATTTCGGTTGGTGATGAAATTGAATACGCCGACGAGATAACGCTTGGACGGTCGATTATTAACCGCGTAAGTTTCAACGATTCAATAAAAACTAATGTTTAATGATTATCAGTAATTCGTAATTCGTAATTAGTAATTAGTAATTGAATATACTGTGCTTGAAAACGACAACATAAAACTGAGAGCGCTTGAGCCTGAAGACTTAGACGTTTTTTATCAATGGGAGAACGACGCAACATTATGGTCGTGGAGTTGCACGCTTGCGCCCTATTCGCGTTATGAACTGCGGCAGTATATCCTGTCGGAAAAGGATATTTACGAAACAAAGCAAATCCGTTTTGTCATAGAACTTAAACGGGAAAAAAGAGCCATCGGCATGATTGACCTGTATGATTTTGAACCGCATCATAAACGTGCTGCCGTAAGTATCATCATAGATAAACAATATCAGCGTAAAGGTCTGGCAGGTGAAGCATTATCCTTATTATGTGCGTATTCGTTTTCGTTCCTTAAACTCCATCAGTTATATGCCTTTATTCCCGTAAAAAACGAACCCAGCAAACGCCTTTTCCTCCGTTCCGGTTTTAAGGAAAAAGGATTACTAAACGAGTGGATTCAAGCAATCGACGGATACGAAGATGTACTGATATACAGCCTAATCCCCAATTTGTAATTCGTAATTCGTAATTAATTAAGCATCGGGTCTTTCGGATAGTTAATCCAAGTCATATAAGGGCCTCCAACCGATTCTACCGCATTTTTCCAGAATATTTCATCTTCGGCATACAGGATTTGACGGTTAGACGAGTTACCGACAAGCCAGGAATCCTGATTGATTTCATCTATTAACTGGTTTTTCGTCCATCCCGAGTATCCGAGAAAGAATTTTATTTTACCTGCTACCGGCTTTCCGCTCATCAGATAATAACTCAGACTTTCAAAATCGCCGTCGCAATAGAGATTGTCATCAACCTGAATGCTGTCCGGAATCGCATCTCCCAGCGAATGTAAAAAGAAAAGACGATCAGGCGATACAGGCCCTCCAAGATACAAGGGAATATGCGGGATATTCTCTAAACCGACGATAAAATCATTCAACCACAAATCAGTTTTTTTATTCACTACAAATCCCATGGAACCGTTATCATTATGCTCTATCAGTAAGATGACAGAACGCTGAAAAAAAATATTCCGGAGAAAAGGTTCGGATATAAGAATCTTCCCTTTCCCCGGCGCCAGGTCGTTGTGCCTGATTTTAAAAATGTCCCTGTATGGAGCCATCATCACATTATTCCGGATTGTTTTTTTCAAAAAGTGTCAGCCTCTCTTCCAGTAATTCATACTGGTTGGGTTTTATGAAAGATGTACACGCACGCAAGCCTTGTTGCCGACTACCCGTTGTGCTAAGCGAGATAGCGCTAATCCCGTAGTATATAAGTTCTTCCATGAGTTCGTCGCCCGTCATGCCCGGATAGGAAATGGTAAAATAAAAACCGTCGGCAATCGCTTCATCAAGATCAAGGTCGTAAACGATGCGGAATCCATGCTTCACAAAAATCGACTTTAACAGTTTCGACCTTCTTCCATATTCTTTTACCTCGTCCACAAAATTGAAAGTACCGTCGGATGCAGCCTTAAACATTGCCGCCAGCGCATACTGTGCAGAATGGCCTGTACCCGACGAAAGGGCATAAAGTACGCGATGAATATAAACCGTTCCGAACGTCCCTCCTCCATAACGTTTTGTCAAACCATTGAAGGTGCGATTGTACAATTTGTCGGAAATAGCCGTTACGGCAATCCGTTGTCCGGCATAACTGAATACTTTCGAACCGGAAATCTGGAGGATATAATAATCCGTGTAATGCGAAACGCTTGGCTGGTAAGGCGGTTGAAACGGCGTTCCAAGGTTTTTGCGGAAATCCATGGCAAAATAGGCCAAATCTTCGATAACGATCGTATCATATCGGGTAGCCGTCTGACCGATAATTGCCAGTTCGCTTTCCGTCAGGCAAAACCATGCGGGATTATTCGGGTTTGAATAGACGATAGCCGCAATCTTCCCTGCCGACAAATATTCTTCAAGTTTGCTTTGCAGTTTTTCACCTCGAAAATCGTAAACATCAAATGATTCAAACTTATAACCCATCACCGCGATTTGCTGCTTCTGCACCGGAAACCCGGGATCAATAAATAAAACCGTATCGCGTGCCGGATCGCATTGACCGCAGGTAAGGAAAGAGGCATAAGTCCCCTGCATCGAGCCGGTTACGGGAACGCAATGTTCGGGAGCTACATCCGTATTCACAAAAGCCTTAATAAAACGCGAAGCCTCTATTTTCAAATCATCCAACCCGTTAATATTCGGATAGATAGAGGCAATACCGCTTTGCAGCGCCATAATCTCGGCGTCTACTCCTACCTGTGCCGGTTTCAGACCCGGAACCCCCATTTCCATGTGAATAAATTCGGTACCCGTTTCTTTTTCCAACTGACCGGAGATAGCCACCACCTCGCGAATAGTTGCTTTTCCAAAATTTTTTAAACCATAACTATCTATTACTCTCTTTGTTGTCTGATAATCAACAGGCGTATGTTTCATTGCATAATTCATTTTTAGTCAAATAAGCGTCAAAGATAAAAAAAATCTTTGGAAAATTTGTTGTTTGTGAAAAAATTCCTTATCTTTGCACCGCAATTCAAAGGAAGAGCAGTCAAAAAAGTTTTGGTGTGGTAGTTCAGTTGGTTAGAATACCTGCCTGTCACGCAGGGGGTCGCGGGTTCGAGTCCCGTCCATACCGCAGACTGAAAATCAGGCGTTTACGTAAATGTAAACGCTTTTTTTATGCGATTTTTTTAGTCATATAATTATTGAAATTCAAACCGTAGTGTACGCTAACGCTTACGATTTCCGGAACGCCAAAGGGGATATGCCTGTGTGTTTTTTGAAAAATTTACCGAATGTGGACTGGTCGGGGAAACTCAATTCGTCGGCCACACGCTGGATATTGATTCGCGGGCTTTTTAACATACCTTTTGCTTCGATTATCAATGCTTCCTGTATCCATTGGCTTGCCGGCTTTCCGCTTTGTTCTTTTAAGATGAATGTTAAGTATTGAGTGGTAATACAAAGTTTGTCGGCATAGAATTTAACATCATGTTGCTTCATGCAATTGTCTCTTAACAAATTCTGGAAATCGATGAATAATTCTTCTTTCCGCGTCAGGGTAGGTGTTATATAATGTTCGCGCTTGCTTAAATAAAAATTTCCCAAATCAAGAAAAAACATTTTCAGTGCGATGTTGATGGTCTCCCTGCAAAATAAATGAGACGGGTTTCTCATCCTGCTTCTCACAAAATCAAGGCTTTTGTATAGATTTTGAAACTCGGCAGGTTCAAAAACCGTGAGCGGATTTTTTTTCAGTTGCATATAGGAGATGACAACCGGCTGCTGCTGGTTGGGAAACGACAGTTTGGGGATATATGACTTTGAAACCGCTAATACCCATCCTTTCAGGTTACTACTCCCTTTTAAAAAGGATGTGATATGAGTCGGCATAATAAACAGAATCGAATTTTTCTTAATCTCGTGCGAAACATAATCTATTTGAATCTCCATTTCACCCGAAGATAAACCAATGAATATCAAAGAATCGTAACGCGACGGATTTAAGGGTATGTAATTCCTGACCTTATTAAAAGTGGTATGGTCGAAATCTATAAGTATTACATCGTCCTCGTAAGAATCGTAGGAAATGACCGTTTCCTTTAATGATGCGATTGTTTGAGTAAAATCGTGCGGCATTGTTCTAATTTTTTTTGTATTTTTGTGCGTGCAAAGATAAATATTTTTTATTGGTAAGTTTTATTTTTGCAAATATTTTTTGATGTTTTTTACAAATATTATTGATATAAAACATTTATTTTTTCGATATTGACTAATTATGTAACAACATGCACCTTTTCAGTTTACTTTATTCACCGTACCTTTGCGACTTGTTTCCGGTACCCGCATCGTTATTTGTGAGGAGAGAAACAACGAAGTAATCCAAAGCAGCAGTGGAAAACTGGATTGCTTCGTTCCTGCAGATGACGAATGCACTGAAAACTGAGAACTGAAAACTATAATTATGTCTCTAAGGGATCACATCACATCAACTGCCATTCAGTTATTTGCACGTAACGGAATAAAGCGGGTCAGCATGGACGAAGTGGCGCGCAAAGCCGGCGTGTCGAAACGCACACTGTATGATTTTTTCAGGGATAAGGAATTTCTGCTGATTTCGGCGCTGAATAAAATACACGAACCGTTTAGCGAACAGATGAAACTGTTGGAGAAGCAATCGGAAACGGCGCTGGAAATGATTCTGCTGCTGAACGAGAAAATGATGGAAAAGCCTGCCTGGATGTGCGAAGACTTTTGGGAAGATATGAAGCGTTATCCGGAGGCGTACCGGCTCATGCTCGAAACAAAACATTCCTTTGTAGAGAAGTTGATAGAAATGCTGAAGCGCGGCGAAAGCGAATCGGTGTTTATTTCGGATGTCAATTATGACGTCATTTCGTTAATGGCTCAACAGCAGTTCAGTAAGCCGGAACCTTCGGATTTGTTTAAAAAGTATACGCCGCAGGAAGTGCATAATACCGTTTTTTTTATATTTTTGCGCGGTATTTGTACCGATAGGGGACGCGATATGATAGATAAATTTATGGTAAAAAAGAGGTATAAACGGGACTTTAGCGAGTAATTAAAAAACTGATTGACTGAAAATAAATATGTAATAATAAGATTAGTATAAATCAAAATAGTGTATCAAATGAAAGTAAAATTGAAATTTCTACCGGTGATCCTGTTTCTGGGTATTTGCGGGTCAGCATTTTCACAGCAACCGGACGGTAAGGCTATGCGTCTCTCGTTGAAGGAAGCGCAGGACTTTGCGGTGCAGAATAACAAAACTGTGCTGAATGCCGGATTGTCGGTGTCTGAGGCACAAAAGAAGACTTGGGAAGTCATCTCGGCAGGTTTGCCGCAGGTGAACGCAACCATTGACTATGCAAACATGATGGGATTCAAAATGTCGTTTGCAGGGATGAATATCGCTCTGAATCCGACAAGCAATTTTCAGACAACCGTTTCCCAGCTGCTTTTTAATGCGAGTTACTGGGTGGGTATCAAAATGTCGAAAACAGGCGAGGAACTGACCGAAACGCTTCGTCAACAGGCCGAATTAGACACAAGGCAGCAGACGCAAACTGCCTATTTTACAGTGCTTGTCGTGGAAGAAAACCTGAAAATACTGGAGCAGAACCTGAAAAATATCGAGACGATTGCACGGAGCGCCGAAGATCTGGTGCGTATCGGCGTTGCCGAACAGACCGACGCCGACCAGTTGAAAGTGCAGACGCTCACACTGTCGAATGCCATCAAGTCGCTTGAACGCAATCTGGAACTGGGGTATAACCTGCTGCGTTTTCAGTTGAGCGTGGATACGGATACCGAAATAACGCTGACGCAAACGCTTGAAGAACTGATGACTGCAAAGAACGCATTCGCAATATTAGCAACGGAATTTGACCTGAATGAGAATTTTACCATGCAATTGCTGGACGGACAGGTCGAACTGGCAAACATGCAGATCAACCTCGAACGTTCCGCCAATTTACCGACAGTTGCCGCGTTCTATAATTATACGTATAAGATAAAGAAATCGACGTTCGACATGTCGCCGAACAATATCGTTGGTTTGAACGTCAGTATTCCCATTTACGCGTCAGGGAAACGGCACGTAAAGGCGCAGCAGGCAAAGATAAACTTAGAAAAGGTTCGCAATGACCGCGAACTGGCGACAGAAGGTCTGCTGATGCAGGAAAAGCAGCTGCGGTTCAACCTCAGAAGCGCTTTGGAATCGTTTGAGCAACAAAAGGAGGCGATGGCAGTATCACAGCGTGTGTTCGACAGTGTTACCCGCAAATTTCAATACGGGACAGCTTCGAGTCTGGACGTCACGACGGCAAACATGAGTCTGCTGCAGGCGCAGGGCGATTACATCAACGCCATGATGACGACGCTTACGGCACAAACTGAATTGGAAAAACTTTTAAATAAATAATAATCATTAAAATACAATAACAATGAAAGTATCTAATTTTATTCCGGCAATATGTCTTGCTTTTTTAGTTGCTTGCGGTGGCGGCGGAAGCGAACAGAAAACATCAGCATCATCTCAGGACGACGCTGTATTGGTGAAAGTGGAAACGGTTAGCATGCAACCGGTGGAACAGCTCGCCGAATTAACCGGTAATATCGAAGCCAAAACAGTCAACCAGATAACGCCTACCATACCCGGACGTATTGACAACATCCTTGTGGAAGTGGGTAATCGCGTGCAAAAGGGACAGTTGCTTGTGCAGATGGACCGGACAAACCTTGTGCAGGCACAGTTGCAACTGTCAAGCGCCGAAACGGAACTCGGACGGGTATCCGAACTTTTCAAGTCGGGAAGCGCCACGCAACAGCAGTTTGACCAGTTGACGTCTCAGGTGGACGTTGCCCGCGAAGCAGTGCGTAACTTAGCCGAAAACACCGACCTGCACTCGCCGATTGACGGCATGGTAACAGCGCGGTATTTCGATGCAAAGAACATATTCGGCGGCGCGCAGCCCATCCTTACCGTTATGCAAATAACGCCTGTAAAGGTGATGGTGAACATTTCGGAAATCTATTTCCCGCAGGTAAAAACGGGAATGGAAGTACGTGTCAGGCTTGACGTGTATCCCGACAGGCAGTTCGCGGGCAGTGTAAGTATTATTCATCCCACCATTGACCAGCTATCGCGTACTTTCAGAGCTGAAATTACCATTCCCAACGCGGATCTGGCCGTTCGTCCGGGTATGTTTGCGCGGGTCGAACTCAACTTCGGCACGATAGATAATGTAGTCGTCCCTGATCTGGCTATCATTAAACAGCCCGGCTCCAATACACGCTATGTTTATACAGTAGAAAACGGACAGGCGCGCCGCCGCGAACTGACCCTTGGACGTCTCATCGGTGACCGGTACGAAGTGCTATCAGGTTTGGAATCGGGCGATCGGGTAGTTGTCGCCGGACAGTCGCGTCTGCTCGACAAAACGCAGGTAAAGATTGATAACTAACCTGATTTGTATGAAGTCAGCAATATTATTGTCGGGTATACTGTTTGAGCGTAGCGTGAATGAAAGGGATTTTGTATTATTCCGTCCATTAATACCATAGCGTTGAGGCCGGTGAAATAGAAAATTTTAATATCAAAAATCAATAATCAATTAGAAATGTGAATCATGAAAGTAGTTTTAATCATTCTTACCCTGTTAGTGGTATTGCTTGTAATTGTTTACGCATATTATGGCGGATTTAAGCGAATCAGTTTCCGGATTGAAAATCAGGGCGGGGAAACAGTCGTTTACGAAAATCTCGCAGGCGATTACAGCCAGTCGCCCAAAGTGATGGACAGGGTTTATCATGCGTTGCTGAACGATGAAAAAGTGACAACAGCAAAAGGGTTTGGAATTTATTACGACAATCCGAAAAAAGTGGAGAAAGACAAATTGCGTTCTGAGATAGGCTGCATAGTTGAAAATATAGACAGCTATACCTTGACAGGACTGGCAGAAAAATACAAGGTAAAGACGTTGCCGCAAAGTGATTTTGCCGTAGCTGAATTTCCGTTTAAGGGAAAACTTTCCGTTTTGTTCGGTATCATGAAAGTTTATCCTGCATTGGACAAGTTCAATAAAGCGCATGGATACACTGAAAGTCCTATTACGGAAATCTACGATGTTCCGAACAGGAAAATAATATATCGACGAGAAACAAAGAAAGAATGAAACCGTTAGAAGAAAGCATTGCCGCAGCAATGGACGCA
>Ga0082212_10013061_pt1 | contig 10409 bp, 11 predicted proteins | sample TergutNt197P3_FD_71548 | JGI IMG/M metagenome (GOLD analysis project Ga0082212, IMG submission 71548) | Neocapritermes taracua P3 segment gut microbial communities from Petit-Saut dam, French Guiana - Nt197 P3 | ecosystem: Host-associated > Arthropoda: Insects > Digestive system > Gut ...
CGTGGTAATACTTTTGCTAATGCTCCTGCTATAAGTCGTATCTCGCGTTCGGATAACCGACCTTTGAGAAGCTCGAAATATTGATCCACTACCTCTTGAAGCTGCATCGCAAGTCCTCCTTGTCTGGTTTGGCGACTTGCGAAATATCATACCGTAAATTCTATGTATTGTAAATGTTATTTATGAACAACCCCTAAACTCCGCTTTTGTCTCGGTCGCAAGCCTTGATTTCGGGGTTTTCGGAGGTTGCCTATAGTAATTCGCTTTTTCAAAACAGGGGCGGCAGAGTGTTTCTCCCGCAGACTCAATTTCGCGGCCGTCAAGTACGGTTTCGCCGCAACGCGCGCATTGGCATGCGCGTACAGGTTTGCCCGGCAGGTCTTCCGGTTTCAAATGCACATTTACAGTCGTTATGTTAAACAGTTCTTCGTCAGAAGCTTTGGCATGATCGACGTCCTCTTCTTTTTTCCGGGCGGACGCGATACGGACGGCTTTGCCTGATTCCAGATTGATGAACGTGGCCGCCATCTTTCCAAAATCTTTCACCTTCATGTTGCGTTTGCCTGGACGGCATCCCGTCAGAGCCATAATGGCGTCCGTGGCGCAGCGGTCTATTTCAACGAATACCAGCAGTTTTTTCCTGTCCTCGCCTTTTGGGTCGCCTATGCCCAAAAGCCGCAGACCGCACATGGTCATCCGCGTACCCGTTCGTATGCCGCCGCAGATATCGCCGTGAAACGTTCCTGCCTCGGCCAGCAGTTTTTCATAATTTTCAGGATCGTATATCGCCATAATTCCTCTTATTGGCCTATCAGAACATTCTTTGTTTCATAAAATTCATTATGCAATATATCCATATATATAATATCATGCTTTTCCTTGCCCCTTAATAATGACTCCCGTCTTTTACCGATGATTTTAAATCCAATTTTTTCATAACATTTTATCGCCCGTTCGTTGAACGAATATACTTCTAAGAAAATATTATGTAAATTTAATGCCTTAAACCCATAATCTATTAATAAAATCATGGCTTCCGTTCCGTATCCGCCATTCCAGTATTTCTTGTTTCCTATAAATATTCCGACCTCGCCTGTCTGGTTTAAATAGTCTAAATCAATATATCCGCAATTTCCTATCAGCTCATCGGTATTAATGTCAATTATGGAATATGTATGGTTTTTAGAAAAATTTGCCAGAGCTTCTTTTTCATTTGTAAGACTTATTATTTGCGGGTAAAGCGCCAGATGTTGAGCAACTTCCAGGTCATTAAGCCATCCCGTAAATTTTTCAGCGTCATTTACGTCAATCGGCGATAAATAACATTTTTTCCCAATCATTTTCATAAAATACATACTTATCTTCCTTATCGGCGGCTCCCATGTCTGCCGCCTGTGCCATATATAAATTGATTCTATTCCAGAATTTCGTAAAATGGCAACGGTTTTATATTATGACATGCCGATAGTCAGGATATTTGGCCGAGAAAATAATCATATGGAACTGTTGCATGCTCTTCTTGTTCATCCTCCGATATTCGATTTTACCGCGTATGATTTCTGGCTGCGGCCTTATGGCATTATGCGCGCGGCGGGGCGATTGGCGCGCGCATGCCGTTTTACCTACTTTGATTATCTGACGACGGCAAAAAAAGATTCCTGGGGACGCGGGAGGTTTGAAGAAGAAATAGTCGCGAAACCGGAGGCGTTCCGGGATATTCCAAGACGCTTCCGCCGCTTTGGCCGCCCGCGCGCGGAGTTTCAGGAATTGCTGCGTTCGCAAGCCCGTTCACGCCCTTTTGACGTGGCGCTGATTCAGACATCCATGACCTACTGGTATCCGGGCATCAGGGAAGTCATTGAAGATATCCGCACGCTGTGTCCGGCAACAAAAATCGTATTGGGCGGCGTTTACGCGACGCTATGTCCGGAACATGCCGCTTCTTTAGGCGCCGACCTTGTGATACATGGCTCGAATCTCAGTCCGCTGTATGAATTACTCGGCGTCGAAAGCAGGGAACCCGCGCGAGAAAAAAGCCGCTGCTGGATGCCGGAAGAAAACGCGGATGTCGGAGTTCTAAAACTGAGCGACGGCTGTCCTTTTCATTGTACATACTGTGCCGCGCCTATGATGTGGGAAGGTTTTAAGCCGCGCGGCCTTGATGAATGCGTTGATGATTTCCAGCGCCTTATTGCCGCTGGAGCGAAGGATATTGCTTTTTACGACGACGCGCTGCTTTACTGCGCAGACGAAGTCCTCCTGCCTTTTCTAGATGCGATAAACGCCGGGATCGGCAGTAATTCCCAAGTGCGATTTCATACGCCCAACGCGCTGAACGCGCGTTTTATGACGCCGGAATTGGCACGGCGGATGGTGAATGCCGGATTTGCAAGTTTTTTCCTGGGATTTGAAAGCGGCGCTGGAGCATGGCAAACAGCGACCGGCGGAAAAGTCAACGCCGGCGAGTTTGATGCGTCGGTAAAATATCTTCACGAGGCGGGCGCTTCCGCGATATTCGCGTACATCATAGCGGGGCATCCCGACGCGGATGAACAGGAAGCGGAAAACTCCATACGCCTTGCCCGTCGTCTCGGTGTTCGGGTAATGCTCTCCGAATTTTCCCCGATTCCCGGCACGGTTGACGGCCAAAAATGCGCGCGCTGGGCCGATCTCGCCGAGCCGCTGTCGCATAACAAAACGGCATTTGCCCTGCGTCGTCTCGGCGCGGATCGTCTGAACCGGCTCAAGGAGTTAGTTATAAATAGCGGACAAATTCGGGGGGCGGCGGGGTTTGAAACAGCATCGGTTTTCCCGTTACGGGGTGCCGGAAACCCAAATGGAATGCGTGAAGCCCCAGCCGTTTCAGCGGATCCTTCGTACTGCCGTATGCCCGGTCGCCGACGATAGGATGCCCCATTTCAGACAGATGAACGCGAATCTGATTTTTGCGTCCCGTCTCCAGCGTAACTTCCAGCGAACTGATGCCGCGCGTACGCCGCAATACGCGAAAATGCGTGACGGCAAATTTTCCGCTGTATTTATCATCCGTCGAATGCATTCGCATCTGCCGGTCTTCGGTCAGATAGCTTTTAATGGTTCCCTGATTTTTCTCAACCAATCCTTCGACAATTGCCCAGTATTTTCTTTGTATGTCATGCCGCTGGAAAATTCCTTTCAGCAGAGACTGCACCTGTTCGGACTTTGCAAAAACCAGGATTCCACTGGCAAATTTATCCAGACGGTGAACTATGAAGATCTTACCGCCGGGATTACGCTCTTTCAAACCGGCGCGAAGACAGGCGTAAACCGTGCGTTCGCGTTCTACCTCCGTCGCCACGGTCAACAGATTGACAGGCTTATGCACGACAATAATATCGCTGTCTTCGTAAAGGACTTCCAATCCATAGGGGAGTTTTGCGGAAACGCCGGCAGACGCGATTTCCACGAAATCGCCCGGATGGACAGGATGTCGCGCGTCGACGCAAACCACGCCGTTTAAGCGAATCCGTTTCTGTGACAACATCTGTCGCAGCGTTCGCCGGGCGGCGCCGGGGACAAGAATTTCCAACGCATCCAGAAGTTGTCCAGAAACTGAAACGGTAGTTCTCACTTAAAAATTTTTGAATCAGCCCTGATTGCAGACGAGCAGTTTCGAGGAGTCGGCAAAACGCACAGTGATTTTATTGGGCGGAACGAACGTCTGCACGCATCCCAGGCCAAATTTTGCGTGTTCAATCCAGTCGCCTTCTTCAAAACTCCCCGACATAGCGTATTTTTTATGAGGCTTTGAAGCGGCTTCTTTCATCGTTTCTTCCCAGGACTGCCTGGTTTTTCGTTTAGTTGGCGTCTTTTTGGCCGGTTTTTCGCCCTTTTCGGTCGTTTTAGCCAAAGGTTTTTCCGCGCGATAGTTATGCTCTCCTCCGCAGGTGTTGCATTTTACGCGGCGCGGTTTGGCGCCCGCCATCGCCATGACAACATGGGCAAGAACTATCTTGCATTTCGTACAATAAGCGTCTACATCAGTTCCAGGTGCAATTTCTATCATAAAACATAGCTTACCATACCGCTTGCAAATTCGTAAGCAAAAACTTGCTCGTATATTTCATTTTGAAACATAATGGTTTTTGCATATACTGTCGATGTGTGTCCATTAGGAGAATATGACATGGAAAAGGTTCAAAACCGCGTATTTCAGGATCGAAGAAGGTTATCACGCATTTCCGTACAAATGGAGTGCAGGTTCAAATCCGCCGAAAAGGAATTTGGAGCTCTCCTGCTCGACCTCTCCCAAGGAGGCGCGCTTCTTTCCTCAACGCTTCTTTCCTCTCAGGAAAATCTTTCATCCCGGGAAATTTCACTTAAGGACGATATTTCTGTTCCGAAACGTTCTTCCAAAAAGGGTGACGACCTTCCTTCAGAGGAAAGCAAAATTTCAATAACACTTGAGGATTCCAGCCTGAAAGGACCGATGACGCTTTCAGGAAAGATCAAGCGCAGTTCAATCGGCATGTCCGAATACGGGAAAGTGGCACAATTCGGTGTTGAATTTGAACATACCCCGCTGGAACTCCTTCGGTTAATCAGCCGCCTTTCGTCGCGCCGAAAGGAGCCGCGCGTTCCAACACAAATTGAATGTCGATACAGAATTGGCAGTGAGGAATATGCGGCTCGCATTCTCGACCTGTCTCCGGATGGCGTCCTTCTTCACTCAGCCATCATACCCGCCCTGAAAAGCCAAATATCTATAATCGTTGAGGCGACCAGCATGGGAGTACCGCCGCTGACGCTTGAAGGAATAGTTACACGCAGCGCTGTTACCGGCGATGGAGACGAGGGGCAATTTGGAGTTGAGCTTGAAAATCCCCCGCCGGGGCTTCGCTTGCTGATAAGCGCCCTGCACAATGAAAACAACAGATAATGATGCGTGCTGAAGGCGCGCGTTTCCAATGTAGGGGCGGTTCGCGAACCGCCCCTTGGAGTTTGTATATTCTTGGGCGTCGCGCTACGCCCCTACGGCGCGTTGTACAAACGGCAGAAGATCGCCGACCAGATATAGCGATCCGGTAACCAACGTAAGTCCCGATGGCGGACAGTCCGCCCACGCGGTACGCAGCGCGGATTTAATATCTCGGCAGATCGTTACGCATCCACTGTACTCTGGAAACATATCCACAATATCCTCAGGCCGCGCCGCGCGCGTATTTGAAAGCGGCGTCAGATAAATATGCTTCGCAAGCGGGAAAAGAACCGCGGCAACATCCCGAATGTTCTTGTCCCGCATCGCTCCGAAAACCATATGTATTTCAGATTTCTTACGCTGTTTAAGATAATCGCGGAGAGTTTCTGCCGCAGCGGGATTATGCGCCCCGTCAAGCATCGTACGCCGCTCGGCCCGGTATTCGTCAAGCCTCCCTTCCCAGCGCGTATTTAAAAGACCCCGGTGAATGTTCGCCGCTTCGATGCGAAAAAACGGCTCAAGCGTTTCGACTGCCGCAACGGCCAGGGCGGCGTTATGCGTCTGAAATTCGCCGGCCAGTGAAAGTTTCAGATTCGCGTAACGGCGCGCGGGCGTCTGCAAATCCATCGTCGCGCGCCCGATGCGCATCCTTACGTTTTGAATAATCAGATCGCCGCCAAGTTCAAACAGTTTTGTTTTCACGGTTTTTGCCCGGCGGCGCATCACTTCTTCCGCCGCAGTGTCGCCGCAGCCCGAAACCGCCGGAACGCCTTTTTTAATAATACCCGCTTTTTCCGCTGCTATCTTCCTGATGGTATTTCCGAGATACTGCTGATGATCCAGGGAGATGCTTGTTATTACACTGCAAAGAGGCTGTATAACGTTCGTGGCGTCGAGTTTTCCGCCAAGCCCCACTTCCATAACGGCAATATCGATTTTTTGCCGGGCGAACCGTAAAAACGCGCAGCAGGTAAGAAATTCATAAGTCGTCAGCGCGCGGTCGAGAATCCCTTTCGCAAGAAGCGTCTCTTCCGCCGCGCGGATCTCCGATGCCAGAGACGCGAACGTGGACGGCGGCGCCTGAACGCCACTGACGCGGATGCGTTCTTCAACCCGTACAAGGTGCGGCGAAGTGTACATGCCCGTAACAAGACCGGCATCGCGTAAAATAGATTCGGTCATAGCCGCGACGCTTCCCTTTCCGTTTGTTCCCGCGATATGAACAGAAGGATATTTCATGTGCGGATTTCCGAGCGCCTCCATCATGGAAGCCGTGCGATGGAGGCCGAGATGCATCATCTGCACCTCGTTCCCCTTCTGATTCAGATACTCCAGCGTTTCCCTGTGATTCATAATTCCCGCCAAGCCTCCCGTAAAATTATGCGCCCGGCATGTTATGAAAAAAATTTTTTCTTTACGTGTGAACAACGTAAAATATTTGGTTCAGAAAAGGAATAAGCATTGGGACAGGGATTATTAGAGCTTGCGGATGGATGGATTCAAAGCCTTGGCTCCTGGGGCTATATTGCGCTGTTTGCGGCAGCTTTGGTGGAATACATACTCCCTCCATTTCCGGGTGACAGCATGCTGGCGCTTGGCGGAATATGGGCATGGCGCACTCATCAGTCATGGTTGGGCGTGTGGATTGCGGTGGTTCTGGGAAATGCTTTGGGCATCGGCTTACAGCACCGCATAGGACACGCATTGGTTCGGAAGGTACAAGGTACGGAATCCGGTCGTCTGGCTAAAAAACTCAGATCATGGGGGCTGACCGAAGAACGCATAGCGGCAATACAGGATCGTATGCGCCGACAAGGCGTGGCGTTGCTTTTAATCAACCGGTTTTTGCCTTCGTTCCGGGCGCTGGTGTTTTTAGCGGCGGGTGCTTCGGGTTTGTCTTTTAAATCAACCATGTTCTGGGGCGTCCTCGGAAGCCTTGCATGGAGCGCTTTTATTTTGGGAATAGGGGCATGGGTGGGAGGTAACGCGGAGCGCATGATCATGCTGCTTGAGCGCTACCAGACGGCAGCCGCCTGGGCGGTGGGAATAGCAGTTGTGCTTTGGGTTTTGTACAAATTATATAAATGGAAACGCTGAATTATGAGGTAATCGCAAAGCCGATATGCCCGGGTTTACACTGTCTTATCATCTGGATACGATAAGGGGAGGGCGTCACGCCTATAAGCGTTAACTTAACATACTTCGTTGAGTTGCGCACGAAGTTTTGCAATCATCGCGTCCTTATCCGCAATCATCGCGTCCTTATCCGCAATCATCGCGTCCTTGTCTGCTGTAACTGCCGCTATAATCGCTTCTTTGTCTGCAATCACGCTCTGCCACTTTTCGCGCTCCATTTTAGCGCTATCCAGCCGCGCTTTTCTCAGAGCCTGCGCCTCATCGTGGCGGGCTTTTGACCGCAGTCGTTCACTCTCTCTAAACTCCGATGAAGCCGTTATGCTACGATACGCTTCTATTGCCTGGTTCATTACCGGCACCTCCAGCACTTCAAGTTTCTTTATTTCTTCTTCTGTCTCCGCGTTAAACAGCGCTAACCATAATCCCTGGCCGTTTTCCGCGCTAACCGACCGCGGCAGTTTTGGCAACTCAAAATAATGCAAACTCATTTTGTCCGTTAGCGGCGTATGGCGGGTGATCTCAAGCGCCCGATACTCCGAGTGAAATTCTACACAGTCAAACAGAATAAAATCAACGATACTTATGATTATCGCGCATGGAAGGCTGGAAAAATCTTCACCTTCGGCAAGCGCCGTCGAATATTCACGCGCCCAATAAAACAGCGAACGCTCGGGGAAATCGCCTTCGTCTCGCACCTGAATTTCCAGATTCACCCTGCGTCCATCAACAATCATATTGATATCGAGCCGGCAAAATTTGTCGCCGATGCGTTCCGCGGGCATTTCAGGATTCGTTATCACAAACTGCTCAATGCTTTCAAACCGGATTTCTATCAGTTCGGCGACGAGTCTTTTCAACAATTCCGGGTATTTCACAAACAGCACTTTGAACAGGGTATCGTTTTTAAACGTGTATTCAAGTTTGGTCATTTCAGTAAACCACCTCCGCATTAATAATGTTTCCCGTTCAACCCGAATATTTCATCCTGTACAAATGGAAACGCTGAAGTCTGATTATTTATTCAGCGTTCGCCGTACGGAAAAAATCTCGGATCAGTGGCATATACCGGTCAGTGTCGCCGATCGTGGGAGATGCTTCAAAAGGGTCGTTGGACAAATCGTATACCTTCACGTTTTTTCCCAAAACGTCAAAAAGATACTTTTGCGGATACCGATGAATTGCGATGAATCCGCCGCCGTATGGCTGGATTGACACCTTCGCCTTTTGCGGTCCTGTGCGCGCGCGATCCGGATTTGCCAGCAGCCAGGGAGCGAAGGATTCGCCCAGCCAGTAATCCTGCCGGACATTGGTCAATTCCAGGAATGACGGGAGGATGTCCATTTGACTGAATCGCTGTGTTACCGTCGTGCCAACGGCGAATTCGCGGCTGGTGGACGGCGGGATCACCAGCATTGCGATCCGGAAATTCTCTTCAAATGCGCCGCGTTCGTTAAAGATATTGTGCTTATGGATGGAAATCGGCCAGGAATGATCGCTGACGGCAATCATGGTTGCCCTGTCCGAGTAGTTCTCTCGGTATAGGTCATAGAGATGGCCGAAATAGGCATCCTGTACGTAAGTCGTGTTGGATAGCCTCTCTTTGAATTGTTTTGGATTGGGATATGGAACTCTATCATAAAATCGCGCGTCGCGCACCTTGAAAGGCACGTGATTAGTCGCGGACGCAGTTATGAAGATAAAATATTTACCGGTATTAAAATGTTCAATTATGTAGTCGCTTACGCGAGTGTACCAGATATCTTCTCTGTAACCCCATTCATATAAAATGTCATCGGATTGCATGATGTCGCCCGCGAGAATCTGTTCGAAACCGATTGCCTTGAACAGATCAATCGACCGCATATCCGGATCGCCGCCGGAAAAAACAATCGGCTGATACCCAAGCGCTTTGAACAGGCGCGGCAAACAACCTATTTTTTCGATGTCTTCATGCGGATACTCTTCCACCAGTATCCCTCTAATACTGGGCGGAACTCCGCAAAGAAGGCATTCATAGCCGCGTTGGCTCTGGATTGAGTTGCCATATAATTCACTGAACAGAATTCCATTCTTTGCCGCGCGAAGCAGTTGCGGCGTAACCGTTTGACCGACGAGCAGTCCGCTTAGGCTCTCCTGATGAACCATTATGACCATGTCGCCCAAACGGGACGCGTCTCCGCTTTCGGCCCCTTGTACCCCGTTAGCCTGAAGTTCCTCGATATGCTTCTCGTACAGGCGGCTGTATTCATTCCGTATCATCCGATCGCTGAAGAAACTGGTATACAGGAAACCGGCCGCTGAACCGCGAATGTTAGTAATTGTTAAATACTGGCAAAGCAAGCTTACGATTATAGCGAGGCCGAGCGTTAGACCGAATTTCCAGGAAAATTTCGAGAATTTTTCAATTATACGCAACGCCGGATCGAAAATGAGCGGCTGACATAAAATAAATATAATCAAGGAAATAAAGATGACCGCCAGCCACAGTGGGAAGAGACTCAATAAAACAAACCAGGCTATAGTTTTATTTTGCCAGAAATAATAAAAATCAAAATCCATGTGCCTGTCAGCTTTATATATCGATAAAAGAATCGCCAGATGGATATAAAACGAGTTAAATACAAGGGCGCCAGGCATGAGATATTTTTTGCACCATTGCGGAGTCTGTAGGCACACCCCGTAAAGCAGTGGTGGAATGATCAAAATGAAAACCACGTTAATGAATAGCAGAAGGACGCTCATCTGGAAAAATGGCTGGTCTTCTATGTAGGTATTTATTTCCAGCCCACAGTAACTGCCCCATATCGCCAGATATAAAATAAACAACACTTGTGACAACTTTTGTTTCATTATTCAGATCGTTGTTGTATTTTCATAAACAGCTTTTTTGCCGTTTCAGGCAACACTTCTTCTTCGTTATAACAGGGCACAATAATTGCTATTAATGGCTTGCCGTTTTTTCATTTTTATTCATATTCCCTGACTGATCAGCGCCGTCCTCAAAATATGTCATATGCTTATCGTCCCAACCATCGTTTCAGGTGTGACCGAACCCAATCCAGTCACCCGTTACGATGTATCAATATGTAACCTTTTATATCAAAGGTTGTATTTAACCGCCTATTAATCTTTGTATTACAATAGGTTAGGCGCTTTGCACAGAATTTTTACGGGGTGTTGCAACGTCTTTAACAAAAACTTGAATCCGTATTAAACGATTCACAAAAAAACGTTTGGAAATTTGGAAGACTTTTTTGTAAAATAATTAGTTGAAACTATCGATATAAAAGGTTACATATTGATACATCGTAACGGG
>Ga0082212_10013062_pt1 | contig 10408 bp, 8 predicted proteins | sample TergutNt197P3_FD_71548 | JGI IMG/M metagenome (GOLD analysis project Ga0082212, IMG submission 71548) | Neocapritermes taracua P3 segment gut microbial communities from Petit-Saut dam, French Guiana - Nt197 P3 | ecosystem: Host-associated > Arthropoda: Insects > Digestive system > Gut ...
GACCGCGATATTGAAGTTTTTTTATTCGGCTGCCCAAGAGTGGGAAATAAAGCGTTTATAACGTCTTATAACAAACGCGTCAATAAAACCGTAAGAATAGAAAACGGAAACGATATAGTCACAAAACTGCCGTTTGTGTTTATGGGCTACAGGCATGTTGGGGCAAAGATTCATATAGGAAAACCCAGATTGCCGATGTTAATATCGTTCAACGACCATTATCCGCACAAATATTATTCGGGCTTGCTTAATAAATTACTGCCGTGAACGTTGACTTATATATATTTTTCTGATAGAATATAATTGCGCAGGGGCGGGAAACCCCTGCTCCTGCGATTTTTATTTTTTCGTTGAAAAGTTAAATAAAAAGGAGAATATTTTATGAAACGCGTTTTAGCTATGATGTTGATACTGGCGGTCGCGCCGTTTATGCTCTTGTTTTCGTGCAGTAATGATAATAATAGTAACGACAATGATACAAAACCTGACGATTCGGATAATCCTGATAATCCCGACAATCCCGATGAAAACAAAACCGAAGAAAAAGTCGCCGACCCGCCGGCTACTCAGGAAACAACCGAGCCTGAACCTGATTCGCCGTTTGTTTTCGAGTATGATTTTACGGGCAAAAATACAAAACTCCCCACCCCGACCGCAAGCAAACTCCCGTCGTCATGGAAAGGATTTAATTTGTTGAATATGTTCTATAAGGGAAACGACGACAGATTATGGAATGAAAAAGAGTTTGAATTAATCTCGGAACTGGGATTTAATTTCGTCAGAGTGCCTATGGATTACAGAATCTGGATAAAATCAAACGACTGGAATAATATCGACGAAACCCAGTTAAAACGAATAGATAAAGCCGTTGAATACGGCATAAAATACGATATTCATATATGCCTGAATTTTCACAGGGCTCCCGGTTATACCGTCGCGTCTCCGGCTGAACCGACTAATCTCTGGACCGATAAAGAACCTCAGGAAGTTTTCGCAAGTATGTGGGGAATGTTAGCCGCAAGATATAAAAATATCCCCAACGAATATCTTAGTTTTAATCTTGTGAACGAACCGCCGGATATATCAGAAAAAGTATATGCCGAAGTCATGAAAAAAGCCGCCGACGCAATCTGGGAACATGACCCCGACAGGCTTGTTATCGCGGACGGGTTATCCTGGGGGAACAATCCGTCGTATATAATAAAAGATTACGGTATGGCTCAGGCGACAAGGGGCTATACTCCGGGAGGATTATCGCATTATTTAGCAGAATGGGTGGACGGCTCTGAAAATTACCCGTTGCCCCAATGGCCTGTTATCGTAATACCCAAACATTTATACAGCGCGAAAAAACCCGATATGACAGACGTTTACAGCCCGTATATTATAGAACATGATTTTGACGAAGCGTATTATCTTGACGTAAACGTCGGTATTGTTTCCGGTCAGGCACAGCTTATCACAAAAGCGGACGGCGAAATAATTTATGACAACCTGTTCAAAAGCGGCAAGGGCGAGGGTGAATGGACGGTTGAAGTTTACCGCGAAGAATGGGACGTTTACCAGAATATTTTTGATAAAGACTATAGAATAGAAATACCCGCCGGGACTAAGTTATTGACTCTTGAAGTCACGGACGGAGACTGGATGACTGTGAACGATATGAAATTTATATCAGTTTCGGGTAACGGCAAAGTTTTTTCGCTCACGCCGACTAATGATAATTGGGGTATGGCGATTCCGCCTGTAAAAATTGACGCAAACGGTGAAATTATTCTCGAGGGCGCGGATATACAAGATAAAGACTGGCTCAGGGAATATCTCAAGCCGTGGGAAGAGCTTATCGCAAGCGGAGGCGGAGCAATGGTCGGCGAATGGGGTTCGTATAATAAAACCCCGCACGACGTTGTTTTGCGCTGGATGGACGATAATCTGCAAAACTTCAAGGACATCGGCATGGGCTGGGCTCTCTGGAATTTCAACGCTTCTTTCGGGATATTAAACAGTTACAGGGACGACGTGGACTACGAAGATTATAACGGATATAGTTTAGATAGGGAAATGCTTGAGTTGTTGTTGAAATATATTGATTAAACCCATTTCAGCGAACGTCCGACAGCTTTATGCCACTCGTCAATTAATTCATCTCGCCGCAGAACATCAATTTGCGGCGTGAATATTTTTGAGTTCTTGGAATTCGAGATAATCTCGTTTTTGTCAGCCCAATAATTTACCGCCAACCCCGCGAGTTCAGCCGCTCCCAACGCCGTAGTTTCGATACACTCGGGACGCTGAACCGATGCTTGTATTATATCTGACTGGAACTGCATTAAAAAATTATTCGCCGAAGCTCCGCCGTCTACTTTTAAAACTTTGAGCGCAATTTTTGAATCTGCCTCCATTGATTTTAAAACATCAAACGTCTGATAAGCGAGAGATTCTAAAACTGCGCGTATCAAATGCGATTTATTCGCGCCGCGCGTTAACCCGATAATTGTTCCTCGAGCGTAAGCGTCCCAGTACGGCGCGCCTAATCCGTTAAACGCGGGAACGACATAAACGCCGCCGTTATCTTTAACTTGCGCCGCCCAATGCTCTGATTCCGCCGCGTCGTTTATTAACTGCATTTCGTCGCGCAGCCATTGAACGGCCGCGCCCGCAGTAAACACAGAACCCTCTAACGCGTATTCTACTTTGCCGTCAATTCCCCACGCAATAGTAGTGAGCAGTCCGTTTTTTGAAATCACGGGTTTTTCTCCTGTTTGCATGAGCATGAAACAACCCGTTCCGTATGTATTTTTAACCATGCCGGATTCGTAGCAATTCTGTCCGAATAACGCCGCTTGCTGGTCGCCTGCGATTCCGGCAATCACAACAGAACCGCCGAAAATTGACGCGTCGCTCTCGCCGTAAACGCAGCTTGACGGTTTCACTTCGGGCAATATAGATTCTGGAATATTAAAACGTTCAAGAATTTCTTTGTCCCATTTTAGTTCGAATATATTATATAGCATAGTGCGCGAAGCGTTTGAATAATCTGTGACGTGCAGTTTGCCTTTTGTCAGATTCCAAATCAACCAAGTATCTATTGTTCCGAATAATAATTCGCCGTTTTCAGCCTGTTCGCGGGCATTTTGGACGTTATCGAGAATCCATTTTATTTTAGTTCCCGAAAAATACGGGTCGATAATAAGTCCGCATTTGTCGCGGATTTTTTCTTTCCACTCCTGTTTTACAAGCGTATCGCAAAAATCTGCGGTTCGTCTGCATTGCCATACTATTGCGTTATAAATCGGCTGTCCGGTGTTTTTGTTCCAGACGACTGTCGTTTCGCGTTGATTTGTTATGCCAATCGCGGCAATATCTTTATAACTTATCTGCAATTTTTGCATGGCTTCTTTTGCGACTTCGATTTGCGAAGTCCAGATTTCGTTTGCGTCATGCTCAACCCAGCCGTCGTTCGGATAATACTGCGTTAATTCTTTCTGCGCCACGCTTACGATTTTGCAACTCTTATTAAATATAATGCAACGCGAACTTGTCGTGCCCTGGTCAAACGCCATGATATATTTATACATGAATAACATCTCCTTTAACGGGCGTTAATACTTCGCCGTGAAATATATTTGCGGCGGCGTTAAAACATTCTGTTCTTGATTTTTCGGGATAATGCACAAGCGCGAGTTTTTTTACTCCCGCTTCAACGGCAACATTTGCCGCGTCTTCCGCGCTTGCGTGAAGATATGAGTTGTCGCCGGTATATTTTGCTCCCAGCGAACATTCGTGAATTAGTAAGCCGCAATCTTTGAAAAATATTTTTTCGGCAGGGTTATACGCTGTGTCGCCGGAAAATCCGATTTTTGTCCCCGTTGACATATCCGTGACTTTATAATACCTGCCGTCAACAGGGTGTACGGATTTATGCGATTCTATAAATAACTGTTCTTGTTCAAGCGTGATATTTTCGCCGGACTTGATTTCTATACAATTCGGATACCCGGCGTTTTCATAAAATCTTGATATTTGCAAAAAATCTATGGCGAGCTTAACTACTTTATTTAAGTCTTCAGGAGCGATTAAAGTCAGTTCGCTTAAAGAACAACCGCAGTTTAAGCGATAAAACAAAAACTGAGGCAGAGCCAGATAATGGTCGTGGTGAAAGTGCGTAAATAAAATAATTTTAAAATCTATCGGATTAAAATTTAAATCCAATAGATTTTCGATTAAATTCCAGCCTGTGTCCACAATAACTTTATTATTAATCAAATAACTCGCCGTATCGTTGCCGTAATCGTATTTGCACCCAGACGAGCCTAATACAGTAATATCAATCATAATCATACTCCAAAACAAATCCGTCATACGCAAGCGTTAATCCTTTTTCTGCCAAAATCGGACTGTATTCGTCGTGCGGCGGACTCCAGTGCGGCGAAACGTGCGTTATATAATAATCAGGTTTGTTTTTCCATAATTTATTCGCGTTGAAAAATTCTAATAAGCGCAGGTTTTTTTCAAATCCCATATGCCCGCCTGAATCCGCTCCAAATCCGTAAGTCCCTTCTGTGATTATAAAATCAAATTTAAAATCCGCTAAAGTTTTCAATGTCTTATCAAACGGATATCCCGTGTCGCTAAGATAAAGAAAAGTGCGGTTTTTTCGTGTGATTATATAATTTATTGAGTGATATTCGCCGTCTCCGTGATTTCCGTCGAGCGTGTATAACTCAATATCTCCGGCTTGATATTTTTTGTACGGCTCTATGAGATTAAATTTTACTCGCCAACTTTCGGCGTTATAGTCCCTGCCCTCGGTCATAAGCGTATTTTCCGCCTGTTTACTGCCGAAAATATTTAATTCTGGTATTTCTGTAAAAACCGCAGTTCTCGCCCAGAGAGTGTGCGCGTTGAAATGGTCTCTGTGAGTATGCGTTATCAGCAGGGTTTTTATTTTTAATATATCTGCGCCGAAACGCTCAGCCTGTATGTGAACTGTTTTGCCTATGTCAATCATTACGTCGCCGTCTAATATAACAGAACTGTTCCGGCGTATATTTTTCCCGCCCCATTTCCGGGCTTTCGCGCAGTTTTCGCAGTCGCACCAGATACCCGGATATTCTTCGCCTGCTGATGTTCCGAGAAACGTTATTTTCATTTAGCGTTTTCCTCGAACTGGGATATTAATTTAGCTAAGTCTTTTTCGATTTTACCCAAAGCTTTTTCGTATTCGGACATCATATTATTTACATTCTTCTGTATCATGCCCTCCAGTGCGCTCCGGTAACCGCCTATATTATATATGTCGCCCATATCATATACGGCAGAGTTAAATATTATATCAAGCATTGCTGAAGATTCTTCGTCCCTTGTATATTTTCTCTGCAAACATACTTCGTAATAAGCCGGAAGTATGTGTATTCTTCCGTAATAAGCCATTGTGTCCATGATATACGCTGTGTTGTCGGGGTCGCCCGAGCTTTGCGGTATTATATATGTGTAGGAATGCCAAGCGTTTGCCGTCGCGTAATACCTGTCCTGACCTGAATCGTATTTCGGTATGGGCAGCATGCCGAAATCGTCGTCCATAGTGCGCAGTTCCAAATCAATAAACCGCGGCAGCCCCCATAAAAACAAGCTCCTGCCGTACGGGAACACCATAAACTGGTGCATTCTGTCAAACGGTATGTTTTTTGCGAGAGCGTCCCTGTGCAGACAGAAAGTATCGTTTATATAGAAATCAAAAACTTTTTCTATAATACTGCTTATCTTTTCGCTTCCCCCGGTATAAACCGGCATGTCGTTACTGTCTTTTTCGATATACTTCGCACCGCAGCCGTTTATCATGCTTGTAAGAAAATCCGCCTGCGTTGCAAGCCCGAACTGGTCTTCGTGCGTTATAACGCCGTCGCCGTTTATATCCTGCGTGATATTTTTAGTCAGCCCGCTGAAATTATCTATCGTCCATTCGTTTTGCTCGACTAATCTGTAAGGGCTGTTCAGCCCGTAATTTTCAAGCAGTTTTTTGTTAAAAAACAACATGCCTATCGCTTCGTAGTGCTTCGTGAATATATCGCCCGCGATAAGATAAGACTGACCGCCGATTGATAAATCCTTTAATATATTTTTGTCCCACCACGGCATATCCAAACTCAGGTATTCAAGCCCGTTGAGATTTACACATTCGCCCGCCATTGCCATAGGCGCGGCGTGCCATAATCTCGGAGCGACTGCGTCGTAATCGTCTATGCCGGATTTTACCGCTTTCGTAACCAGACTCCTGACATTTTCCGTATGTATGCCTTTTATTTTTATGTCAAGCAGTTCTTCTACTTTCATGTTGCGCGTATATATCGCTGAGTTTAACACGTCTCCCGGCACTTCTTCAATATCATAATCCGTTATTTCCAAATAATTCGAGGGCTCGTCCTCGACTAATATAGTAAACGCACTGCCGCCGAAAGTTTTTATTTCATGAGGAAATTCGGGCATTACGCTTATATTATTCGCTGTATCATTTTGATTTTCTTCGTTGTTTGTCTGGTTTTGCGCGGGAGTTTCAGTAGTAATATTATCGCCGGAATTTCCGTCGTTTCCGCCGCACGAAATCAATACGCCGCCAATTAATAATACCGCCAGAATCACCAAAATAAAAATTTTTAAATTTCTCATTTTAATATTTACTCCTCATTATTATTTATAAAATTTACGAAAAGCCTGTCCTGAGCGTCTATATAATCGTCAAATACGCCGCTGATTTTTTTATATGCGCCGTTTGAGCAAAGTTCGCGGGCTTTTACATTGTCTTTAAAATATAAATCAAATATTTTTTCAAGCGTTAGTTTTATTTTTTCGTCGAATATGGGCGCGGCGATTTCAAGCCGCCTTGATGTGTTGCGCGTCATCAAGTCAGCCGAACTTATATAAAATTTGTCGTTTCCGAAAATAAATATGCGGGAATGTTCAAGAAACCTGCCGACTACGCTTACAATTCTGATATTTTCGGTTTTGTCTTTGATTTCCGGCAAAAGACAGCATATCCCTCTTATCAGTAAATCGACTTTAACCCCCGCCTGAGAAGCTTTGACTAATTCTTCGATTATATCTTTATCCGTCAGCGAATTCATTTTTAATCTTACGCGCCCTGATTTACCCGCTTTTACTTTTTCTGTTTCTTCATTTATAAACTTAATTATTTCGCTTTTGAAATGCAAAGGAGCGACGAGCAGACACGAATAATCGTCCGAGGGGTCGGACGTAGTAATAGAATTAAAAAAATTCAAAGCGTCCTTTCCTATATTTATATCAGACGTAATAATACCGACGTCCGTATATAATTTCGACGTTTTCTCGTTGTAATTTCCCGTGCCTATATGCGTTATATATTTTATGTCGTTGCCGGATTTTTTTGTGATAAGCGTGATTTTCGAGTGTATTTTATATCCGTCGATGCCGTATATCACGTTACAGCCCGCTTCCTCAAGCCTTTTTGACCAGTTTATATTATTTTCTTCGTCGAACCGCGCCTGAAGCTCTACTACTGCCGTAACGTCTTTTCCGTGTTCTGCAAGACGGCATAAATAATTTATAATCTGCGAATTTTCGCTGAGCCTGTAGAGCGTTATTTTCACGCTGACAATATCAGGGTCGTAAACGGCTTCTTCGAGAAGTTCAAGATACGCTTTTATAGTGTGACGCGGAAAGTGCAGGAATATATCTTCCCTGCCAGTCTGAACTGTTTTTATAATAGATTTCACGCCGTCGATTTTTTTCGGGTAAACGGGTTTTATAGCGGGATAAAGCATATCTTCGTCCGTAACCCCTGCTTTATCTTTGAGCGCGAATATAAAATTCATGTCTAACGGGGAACTTGTAATAAACGCCTGCTCCTCTATAATATTTAATTTCGGACAGAGATATTTTTTGAGGGCGTTTATTCTGTTTTTATAAGCGTCGCTTATTTCGAGCCTTACGGGCGCGAGTTTGCCGCGTTTTTTCAGAACATCGTTTATATATGTCCTGTAATCTATGTTCGGGTTAAACCCCTCGTAATCTAAAAAAGAATCCTCGACGTTTAAATCCGCGTTTCTCGTTATTCTGATTATAAATTTTGATTCTAATTTGTGCTTTTTAAATAAATCTTTGGCGTAACGATATATAACGTCTTCTGATAAAATATATTTATATCGCTGATTTTCAGTTTCATCGGGTATTCTTATTATCCTGTCTATATTTTTATTCAGCGATATAATTCCGTAAGAATTTTTGCCTTCGTGGGATAACTCGAGAATTATATATATCTGTTTATTAAACAAATGGGGAAAAGGGTGCTTTGAATCCACGATTTGGGGAGAGAGCAAGGGCATAATTTCACGCTTGAAATAATTCTTGAGCCATTTTTTTTCTGTGCTTTTTAGTTCGTCGAATTTGCAGTATTTCAAGTTTTTTTCTTCGAGCAAAAACGCCGAATTCCAAAACATTTTATCGGCTTCGGCGTATAATAATTTTGTCATTTTATAAATTTCTTTGAGCTGTTTCTCGGGGCTCCAGCCGGTTTTATTGTCATTGAACGCGTCGTCTTTGAGCAGGGATTTTTCGTATAAACTGCCCACTCTTATCATATAAAACTCGTCTAAGTTTGAGTGAAATATCGAGATAAATTTAAACCGTTCAAGAAGCGGCACGGATTTATCGGCGGATTCTTCAAGAACCCTTTTGTTAAAATTCAGGAAAGACAGTTCCCTGTTCGCGAAATATTCTATATCTTTCATAATTTTTTCCGGCAGCTACGCTGACGGCATTTCCTTAAAATATTTTTGTTCTATGTGTTTATTATAACATTATAATAATATTCTTCATGTAAATATTTTGTGAAATTAGTGTAATTTTTATTATTGCTCCCAGTCGCCTGTTTTAAGACCTTTATAAAGATATTTAATATAATCTTTAAGCGGTTTGCTTATCGCGCAGATAATAATAAAATCAATCAAGCCCAGAAATATAGCGATATATAATAATTCTATGTGCCATGTCGCAAAAAATCCTATTAACAGACATACGACAATTACCGTTAATATAAAAGCGATTACAATAATTCTTGCGAATTCCAATGCCCAGTAGTTCATAATTAATACCTCCAGTCTGATTATTCATAGAATTTTATTGAATTTTTTCTTTTAAATCGCTTAGTTCTCCTTTAATCTTCGCGGCTTTCGCGCTGATACCGGTTAATGTTTTTGTGTCTTTATCTGGCTTATAATTTTTTATTTTATTCATATCCGTATTTTTGCAATAATTATAAAAATCCGCAAATTCTTGATTTATCCCGTAATCGTTGAATTCATATTCCGGCACTTTGCCGCTTATGTTTTTTAACGCGCTGATAAAATCGTCCATAAGAAATTTCATATCTGCTACGTTTCGCCTTGCCTGATTAGAGGCGTTGCGCTTGTCCCGTCTTCCAAATAATAAATCATTCCATGCGTGCATCCATGCCGACCAATTAGAAAAATCTAATCTTGAAATATTACCGAGAGTAATTACAGTATCGTCTACCGCTCTTATTATATTTTGCGCCCTCTTAATATTTTCGGATATTTCCTGTTTTGCCATGTTTATTTCCTCCCCTGCTCAGAATATAAATTTAAAATTTTAGAACTGTATAAGTGCGCGTTTTTATAATCCTCGGTTTTTACGTAAGCCGTTTCAAAAAGCTTATATAATTCCCGTTTATACGGGTGATTAGAAAAGTTCTCGACGAACGTTTCTACTTCGCGCAAATATCTCAACGCCTCCTGCGGTTCTTCTCTTTTCAATGCTCTGTGCGCGGCTGTGATATTATACCTGCAAAATCCGTTTTCGTCGAATGTCCTGCTTAAAAAATCATCTGAATTAATATCTCTTATATTCATAGATTTGTATTCTTCGCCGTCTTCCGTTAAAATAGGCTGGCATAAAAATCTGTAGAGTTCCGCTTGTTTTCTGATTTGTTTGCCTGCGGCAAGCCCGCCTAAAATATACGCGCAGCCTTCGGCTCTTTTGCAATATTCAAGGCAATTATCTTTTTCGCCGTTTATGAAACACTCGGACGCAGCTTCCAAACACGCCATTCCAAGAAGCATTGAGCTTTCTTTGTTTTCGTCCGTAATTTCCGGATTATTGTCGGCTATGTCTATATATTTTAAATAATTCCCCTCGAAAAATATTTCTTTTGCTTTGATATTAATAGTCTGTATATCGTCGTACTCGTAATTTTTGTTGTACTCGTCGTCGTGTTCGTTTATCATGAGAAAAGATAACGGCACTTCGAGATTGTCCGCTATATACTGGAGCGTTTTTATAGAGGGTGTGGCAATATCGTTTTCGATTTGGCTCAGCATATTGCGCGTTATAAAATCCCCGACAAGCTCCTGCT
>Ga0082212_10013063_pt1 | contig 10408 bp, 6 predicted proteins | sample TergutNt197P3_FD_71548 | JGI IMG/M metagenome (GOLD analysis project Ga0082212, IMG submission 71548) | Neocapritermes taracua P3 segment gut microbial communities from Petit-Saut dam, French Guiana - Nt197 P3 | ecosystem: Host-associated > Arthropoda: Insects > Digestive system > Gut ...
CCGCGGCGGTATATCCGCAGGCGCAGGCAAGGGGCATATACCGCTTCCGCATATGCAGGTCGGCGATAAAATCCGGTTTAATAACCGGCGCCGATATGTCATACGTCTTTTTTATGGCGCAGCCGTTTACAGGGCTATTTGATAAACATTTTTCCGGCCCGCACGGGACGCCGTATTTTCGCGCAATTTCGCAAAGCGCGTCCGCCAGCGAGTCTATATCGCAATCTTTGTCCGCGACTGTGGTTATCATAACGATATTTGATAAGTCGGACATTTCGATTTTTATGTCAAATTGCGACCAGAGCAGGCGCTCAACTTCGACGCCGGTCAGCCCGAGGGGCCCGGCGTCGAGCGTAAGGCGGGTCATGTCCCTGCCGTATCTGCCCGGGGCCCCGCCGTTTCCGGCTGCGCCGCCGCGTATGTCAGCCGGTATTCCATATCCTGCGGCCGCCGCCCTGTCATAAAAAGACTCGCATTTGCCGGCCACCCTTGCAAGCTCGCGCCCGCCGTTTTCAGCCATATATTCGCGCGCGTAGTCGAGTGAAGCCGTCAATACGAAAGAAGGGCTTGACGTTTGGAACGCGCGCAGCGCTTCGCTGAAAATTCCGACGCCGAGGCCGTCCTCTTTCGCCGCGGCGGCCGACGCGTGCGCGTACGCGCATTGGGTAAACGCCGGCAGCGTTTTGTGCGCGCTTTCTATGCAGTAGTCGGCGCCGCCTTCCAGCGCGCTTATTGGCAGTTTTTCGGAAAAAGCGAGATGCGCGCCGTGGGCCTCGTCAACCAAAACCGGAATCCCTTTTTTATGTGCGATGCGGGCGACCGCCTCTATGTCGCAGACGTTCCCGTAATACCCGGGCCTGGTGAGATAGAGCGCCGCGGCGTCCGGGTGCCCGGCGACGGCGCGTTCTACGGCGTCTGCGAACAATGAACTGTCGCCGGACGGCGCCGGCAAATATACCGGGACCGCCCGGGCGAACCTTATCGCGTTATAAGTTGAATAATGGAAATCCCTTGCTATCAACAGTTTTTGCCCGGCAGAGCATTTTGCGGCGACCATCGCCATAATGCCGCAGCTCGAACCGTTTACCAAAAACCATGTGCGGCCTGCGCCGAAAGCGGCCGCCGCGAGTTCCTGCGCTTCTTTTAAAGGCCCTTCCGGGCTGTGAAGGTCGTCGGTCTCTGCAAGCTCCGTGACGTCTATGGACGCCGCCCGCGCAAAAACGCTGTCCGCGGTAAACCCGCGCCCGAGCTTGTGCCCCGGCATATGGAACACTGCGGCGGCGCGCCCCGAATACTTGCATAGCGCTTCGTACAGCGGTTTCAACGGCTACAGCGCCAACTTCAGATTTTGGATTTCCTTTATTTCAAGATCGATTTCTTTTTCAATGCGGGTTATATCGGTCTTTATGTCTTCCAGAGTTTCGCGGACTTTAATTTTTTGCGCATGGACCGCGTGGGGGTGCGGATGCCTTGGGCCGCGCTCCCTTGCGGCGCCGGCGCCGTGCGCGCCGTGCGTTTTTGCGCCCGCGGCGGCGCCGCCCTGCGAATCCTGGCGCAGGGCGCCGTGCGGCGCCTGGCCGTGCGGATTCTGGTTGGCGGCGTGCTGGCCCCGCGCAGGCTGGTTTTGGCGCTGCCCGGCGTGCGCGGGCTCGCGCCGCGCCCTGGGGTCGCGGTTTTGCTGCTGAGCGTAGTCCGCGGCATATTCCGGCGCCGCGCTGTCTTGCTGCCGGCGGTCTTTTTCGTCTTGCAATATTTGTCCCTGCCTGGCGGGCCCGCGCATCGGTTTTCCGTCTTCGCGGCGGTCGTGATCCGCGCGGGGGCTTTTTGGCGCGGCTTTGTCATACTGCCTTGGCATTTTTTGCTGGCTTTGCGGTTTGCCGGGCCTGGCGCCGTGGGCCGCCTGTATTTTGCGGTCGCCGTCCGGGCCTGCGCCGGATTTGGCGGCCCTGTCCCTGGCTTCCGGTTCTTTTTCGTCCCTGCCGGCCCTATCCGCGCTGGCCGGGTACCTGTGCTTTTTTGCCGCCTGCGCCCCTTGCGCGGCGCTTCCCGCAGCTCCATGCAAGCTTCCCGCAGTTCCATGCACGCTTCCCGCGGTTCCATGCGCGGCGCTTCCCGCAGCCCCTGTTACGCTTCCCGCCGTACCAGCCGGGCCTTTCTGCGGGCCTCGCCGTTCGCTCCGCAGAGCGTCGCTCCTCAGAGCGTCGTTCCGCAGAACGTCGTTCCGAACGTTTTCGTCCCCGGAGGCGTCCTTTGCGGCGTTTTTGCCGCCGTTTCTTTTTTCAGTATCCTGATGGCTCAAACTCGACTGCTCCTTGTTAATACTTTTAATTTGCCGCGCCGCTATTTTCGCGTCAGCTCGTTTATGCCCTTTGCGTTTTTAACGCGTTCGAGGCCTTCCGCCGCAAATTCCATAATTAATAGTTCGCCAAGATACAGGATTCGGCATCCGGGCTCTACATGCCCTGAATATGCGAACTTGTGATCCGATACCACCATATGCAGGTGCGGTATCCCGTTTGCGATAATGCCGTCGACGGAACTGAGTTCGAGCGGCTTGTCGTCCCATTTTTCAAAATGCTCGACGGCGGGGAAGGACGTAGTCATGACCATATGCATGACGCAGTGATCGAACGTCCCTATGCCGGATATGACCGCCCCGTTTACGATGTTTTCTTTTTCAATCAGCTCGTTTACGCAACCCAGCAGGTCGTCGCCGGTGTCCAGCCTGAGGATATGCAGTTTTGCGCCCGGTTTTGCTACGAATGACTTCATAACGCGCCCCCTTGTTTATTTGTTTGCCGATAGTTTCTCGTCAAATACTTTATAATATTGCGCCGTCCCGTACTCGCTCAGAATGCCCGCCAGCTCCTGCGGAAGGCCGGTTTCCGCGCCCGCGCCGGGCGGCCGCTCAAACAGTTCGGCGCCGTCGTTTCCGTCCGTGCCGTAGAACCTGTGATGATATACCGGGACGACGGCCCGGGCGGCGGCGGCCAGCTCCTCGTACGGGCTTAGCCGCAGGCCCAGGCATTCGCGTAAAAAAACGCCAAGATAGGCGGCGCTCATCCTCCGCGATGTTTTTTTCAGTTCGTCGTATTCCGGCCAGAGCTTGCGCGCCGCGCCGTTGGCCCAAATTATATATCGGCCGCGGTACGTGTTTGAAATATCGTAGACGCCGCCGTCATAGCCGATTGGGTATCCGAGTTCCCTGTACGCCGCAAAATTGCTCCCGAGCCCGGGCAGATGGTCGCCAAAAAATAACAGGACGGCCGGCCTTTCGGAACCGTCCAGATAATCTGCGAGCCTGCCAAGCGATTCGTCGGCGTCCGCGACGCCTTTCACATAGTTGGTTACCGCATAATCGCTTTTAATACTAAGCTGAATTGCGGACGTTGTCAAATAGTTTACCGGCGTTTCGCCATACATAAAACCCGCGTCGTACGGGCCGTGGTTCTGTATTGAAACCGTAAAACAGAATAACGGGCCCGCGCTGCCGGCGCCCGTATAGCCTTCGTATAGCTCAATCAATTTGTCGGTCATCGCGCGGTCCGATATATAGTTGCCCGATTTATCCGCGGCTTCGTCAAAAGAACCCAGATCGATGAATTCGTGAAAACCAAGCCACGGGTAAACGTTCCGCCTGTTGTAGAACCATGGGTAGCCCGGATGCATCGCGACTGCGACGTAACCCTCGCCCGTAAAAGAACGGACAATCGAATCCATGTCTTTTCTGACCAAAAACTTGTACGCGGACGCGACTTCATTTTTAAAATTCGCGACGCTGTGGCCCGTAAGCACGCTGAATTCGGTCGTGTCCGTGCCTCCGCCGTATACGTCGGTAAAAAGTTCGCCCGTTATGCTGTCGCCAACCATATTATGGAAAACCGGGATCGGGTCGCCCGGTCCGCCGCCAATCGAAAAATCCAGGGAACCTATTTGCGTTATGTCCCAAAAGGCTTCGCTCATCAATATGATGACGTCCGGTTTGAATAACTGCGTTTTATCTCCGCCGCCAATGTTGTTTTCGCCGCCCCGGTCATGGCCGGATCCGTTGCGCGCGTCCAGCGCGTCTTTTGCGCGGCTTGCCGAATAACCGTCGGGCCGCAGCGATTTTGCGTCCATATCTTTTATATGGTGCGTAAACGCCAGTATCAGCCCTTTTGAGTTGTACTCGTTGACCATGTTATATATATTGTGTTTTATCGGGATTGAATTATAAACCTGGTCGTTGGAATATATGAAGATAAAACTTGCCGCGGCAAGGGCCGCCGCCGCCACCGCCCCGATAATCCTTACGCGCGCGGCCGGGCGGTTGAACCGCGCAAATATTGCGAGCGACGCGCACGCAAGCGCTATAAGCGCCAACAGCGCGATCGTGCCGAAACCGAGCCTGATCGAAGATTCGAACGCTATATTGAAGGCCTCGCCCCCGACGATGACGTCGGCGGGCATCAGCGGATCGCCCCGCAAAAATACTTTTATTTTATTGACGACGGAGGCTATGAATACGAACGCCGACGGGAACGTTACCGCAATCCATACGACGCCGGTGACATAATATAAGAAGTAGATGAACAACAGGATAGGGATAAATTCCAGAAGTACGTAAACCGGGTTTTCCAGCGCATGCCCTATTATTTCATCATACGGGGCGGGCGTTTGCGAAATGACCGCAAACGCCGCCGCCGCCGCCCCGAGCCAAATAAAAATATGCGGGGCGAACGGGCGTTTGAAACTGATTGAAAATTTCTTTTTGGCCGGTTGCATCGGCAAACGATTCATCCGGATCATTCTACATTTTTTAGCGTCTTTTGGCAACAATAACAGGCGCCGGGCAAAAGCTATGGCAAGCGCCTACAGCAAGTACCGGACAAACAAAGCCACGGTCATCAAATCTGCGCAACAAACGGCGTTGATTTCGCGATCCATAAACTGCAATTCAGTTTCTTCGGCCCATTTTCTGGCTTCGTCCGCCGACGGTTGCGACAATAAAAATGCCGACGCCGCGCGCTGGATATCCTTTAACGTGGCCTTGTTGGAACTGCGTAAAATCCCGGCGTCGTCTACTCTGGCCAGAAGCGCAAGAAACGCCGAAACGCCCGCGTCGTTTATGTCACAGCCTCGCGCCTCCGCGTCGCGCAGCGCCGGCAGCCCGTAATCGCGCACGTATTCGAACCCGCGCGCCACTTCGCATGTAACGTCGGCGCAGGCGCCGTGCATCACTGACGCGGATATGTCGCGGCAAAAATCGAACAGCTCGCCCGCCGTAAAATCGGTTTTGGATCTAAATAGCCAGCCATATGCGGCGCACAGGATACCGAGCGAAAATATCAGCCCTTTATGCGCGTCGCCGCCGCTGCGCGCAATCCTGGCGCAGGCCAGTTCGCCCGCGCGCCTGATCCCGCTTGGGAGCATTGGCGGTTTTGCGCGGCAGTCCAAATTCCCGTATATCCGCGAGTGGACGACGGCGTCCGCCCCGTCGAACCCCGCAAGCGCGCATTCCTGATAATATGGGAGCAGGCCCGCATATAAATCGATGTATTCAAAAAAGTCCGCTCCGGCGCCGCGCCATGCGGGATGGGCCAGGCCCGTCTTCGGGGCTATGGCCAGGCCGCCGTAGAGCGCCCGCGCGGCGGTTTTGTTTATATGGTCCGAAAGGCTCAGGCGCGCCCAGGACCACATTATTTCCAGCAATTTTTCCGTTGGCGCCCCGTCGCCGTTCGCGCCTTTGCGCGGGCATTCGCAGCCGGCGCCGCCGTTCCCGCCCGCGTGCGGGCATTCGCAGCCGGCGCCGCCGTTCCCGCCCGCGTGCGGGCATTCGCAGCCGGCGTCGCCATTCCCGCCCGCGTGCGGGCATTCGCCGTCTGCGTCGCCGCAAGCCGGGCAATTTCTGCGCGGCAGACCTATTTGGGCCCGCGTCAGTTTGACCGGCGCCGGCGCGCCCGCCCCGGGGGCCGTATCCTCCCCGCATGTATAAACGTCTATGTTGAACAGCCTTCCGGCGGGATGGTTTTCCTCTATTTCGCACATCATCCGTTTAACCTGTACCCCGGGGCTTTCCGCCTGATAATAAGCGTACATGATCGCCCCTTCGCTATCCGGCGGCCCGCATCGCTTTACGCGCGTCCCTGCGGCTTCGAGCGCCAGTTCGGCCGCCCGCCTGCACTCCGAAAAACATAGTTCAGCCAACGGGAACCTTTTGTAGGGCCCCGGGAGGTTCAGTGAAACGCATACCAGGGGGCCGCCGCATTCGTTCATAAGCTTTTGCCTATGCAGCCCGGCGGCTTCCAGCGAAGCGCGTATGTCTGACGCGCCGGGCGCCCGGCTTTTGCAGAATTCGGCCCTAAAATGGGCTGCGCCGGAGTTTACGTTTATCTGTCTTTCCTTCACGCCGCTTACCTCTCGTGATTTTCGGTTATCGCGCTGAGCCTGTCAAGCAATTCGTTGGAGGACACCGGCTTCATCAAAAAACCGTCGATGCTCTCTTTGCGCAGGAGGCCCGTCGCCCCGGCCTCCGTGTTTTCCAGCATCAGGAGCACGTGCGCAGCGTCGCCCGTAGCTTTTACAAGCCCCGCCAGCGTGGCGCCGCCTATATTTTTCATTTTGTTCGAAGCGATTAAGATATTGCACGGTTCTTTTTCCATCGCTTCCAGCGCGTCAAATGGGTTTTCGAACGTCCTTACGATATATCCGGACAAAGCAAGTTTGTCTTTGATTGTGTTTAAAACTGACTGGCGCCCGTCTATTACGACGACGCTCTGCGCGTCTGCGGCCCTGCGCGATCCGCCCGCGCGCGAATAGCGCATGTCGGCCGCGACCGGCGACCATTTAAGGCTTTCCACGCTCTCCCGCGTAAAAGGCCCTGTCGCCGCGTTTGCGCCGCCCCTTCCGCTATCTTTTCCGCCTTTCAGCGCGTATAGGCCGCGCGCCAGGCCAGCCGCCCTGGCGGACTGGTATTCCTGCACGGGGTCGCCGCCTTGCGAAGCCGCGTTGTGCATATCGGCTTCGGCAGGCTGCGCCTTTTGATTGCTTTCTTCCGGCCGCTCCGCATCTTTTTGGGCGGCGCCGTCGTCTGCGCCGCCTCGCAGAACTTTCAGCCTGTATTCGCTGCGCGCCGCCCTTTGGCTTGCGACGTGCTTTTCATACGCCGCGCGGTTTGCGGGCATGAACGCGTCGGGTCGCGGGGCCTGGCGGCCGTTCAACGTATATATGCCGCGCCGGCTTAAATCGCCGCGCTGGTTAAGCCCGTGCAGGCCGGAGTCGCCAAACCGGGCGCCGCCGCCCGTATGCCGTTCCGCGTTTTCATTCAGGCCGCCGCGCGTGCCGTTATTGCCGTATGGGTCGTTTTGCGGGCATATTCCTGCGCCCCCGTTTTTTATATGTTCCGGGTTGGGGTTGGAAGTTTTCTGATGCATTTTGGCTCCTCTGCTGGATTTTATGTTTATCGGGCCGTTTTGGCCGGCTTTTTTTCCGATTTCGACGATGTTGCTTTTGCCGCCGCGCCCGTGGCTGTCTTCAGCGCTTTTGCCGCCGCGCCCATTGCTGTCTTCAGCATTTTCGGGGCCGCGGCCTTTATCTGCGACCAGCGGCAAGTCGATTGTAAAAACAGAGCCCTTGCCCGACGCGCTGTTGCAGCCGACGGTCCCGCCATGGTTGTCCACGATGTTTTTGACTATCGTCAGGCCCAGCCCCGCGCCGTCGCCGCTGCGCTTTGTAGTAAAGAAAGGCTCGAATATTTTTGGCGTAATGCGGCTGTCTATGCCCGCGCCGTCGTCCTCTACGCATAGCCTTGCATACTTTGCCCCGCTGCGGTTCACAATATAGCCGCGGAACCATATGTGGCCGATCCTGTTGTCGTCGTCTTCATTTACAATGGCCAGCGCTTCAAACGAATTTTGGCAGAGGCAGTTAAAGGCCCCGGCGATCTGCGACATGTTGCCCATTATCTGTTCGTTTTTAAAATCGTAGTCTTCTATTATCTCAACCTGCCCGGGCTTTGCCTCGCGCGCCGCCGCGGTTATTTTCGGCATGAGTTCGCCCAGGCCTATCGCTATCATCGAATTGTCGCGCCATCCGCCGCCGATTACGACGAACTGCTGCAGTATGTCCATCGCGTGCCGCGAGGCCCCGTAAATTTCATCTATGTCGCCGCGCAGCGGATCGTCTGCCGGCACCCGGGCTTTAAGCTGTATCGCGCGGCCGACGACGGGCGTGAAAAGATTGCAGAACTCCAGGGCAATCCTTCCGGTCAGTTTGGTGAGCAACTGCACTTTTTGGTCCCTTGCGCCGCTTTTTTCGGTTATTTGGCTGTTCCGCTCCTTGAGTTCCGTATTTTCCTTCGATGCGGCGCTGAGTTCGGCGCACGCTTTTTTGAAGACGATCACGGCCGCCGCCCCGGCGACCGGTATCAGGGCCAGAACCATCAACAGTATCATCTGCGCCAGTTTCGCCATATCGGTATAACCGGGGGCCGCGGCCGCCCTGAGCAGCCCCATGGATTCCGCGGGGCGCAGCGATTCCGACGCATACGAAAACAGCGAAAAGACGGCGCCCGCCGCAGCCACGCTAATCAACGCAAGCCCATATATAAAAACTGCTAGATATTTCGCTTCTTTCTTTTTCACGAGTCGCACCCTCTGTCAGCCACGCGCCGCCGGCGCTCCATTGGTGTTCTTTATTATTAGGATAGCAGCCAAACCTTGTACCGAAATAAATAAGTCCTTAAATATGTTAAGAGAAAAATTAATTAATTTGCATTTATTGGGCAGGCGGTTTATAATCATTCGTAAGTGTAGGTGCGCGAACGGGGCGCAACGCAAGCAGTAACAGGCTCGGGGAGATGGGCTCAGGTATGGCCGAACAAAAAATATTGATAGTCGACGACGATCCTTCCGTCTGCAAAGTCATTTCCCGCGTCGCGTCGGTGAACGGGTACGCGCCGTACACGGCCGAAACCGGCGAGAGCGCGCTCGAAATGCTCGCGGAGGACGAGTTTGCGCTTATCGTCCTCGATCTGACGCTCGGCGACGATATAGACGGCTTCGAGGTGGTGAAGCGCCTCCGCGAAAACCACAGGGAAGTCCCGATAATTATATTGAGCGCGAACGACGTGCCGCACGACATGCTTTACGGGCTGGAAATCGGCGCGGACGACTATGTGACGAAGCCTTTCGATCCGATTTTTCTCGGCGCGAAAATAAAAGCGCTGATCAGGCGCGACCGCCAGGTGCACACGGCGGAAATAATGTCCGCCGGCGACATAAAGTATCATCCCGGTATAATGAAATTGTATATAAAAGGCGAGGAAGTGCCGCTTTCGACAAAAGAACACGCGCTGCTCCGCCTTTTCCTTGAGAACAAGGAGCGCGTTTTTTCGAAAGAGCAGTTATACGAAAAGATATGGGGCGAAACGATTGTGGACGAAAACGCAATAATGGTCTACATCAGCCGCCTCCGCAGCAAGCTCGAAGCGGATCCGAAAAACCCGGTCCATATAATCACGGTCTGGGGCGTCGGGTATAAGTTTTCTGATTGACAATATATAAAAATAAACGCCGCCGGAAGGCGGCGTTTTTGATGTGCATATGTTGCGGTATTTATTTGGATGCGTAGTAGTCCGCGATTTGTTGGCCGAGATCGCCGGTCAGCGACGCGTATCTGAAAAAGACGCTGCCTTTTACCGCATTCGGGTATTTGGCGGCGTTATGTTTAAGCTGCCTAATCATTTCGCCGTCCCAGTCCGGGTCGGACGCGCCGTTTTCGAACTCCCTATAGGCCGCGTGGCCCACGTATAAATCGACGCCAGCGCCATTGCAAACGTCTACCCACCAGGCGAGGATTTTTGTGTAATCCGCAATTTCGAAGCCCTGGTACCAGTATATTTGCGGGCATATATAATCCAGCCAGCCCGACTGCACCCAGCGGCGCGTGTCGGCGTACATGGCGTCGTACGCCTGGTTGCCCCGCGTGTCGCTTCCGAGCGGGCTCGACGATTTGTTGCGCCATATCGAAAACGGGGCGACGCCGAACCGGACGCCGACGGCCGCGCCGGGACCGGCGCCCGCGCTTTGCGCGGAGGCCTGGCCGTAGCCTTTCCTTTCGCCCCTTTTATCGCCCGCTTTTGCAAATTTTGCGGCGTTGTGCCTGGCTACGGTCCTGCGGATGCCTTTAATGACGTCGTTGACGTTGTTTCTGCGCCATTCCGATTTATCGACGCCTTTTCCGTATTTTTCGTACGTCGCGCCGTCCTGAAAATCCGTTCCGGGATAAAAATAATCGTCGAGGTGGATCCCGTCGACGTCGTAATTGCATATAATTTCCGCGACCCCGTCGATCACGAGTTTTTTATTTGCCGGGACGCCCGGATCGTAATATAGGGCCCCGTTATATTTTACGACCCTGGACGGGTCTA
>Ga0082212_10013064_pt1 | contig 10408 bp, 8 predicted proteins | sample TergutNt197P3_FD_71548 | JGI IMG/M metagenome (GOLD analysis project Ga0082212, IMG submission 71548) | Neocapritermes taracua P3 segment gut microbial communities from Petit-Saut dam, French Guiana - Nt197 P3 | ecosystem: Host-associated > Arthropoda: Insects > Digestive system > Gut ...
CGGTTCTGTTTTCGGTGGGATCGTTGTGATTCAGATAAGCGCTTGCACCTTTGGCGTCGTCCCTGAAAATGATATCGCCATCGGTAAAGGTAACCATAACAACATCCTTGTCAATGATTTGTACAGATTTTAATTGTGTTGCCTGTACGAACAACATCGAACCCCACATTAAGGAAAGGGTAATCGTAACGTGAAAAATTTTCATGATGAATATGTTTTTTATGTTTTTGAAATACAAAAATAGCATAATTCATGATGAAAAAAATGAAATAAAAAAGATTTAGCCCATTTTATTATATATTTGCATCTAAAAATAATCCGATTGGGAAGCAAAGAAAATATAAATTAAGAAACACCTCAATATTAAACAGATGAAAAAAATTATTTTGAATTATTTAATGATGGCAGCCTTTGCCGTATTGTCTATATTTACGTCGTGCAAAGAGAAAACCGACACATTCGATCGTCTCCGTCAAAACTGCGTCAACTATCTTGTATACGGCAGCCGACACGTTCAAGACTACAACCCGCAAGACCCAAGAATAAAATTCGCGCTGGATGAGCTCGACCAACAGGTAAAAAGACTTTGGGAAACCATGTTCCCGTCGCCGGAAATCATTTGGCGCAATTATCCTAACAACTTAAATCACAGCGAGACTTCCATGGCGTTGAAAAGCATCGCCATATTAAACATTGCATTCAACCTGTACGGTTCTTCCTATTACAAAAACGAAGACCTGAAAAACGACCTGTTAAAAGCAATGGAGTGGATATATGAACACAGGTACTCTCCGAAACTTGCGGCGGATGGCACAGGCGACTGGTATTTCAAGGAAATACAATGCGGACTTGCGCTGGGATACAATCTCATGCTGTTGGGCGAATATCTCACCGACGAACAAAAAGCAAAATGGCTTGCAACCTACCATGCTTACAACCCCAACGGCTACGACTTTACCGAGCCATGGGGCGCGACAACGGCGGCAAACAGAATTGATAAATGTTTGGTTACCATTATGGCGGCAATCAGTGCGAGAGACGATAAATTACTGAAATATGCCATTGACGGATTAGATGTAGAATTTGCCTACGCAAAAGGACTTTACACAGGCACAGTCAAGCACGGAATATACGACCCGAATACGCTCCACGACGGATTTTATCCCGACGGTTCCTTCCTTCAGCATGTAGGCGTGGCGCACACCGGAGGATATGGAACGGCGTTGCTGGAAAATCTGCCGTTCCTCTTCAATATCTTCGACGACACTGAATATCAGTTTCCCGATGCTTATACCAATATCGTTTGTCATTGGATAAAGGATGCGTACATTCCTGTGATGTTCCGAGGCGGAGTAATGGATTTTGTGAAAGACAGGGAAATTGCCCGAAGAAATCTGCAAACGCATAAGATGGGACAGAGAATAGCCAGCGCGATTTGCGGATTGACCGACCAAATGCCCGAAAAAGACGTCAACTTCATCAAATCCGTAGTCAAAGGCTGGATAAGCGGGAATTATTTTTTGGATTTCTTCTCATACGTGCATGAGGAAAATCAACGAATGACCATCGGCGCAACCATACGTATGCAAAAACTGATTGACGATACGTCGGTTGAGGCAATAACCGGCTTCACTATGGGCAGGATGTTTGCAGTGGCGGCAAGAGCAGTGCAGTTCCGACCGGGGTATGCCTTCAATGTCGCGATGAACTCATCGCGCAATAAATTTTACGAAGCGGTACGCAACGAAGGAAAACAGCACTGGTACATCAACGAAGGTATGACATGCTTTTACTCCGACGACGACCTGACGCAATACGACGAGGGATACTGGGCGACTGTGGATTTGTGCCGGTTGCCCGGAACGACAGTGGACACAAAGAAACGCGCCGATAACGAAGGCAATAACCGATATGGCGCAGACTGGTCGGGCGGCGTTCAATTAGACGATAAATATATCGCAGCGGGGTATCAATTGTCGGCGTTCGGCGTGTCGCTGAAGGCGAAAAAGTCATATTTCATGCTGGAAGGAAAGATTGCCTGTCTTGGCGCGGATATCAACAGCACAGATGACAGAACCATAGAGACAACCATTGAGAACCGCAAATTCAAAGGCGAATGTATCATTCATGAAGGCGACGGATGGCTGCATTATGCCGCTCAATCGCAAGGCGGATTTCATTTCCCGATTAGCATGAATCTCAAAAAACTTCAGGAAAAACGCAAGGACAACTGGGGCAGGCAGGGTGGTTCGTCGAGATACGATGAAGAAAACAACTTCTTTACCTTATGGATTGACCATGGCAAAAACCCTGAAAACGCCAATTATCAATATGTTTTCCTGCCCAACGCCTCGGCAGAGGAAACACAAAAATATGCCCTTCGACCGGAAGTGATGATATTGGAAAACTCGTCATTCGCACAGGGGGTGATGGACACTCGAGCAGGCGTAACAGGGATCAACTTCTGGACAGACGAAAAACACACCGTCGAAACGCCCTTCTTCTCGGTAAGTTGCGATAAGAAAGCGTCATTCATGATGATCGGGGACGAAAATGGCTTGCGTATAGCCGTTGCTGACCCAACATGGAAAAACGACGGAGAAATATGTTTTGAAATCATTTATAAAACAGATAAAAAAGTTGGAGAGATCGTTTCAAAAGACGAAGGAATAACCGTACTCGAATCGGATAAAAAAATTATCTTCACTGTCAAAACACAGGCACATCTCACCGAAGGAAAAACATTCACGCTTTCATTTATAGCAATTTGATTTATGATGTACGATATCCATTTTCGGCAAACCAAACTATTATATCAGATATTGTCATACCACCCAATGCATCTGCTATTGCCTCTTCCAACAGTTCTTTTGTTCTTGCTTTTGTTTTTCTCAGATATGCCTTCATTTTTGACCACAGCATTTCAATTGGGTTCAGATCAGGGCTATATGGAGGCAGATAAAGAACTTTTGCACCAGCGGCAAGTATGGGGTCAATAACTCCTGCTACCATGTGCGAACTCAAATTGTCCATAATTACCATATCTCCTGCCTTGAGCGTAGGCGCAAGACATTGGGCGACATATTCCCTGAATATGTCCCCATTGAGCGATCCTTCAAATACTAACGGAACCATATCGCCGTTTGCACGGACAGATGATAAAATTGTTGTACGTTCAAATCGAACGTCCGGCGTATAGTCTAAAACACGTTCGCCGTTTGGGGCACGTCCATAAAGTCTTGTCATACCTGTATTGATGCTACGCTCATCTACAAAGACAATATGGTCGGGGGTCATTTCAGACTGCCCGGATTGCCACAGATTACGTTTTATTTGGACATCTTCTTGCTGTTGTTCAACAGGATGTAACGTTTTTTTTGTGCCGGATTCCGCGTTTGGAGTTGATCGTTCTACTGAGAGCGGAAACACACACAGGCAAGGAAAGAGTGTCTATCAATTCCTGCAATGTAATATCGCAACGGTCTTCGATAGCCTGTTTGACCTGTTCCATCTGCTGTTGCGACAATAACGGCTTTCTGCCGCATCTGCCGGAACGTGGAGAATAACTGCCTGTTGTCCTGTACTGAAACCACAGTTTGGTCACAACGCTTTTACTGACTTCTTTTTCAGAAGCAATTCTATCTTCGGTATCGCCTCTTTTCTTGGAGGCTATGATGCGCTTGCGCAAATCATCCGATAAGGCTCTTGCCATAATAAAAAGGGTATTGATTTATAGAACGCAAAGATAGTACATTGCTTATCAAATTGCTTTAATCAAAAGTAAAATGGGTTAAAACGTTCCCAAAGTCCCAAAAAATATTGACTTTTCCAAAATATTTGAAAAAAAGCCGGACACTCTTGCCCGGCTTTTTCAATTTTCAATTCTCAATTACTCCGTTCCCGCCAAACGTTTGTAACTGTTATACCTCCACTTCGCGTTTTCTTCGGCGGCTTTGAACAGTTCGTCCGCTGCGGCGGGAAACTGTTTTTTGAGCGACGAATAGCGCACTTCGCTGAGGATAAATTCTTGGAATTTACTCCAATCCGGCTCTTTCGAGTCTAATTGGAACGGATTTTTGCCTTCGGCTTCGAGCATCGGATTGAAACGGTAATTGTGCCAGTAACCGCATTCTACGGCGCGTTTTGCCTGCTCCTGCGATTTGCCCATACCGGCTTGCAATCCATGATTGATACACGGCGAATAAGCAATGATGATCGAAGGTCCGTCGTAGGCTTCGGCTTCGCGCAAGGCTTTGAGATATTGCATATTGTTGGATCCCATAGCAACCTGAGCCACATATACATAACCGTAACTCATCGCCATCATGCCGAGGTCTTTCTTGCGCACGCGCTTGCCCGCTGCGGCAAATTTCGCGACAGCGCCTACGGGAGTTGATTTCGACGCCTGCCCGCCTGTGTTGGAATACACTTCGGTATCGAGTACCAGCACGTTCACGTTTTCGCCCGACGCAAGTACGTGGTCTAAACCGCCGTAGCCGATGTCGTAAGCCCATCCGTCGCCGCCGAAAACCCAAACGGATTTCTTGACCAGATACTGACGCAAATCGTAAATGGCTTTGGCGTATTTGCCGTCGCAGTTTTCGATGAGTTTCAGCACTTCTGCCGACGCCTTTTTGCTTTCTTCAGCCGTATCTGCGGCTTTCCATGCGGCAAAAACGGTTTTCATATCGCCGGAGCAATTGCAGTTTTGTTCGCATTCGTCCATCAGACGGGCGAGGCGTTCACGCATTTGGCGCACGCCTGTTGCCATACCGAGACCGTATTCCGCGTTGTCCTCAAACAGCGAGTTTGCCCATGCGGGACCCTGTCCTTTTGCATTTTTGCAATAAGGCGTCGAGGGCGCCGAACCGCCGTAAATGGACGAGCAACCTGTTGCATTGCCTACCATCATACGGTCGCCAAAAAGTTGCGTGATGAGTTTGATATAGGGCGTTTCGCCGCATCCGGCGCAGGCTCCCGAAAACTCAAACAGCGGTTGTGCAAACTGACTGTTTTTCACGTTTTGTTCTTTCGGCGCTAAAGTATCTTTATAAGTGATGTTTGCGGAAGCATAATTCCACAGTTCGTTTTGCGCCATCTGGCTTTCTAACGGTTTCATTGCCAAAGCGGTCGCGCCTTTCTTGCCCGGACACACATCGGCGCAGTTGCCGCAGCCCGTACAGTCTAACGGACTGAGTTGTATTCTAAATTCAAGACCTTCAAACGTTTTTTGCGGAACGGCGGGAAGCGTTACCGCGCCTTTCCATCCGGCTTTTTCTTCGGCATTCGCCAAGAACGGACGAATGGCGGCATGTGGACATACGTAAGCGCACTGGTTGCACTGCGAGCAGTTTTCGGGTATCCATTCGGGCACGTTTACCGCGATACCGCGTTTTTCGTAAGCGGATGTTCCTTGCGGGAAAGTGCCGTCTTCGCGTCCTGCGAAAGTGCTTACCGGAAGACTGTCGCCTTGTTGACCGTTGATGACGTCCACCACTTTGCAGATAAATTCGGGGCGATTGGGATCAACAGCGGGTTTGTCGGCTTCGGGATCGAGGTTCGACCATGCGGGATCAACTTCTACTTTGACCACTTCGCCGCCGCGATCAACCGCCGCGTTGTTCATATTCACGATTTTCTCGCCTTTGCGTCCGTACGATTTCTTGTTGGCGTCTTTCATTTCGCTAACCGCCAAATCGTAAGGAATGACTTCCGAAATTTTGAAGAACGACGATTGCAAAATCGTGTTCGTTCGGGTGGTTCCCAAGCCCACCTCTTCGGCAATTTTGATGGCGTCAATAATGTAGAACGAAATTTCGTTATCGGCAAGATATTTTTTGATTTTGTTGGGAAGTTTTTCGCAGGTTTCCGCAGCGTCCCACTGGCTGTTGAGCAGGAACATTCCGCCTTTGCGAAGCCCTTTCAACACATCGTACTGATAAATGTACGGGAAGACATGACAAGCCACAAAATCGGGCGTTCCGATCAGATAGGGCGCACGAATGGGCGAGTCGCCAAAGCGAAGGTGCGAACAGGTAAATCCGCTGGTTTTCTTACTGTCGTAAGCAAAGTAAGCCTGACAGTATTTGTCGGTGGTTTCGCCGATGATTTTGATGGAGTTTTTGTTGGCGCCAACGGTTCCGTCGCCGCCAATTCCGTAGAATTTGCCCTGAAACGTTCCTTTGGGCATGATGTTCACTTCGGGAAGCAACGGCAGCGAGAGGAACGTAACATCGTCCACGATGCTCACGGTAAAGCCGTTTTTGGGTTCGTTCAATTTCATGTTGTCCACCACAGCGAGAACGTGCGCCGGAGTAGTGTCTTTCGACGAAAGTCCGTAACGTCCGCCGATGACGAGCGGCGCATTTGCCTTGCCGTAGAACAGGTCGCGGACGTCCATGTAAAGCGGTTCGCCGTTGGCTCCGGGTTCTTTCGTGCGGTCGAGTACCGTAATGCGTTTCACGCTTGCAGGCAACGCTTTGAAGAAATATTTCGCCGAGAACGGACGGTACAAATGTACGGAAATCAAACCGACTTTTTCGCCTTTAGCGGCAAGATAATCAATGGTTTCTTTGATGATGTCGGTAATCGAACCCATTGCCACAATGACGTTTTCGGCGTCGGGAGCGCCGTAATAACTGAACGGATGATATTCGCGACCGGTTATCTTTTTGATTTCCTGCATGTATTCTTCCACCATGTCGGGCAACGCCAGATAGAATTTGTTGGCGGCTTCGCGCGACTGGAAATAGATGTCGGGGTTTTGCGCTGTTCCGCGCGTTACGGGATGTTCGGGATTGAGGGCGCGTTCGCGGAATTGCTGAACGGCTTCCCAATCGAGCAACCCCGAAAGTTGTTCCGTTGAGATGGGTACAATTTTCTGTATTTCGTGCGATGTGCGGAACCCGTCGAAGAAATGCAGAAATGGCACGCGCGACTTGATGGCTGTAAGATGCGCCACAGCAGCCAAATCCATTACTTCCTGAACGCCTCCGGTAGCCAGCATGGCGAAACCGGTTTGGCGGGTGCTCATCACGTCGCTGTGATCGCCGAAAATGGACAATGCCTGCGCTGCAAGGCTTCGCGCCGATACGTGGAACACGCCGGGCAACAACTCGCCTGCAATTTTGTACATGTTGGGGATCATCAACAGCAACCCCTGCGATGCGGTAAATGTCGAAGTGAGCGCACCCGACTGCAACGAACCGTGAACGGCTCCGGCGGCGCCCGCTTCGCTTTGCATTTCAACAACTTTCACTGTTTCGTTGAACAGGTTTTTCTTTCCGGCGGCTGCCCATTCGTCAATATATTCCGCCATGGTTGACGACGGCGTGATGGGATAAATTGCGGCTACTTCGCTGAACATATACGCGATGTACGATGCGGCATAGTTCCCGTCACAGGTTAAATACTTATTATCTTCTGCCATTTTTTAATGATTGGTTTTAAACGTATTATGAATTATTTTTAAGGATGCAAAGTTAAGGAAATATTTTGACAAACTGCAAACAATTCGGATGCAATTAGCTTTGGCGAGGGGCTGCACCCTTCGCATAAACTGAAAAGCCCGCGTTTATACGCGGGCTTATTCGTTCTTTACTGTGGGTGTACTTATTGCGCAAAACCGCAAATTGTCAGCTGGCATTTCTGTTTCTCTATGTTGAGTAACAATAATTTATCAGGTCATTTTTAATCAGAACTATTTCTTTACTATTTTATGGATGACTTTTTGGGACGTAAACGCACCCACATCCGTCACATACATGTTTCCCTTCGCGTCTACTGCGATGTCTGTGGGATTGCCAAACACAACGTTGGTTCCGTTGCGATTTTCATGGGCTCCGCGACTTACATCGCTTCCTGCGATGGTTGTAACCACTCCGGCAGGCGTAATTTTTCGGATACGACCGTTGTAGGTATTCGTACGTCCCCAGCCAGAGTCTTCCGTAACATATAGATTGCCAGCAGCATCAATGGTGATGCCTTGTGGAAATGAAAATCTCGCATCTTTACCCGCGCCGTTGACATAACCATCTCCCGCTATCCCTGACATTACCCGAAAATATCAGCAATAACACGGTTTAGTTCTTGTTATATAAGTACTGATGATGTTTATAAAGTTCAATATTATTCTTTTTAGTTCTTCCGTTCCCCGTCTGATGCCTTGTCTGAATTTATTGAAAATACTTGTCCGTCTTCTGTCTGAACCGGAAATATCCATCTGGTTGCCAATGGCTGTCTGAATGGCATAACTTAAACAGCTAACTGTGATACACTTGATCAGACGATCCTTTTGCGGTATTTTTTCTGTATACTTTTCCCAATGCAACTTAGACTTCAAATCTTTTATGCCTTCTTCTATCCAGAAACGTGTGGTATAACGCTCTGTCATCAACTCCCGGCTTAACTCATGCCTGTTGGCTACAAGATACCATTTGGCAACAGTACCGTTTTCCAGCGTCCTGGAGTTTACACATAAATTCAAATCAGGGGTTTGACTTTTTTTACCCAAACTTTCAGTAATATAATAGCCATCATTAAAGAGACTTAACTGTATGTATTCCTGTCCGCCGGGAAGTTTAACCTTGTAAGAATCGTTGATTCTGACGATAAAATCAATACCAAGTTCCTTACACATCTGAAACATGACGTCGCCCTGAAATCCCCTGTCAGAAACAATCTCAAACTTGTAGCCCGAGGGCAGTATTTCCTTTAATTCTTTCAGAACGCTTTTTACCCTGTCCCAATAATGGTAACTGGTATTGACCCCCTGCCAGCTTCTTAAATAGATGGGTATTCCGCGACCGTTGAAACTCACGGTTACCGCCAACAGCCAGAAATCATCCTTCAATGTGGTGGCGTCCAGGGCTAGGGTAATCATTTTTCTCTTTTTGAACCTGAAACCCGGTAAACTGAAGACCACCAATGAATAACATTTCCAAAACATCGTGTCAATGTTCAGACTGTCAAGAAAATATATCAATCTTTTGTGCTTGTGTTTGGTACTTGTATTACCGGATAAACTTGTGGCAATATCCCACATGGTAAATGAGGTATTGGAGATAAAAGCGGTCAGAAGATCCGACATATTCTTCCTTTGACTTGCGTTGAACTGCTTAAAGCATTTATTGACAATCAAGTGTGCCAATCTGTAAAAATCGTCTTGCATAACATTAAAATTTCTGCAAAAATAAGACTTCTATTCATTTTTACAAAATATTTTCGGGTAATGTCAGCCCCAATGGGGGACTTAATGATAAGTCAATTTGAAATCATTAAATTCTTTAATTTCCTTAAACTCCTTAATTTCATGACCGATTTAGAAAACCAACTTCGCGCCGAAATCATGGCGCAACTCCGCAGAGTAACCACCCTGAACGCTCCAAACGTGTGGAAACTCCTGCAAAGCGAGAGCGGATACAGGGATATGGAAAACCGTATTGTCCGCATGGTAGCCGTCGAAGGACTGACCCCGTCGGCATGTATCCCCCACATCGAAAACGAACTTGTCCTTTGAACCGGGAACTGTCATATTATCGTGCGCGTTTGGCGGCTATTGCCGAAGAAATCAAAAGCGAAACGGACGAAAAGCGCATCAAATTGCTGCAAAACGGCTATTTTCCTGAATTTCAACCGTCCCATTCGTCCCCAACGCACCATGACAACCGCCCCCTCACTTTCCTCGAACTCTGCAACTGGGATACATGGTTCGCCATGCACCCCGAAAAGGTTTGCGGGGAAACAGTCATCACAACAAGCCGCTCCTTTCCGTTAGCAGTGAAGGCAGGCAAAGAAGATGTGATTAGAACCGTAACCGCAGGCATCGAAAAAGCGAAAAACCGCGTCCGTATAGCCAAAGCAAAGCTCAAACTGTTAAAACTGAATTTTTGATTTTGTTAAACTCCTCAAATTCTTTAATTTCCTTAAACTCCTTACCCCATGACCCCATTATTTTTATCCGGTCTTTCCGGCGTTCATCAATTAGGCTCTTTACCCAAAGAAAGCAAAGATTTAATCAGCCAAAACCGCAGCGCCATCAGCCAAACCTTGAAACGTGCCGCCAAACTCAACGGTTTGGGCTTTTTGCCAACCGGACACAAAACGCTCTTTTCGTTTGCCGAAATGGTCAAACGTTACAACACAGGCATTTCGGACGATGAAATACGCGCGTGGGTGTGGTATCGCCGCTCTATCGGTATCCCGATGTACGGGTGGGAAAAGTATTTTATTGACGGCAGCGGCGACGAAACACATCTTTTGGTGGCAACTGTGGAAACCGTCATCAAAGACAACCATTTCCGCGATTTGAAAACCGTACCCGCAGGCACGGTACTGGGGAAAAAGTTGTCCAAAAGCCATACTTATAACCGGATAACTTTTATCTTTTTTCGCGATAATGACGGTATCC
>Ga0082212_10013065_pt1 | contig 10407 bp, 10 predicted proteins | sample TergutNt197P3_FD_71548 | JGI IMG/M metagenome (GOLD analysis project Ga0082212, IMG submission 71548) | Neocapritermes taracua P3 segment gut microbial communities from Petit-Saut dam, French Guiana - Nt197 P3 | ecosystem: Host-associated > Arthropoda: Insects > Digestive system > Gut ...
TGTATATAATTTTGTATTGTTCATCACCCTTTTGGTGCCTTCTTCGACATTAATGTATACTACATTATCAGCCATGATAAAACCTCTTTTTAACGTTCCCGGTATATAATCCGGCCCCTGCTCAGATCGTAGGGGGAAAGGGCGATCCTGACCCGATCGCCGGGGACAATGCGTATGTAGTGCTTACGCATTTTTCCTGATAAATGGGCCAGTATGAGGTGTCCGTTTTGGTTGTCCAGTTCTACCCGGAACATGGTATTGGGAAGAGCTTCCCTGACAACACCTTCAACCTCTATCGCTTCTTCTTTTGCCACAAGTACCCCTCAATTTAGTTTGCGCGAGCAAACAAGTTAATCGGAATTCCTGACCTGCAAAGGTCAGGAACATACCCCTCAATTTAGTTTGCGCGAGCAAACAAGTTAATCGGAATTCCTGACCTGCAAAGGTCAGGAACATACCCCTTAATTGTACCATTATAGAAACAAAGTGATTTTGTGTCAATTGTACGTTGTAAGCTGATTTTTGGCGGCCCGGCGGCTTTAATAGTTTAGTTCAAGCATTTTTTTACCGTACCGCTTGCCAAACGTTTCAAGGTCTGCCGAGCCGAAATGAAGATTATCAGGCTGGCCGCTGCCTGTCCTGCCTTCGGTACAACCCGCAGAGCTAATTACCCAGGCATTGGGAATAACATTCTTTATCAACGTGTTATTGGTGTTCAGAAAGCCTCCGGGGCCGGTTCCTTCGTTCCATAGCTGCCCCAACAGAATCGGTATGGAATCGGGCTCAATGCCCAGGTCGGCGAGCATATCATCGTAGATTTCCTTCAACATTTCATGCCATGCGGTGTAGGTCAGCCCCCGCCCGCTTTCACCCTGGTGGAATATTATACCTTTAATAACGCCGCCTTCCTCCTGGGCGATCTTAGCATTACTGATGACGGCGTCGTACAGGCTCTCGTAACCGGCGTTTCTGTACCTGATCCACCCATCCCTTTCGGTATTGCTTGGCCTATACCCATTCGATGAGTTGGAACTGGTTTCTTTACCGGTTGTTGTGTTATCGAAATATACTGCAGCCCGTGTTTTATGAAACGATGCAAGAGCAAGGTCGCCGTTGGCAACAGCTATGATTCCTACTTTAATATTTTCCGGGGTATTTTCTACAATGGTTCGTCCGAAATAGTCCGAAGGCCCAAGCCCGGTTGTGAATGTTTGACCGTCCCAATGCGGCAAGTTAACATCCGGGGTGATAAGCGGCGGCGCTGCTTTATACCATTGGCTTTTGGCCCGGCTTTCTCCGGCGTATATTCCGGGGACGACATTCAATGTTTGCCAGCGGCTGTAATCTATGCCGGTTTTGTCCTTCGCCCTGATTGTTCCGGGGCCCTGCATATTTGACTGCCCAAAGGCGATGTAAACGTGAAACTTATTTCCCGCTTTGCCGGATTTGGAATCATTTGAACAGCCGCATAGCAACAGTCCGGCAGCGAAAACCATCAATAAAAAACAGTAAAAAACTTTTCTTTTCATATATTCATATAAATACTCAACAAGGAGTTAGTCAAGCACAGAGTCAAAATGATGATGATCATTCTCCGTATTCCCGCAATATGCCTATCCATGATAAAATAATCCATGCGCTACTACAGCACCCGAAACCGCGCGGAAAACGCCGATTTCCGCTTTGCCGCCCTTACCGGGCTTGCCCCTGATGGAGGTTTATACGTACCCGAAGAAATCCCCTGTTATTCTCAGGCGGTCAAAAACTCTTTGGGCGGGATGGACTTCTGCGATATTGCCTTTGAAACGATCAGGCCCTATGTGGGAGGCACAATACCGGGCGCGGCTCTTCAGGACATTGTCCGCTCTGCCTACCCTTTTTCAGCGCCGCTTGTTCCTGTTGGGGACAGGCTGGTTCTGGAACTGTTCCACGGGCCGACCGCTGCTTTTAAGGATTTTGGGGCGCGGTTTATGGCGCGGGCTTTTGCCTTTCTCCGCCGCGGCGAGGACAAGCCTCTGCGGATTCTGGTTGCCACTTCCGGCGACACGGGCGGCGCGGTTGCGGACGGTTTTTTTGATGTGCCGGGAATCTTTGTAACGGTTCTCTATCCCAAAGGGCGGGTAACGCCCCTGCAGGAAAAGCAGATCGCCGGCCTTGGAAAAAACATTTCCGCCCTTGCGGTGGAGGGCAGCTTTGACGACTGCCAGCGCCTGGTAAAACAGGCCCTTGCCGACGAAAACCTGAAAAAGAAAACCGCCCTTTCCTCAGCCAATTCAATCAACATCGCCCGGCTGATCCCCCAGGCGGCCTACTACGCTGCCGGCGCGGGCAGAGCCTTTGCGGGAAAGTTCGATCCTGACGGCGAGGCAACTCCGAGAGGAAAATTAGGAATGAGGAATGAGGAATTAGGAATGAGGAGGGGGGCTGTTATTTTTTGCGTTCCTTCCGGCAACTTCGGCAATCTTACTGCGGGGCTCTACGCCATGAAAATGGGTGCGCCGATTAAGCAGTTTGCCGCGGCTACCAACATCAACAAGACCGTTCCTGATTATCTTGCTACCGGCGAGTACCAGGCGCGTACTTCGGCGGCGACCATTTCCAATGCGATGGATGTGGGCGCACCCAGCAACTTTGAGCGGATGGCGGCTCACTTTTCCTATGAGGAAATGCGCGCTGTTCTTTTGGGCGTTTCGGTTTCCGATGATGAGACCAGGGAAACCATTGAAAAGGTTTACCGGGAAGCCGGCTATTTTATCGATCCTCACAGCGCGGTGGGATGGAAGGGAGTGGATAAACTCCGCGCGGAAAGCAAAATTGATGACGGGCCGGTTGCAGTGCTTTCCACCGCCCACCCTTTCAAGTTTTCCGAAACAGTGGAGCCGCTCATCGGGCCGGCGCCGGTTCCCTCTTCCCTTGCCCGTGCAATGGAAAGAACGATAACTGCAAAAACCATCCCGGCCGATTACCCGGCATTAGTTGAGGTGTTGTCATGAAAGTTTATTTCAAAAAAAATGAGGTTATATGAAACAGTGTCCTTGCGGCTCAGGCCGCGCTTACGACGAATGCTGCCAGCCGTTCATCAAGGGGAAGGCAAAGGCTCCTACAGCCGAAGCGTTGATGCGAAGCCGTTATTCGGCTTATGCGGAACACGAGATCGACTACATCATCAACACCTGCCTTGCCCGCGATGAAAACAAGATCGATCCCAAATCAACCCGCGACTGGAGCGAGCAATCCACCTGGCTGGGCCTTAAGATAATCTCTGTTGAAAAGGGCGGGCCCGCGGACAATGAGGGGAGCGTTGAATTCGAAGCATTGTATGAGCGGAACGGCATGAAAGAAACACATCACGAGAATGCGCGGTTCAAAAAAGAAAAAGGCGGATGGCTTTACGAGGACGGGCGAGTGGCCGCGCAAACCGTAGTGCGGGCCTCTCCCAAAATCGGCAGAAATGAACCCTGCCCGTGCGGCAGCGGGAAAAAATACAAGCATTGTTGTGCAAGGTAAGCGGATATGAAACGTTCCGAAATAAACAATTACATTCGTGAGGCGGAAGATTTTCTGCACAAGATGAATTTTCTTCTTCCTCCTTTTGCCTTCTGGAGTCCCGAAGACTGGAAAAACAAAGGGCCTGAATATGATGAGATTAAACAGAATCATTTGGGATGGGATCTGACCGATTTTGGCATCGGCAATTATGAAAAAAAAGGCCTCTTGCTTTTTACCATCAGAAACGGAAACCCCGCTGTTCCTTCCTGCACAAAAACCTATGCCGAAAAAATGTTGATGGTGCGTCCGGGGCAGGTTACGCCCTGGCATTACCATCAAAGCAAGATGGAGGATATTATCAACCGGGGGGGCGGGTATCTTAATGTGCAGGTGTACGGTTCTGCGGGCACAAAAACCCTGAATAAAGAATCGCCCGTGCCTGTTGCAGTGGACGGGCGAAATTATTCCGTTGATCCCGGCGCTGTTATAAAGCTGGCGCCCGGAGAGAGCATTACCCTTTTACGCGGCGTGTTTCACCAGTTCTGGAGTGACGACGGCACGCTGCTCCTTGGAGAAGTCTCCATGGTAAACGACGATCACTCGGATAATTTCTTTCTGGAAGAAATCGGGCGTTTCCCGGTTATAACCGAAGATGAGAAGCCGCTGCACCTTTTGGTCGGCGATTATACGGTTTAGGAGCGGCTATGCCTGATTTAGATGCTGATCTGATTATTATCGGCGCCGGGCCTGCGGGGCTTACCGCCGCCCAATACGGAGCCAGGGCCAATCTAAAGGTTTTGGTAATTGAACAGCTTGCCCCGGGCGGCCAGGCTCTGCTCATTGATGTACTTGAAAACTATCCCGGCAATATCGAGCAGATCGATGCTGCTGGAAATGTGATCGCAGCTCCCAAAACAGGTTACGATTTTTCCCAGGATCTACACCGCCAGGCCGAATCTTTCGGCGCGTCCTTTTTTTTCGGTTCGGTTGATTCATTAAAAAAGGAAGGAGAAGTTTTCATCGTCGGGCTTTCCGGCGGCGGAACGCGCAGAGCTGCCGCGGTGATCATCGCGACAGGCGCCAGGCACCATTTGCTGGGCATACCCGGCGAAAAAGAATTTGCAGGAAGGGGAGTTTCCTACTGTGCAACCTGCGACGGCCCCTTTTTCAAAAACAAAAAAATCTTTGTGGTCGGGGGCGGAGATGCTGCCTGCGATGAAGCGCAGTACCTCTCGCGCCTGTCAAATCAGATCGTGTTGATCCACCGCCGCGATACTTTTCGCGCACAGAAGGCCCTTGCACAGCGGGTGCTTCACAATCCGAATATCGAAGTGCGTTTTAATACGGTCATAAAAGAGATCCGTGGAGAGATAAAAGTAAAGTCGGTAATATTGGAAAATACCCAAAGCGGCGAAACCTGCGAAGAAGCCGCGGATGCAGTCTTTATTTTTACCGGAACAGTTTCCCAGTCGTCCCTGGTTTCAGGTAACGAGTTGAAAGCCGAGCTGGATGAAAACGGCCGTATCATTACCGATCAAAAAATGGCGGCAAACATCCCCGGCCTGTTCGCCGCCGGCGATGTCCGCAGCGGGGCTTTCCGCCAGGTAGTAACAGCGGCAGGGGAGGGGGCTGTTGCCGCCCACTGCGCCGCCGAATATATTGATGAACTGAATAACAGGGCCGGCAGTTGAACGCATTAGCCAGGCATCTGTTATGCATAATTATATTTTTTTTTGTTTTCCCGCTTTTTTCCTTAAGCTTTTCCGATTCCGAATCTCCTGAAGAACTTGCCGCCGCCATTGAAAGGGCCATGAGCGACGAACAGGCCCTTGCCCAAACCTTTATGCTTGGCTGGGTGGGGGCGGAACCGTCGCCCCTGATCCTGGACTGGATTCGCAGCAGGAATATCGGCGGGGTGAAAATTTTCGGCTGGAATACCACCGACACCCAAAGGCTCGCAAAGACGGTCGGTGAACTGCAGAAAGAGAGTTTGGCCGGCGCCTTTAATATTCCGCTCCTTGTCGCCACGGATCAGGAGGGAGGCTGGATTCGCCATGTCAAGGGAAGCACCAGCGAGACTCCCGGAAACATGGCAATCGGCGCTTCGGGCTATCCTCAGGATGCGTATCTATCGGGCTACTACATCGGAAAGGAACTGGCGCTGCTCGGGATCAACATGAACTTTGCGCCCACGGTCGATCTTTTTACCAACCGCGATTCGGTGCTGATAGGCCCTCGCGCTTTTGGCAGCGATCCGGTAAAGGCGGGAATTCTGGGCGCAGCATTTGCAAAAGGGCAGCTCGCCGCCGGGGTGATCCCAACCGCGAAACATTTTCCCGGCCACGGGGACACCGACCTTGATTCGCACGGTGTACTGCCCAGAATCGATGTTCCGTTTGAGACCCTCTGGGACAGGGAGCTGGTGCCCTACCGAATGCTGACCGCGGAGGGTCTGCCCGCGGTAATGAGCGGCCATCTTGCCTTTCCGATGACCGAAGCCACTTCGGTGCCGGCATCTCTATCTTCCTTTTTTCTGAAAGATGTGTTACGCGGCAAAATCGGCTACAGGGGAGTCGTAATAACCGATGATCTGATGATGAACGGCGCCACAGCGTGGGCGGGCAGCCTGTCCCGCACCGCCAAACAGGCGCTGGCTGCGGGTAACGATATCATTATGTTTTCCAGCACTCCCTTTCTTTATGATCCGGTGTGGAACCTTTTGGCATCTTCCATGAAAGAGGATGAAGAATTCCGCCGCTGTGTACGAAACTCCGCCCGCAGGATTCTGGAACTGAAACTGAGGTATCTGCGCGGCAATAAAAGCGTTCCGTACATCCCCGATCTGGAAAGAGCGGCAAATGAACTGCCCGATCCCGAAGGCTCCGCTTTTTTTCTGAACCTCGCCGCGCGAAGCGTTACCATTGTGAAACCTGCTCCGCCAGGATCGGTTTTTCCCCTGACCGGGGAAAAGGCGGGAAGGATCCTTCTTGCGGGGCGGTACGGTGATTTTTTTAACGCCGGAAGGGCGGCCTTTCCCGGCGCCGCCGTATACCGGTATTCCGATTCGGCCGGAGCGTCTGAAATCGTATCTTATGCGCGTAACGCAGACACGGTCATTTTCTGCCTTTCCGACTCTGTTGATTTGCGCGTATTACGCAGTCTTGAATGGATGAACAAACAGGTGATCGTTTTTTCCGTGTTAAGCCCCGTTCATATAGAAAACGTTCCCTGGGTGGACGGCGCTGTCGCCGTGTACAGTTATGCCCCCGAATCTTTTGCCGCGGGCTTTTCCGCCATAATCGGCAAAATCCCCGCAGAGGGAACCCTCCCCTATGAGTGATTTTTCCCGCTGGCGCAAGATGAAAACACGGGATGTTCCCGCAGTTGAATCGTTGTTACGCGCCATGGAGAAGGACTGTGTCGGCGCATGCGGGAGGTTTCTGGCCCGTAACCCTTCAAAGGATGATGTTTGGACTCTGCGCGGCAAAAGCGGTGAACTTTCTGCATTGATACTGCATTCAAAGAGCTTGTTGCTGCCGGTACTGTGCGGCAAAAAAGAGATCCCCAGACTGCGTTTCCTTGGCGGTTTTCTGCGTACGGTAAAAATCCACGCGGTGCAGGGGTTAAGGGAAGAGGCGCTCGTTCTTGAAAACGAGCTGGAGCAAATAGGCCGCAGAACGGCGGATATAATCGATTATGATCTTATGTGCATTGATCGGCCGCCCGATCCGAAAGGCTGTTATTCGGGCCCGCCGCATCTAATATTGCGCGTCCCTCAATTAACCGACCTGGACGCAATGGCCGCCCTGCAGGCAGCCTATGAACAGGAGGAAGTAGTGCCGCACGGTTCAACTTTCAGTCCTGCCGCGAGCAGGGTGAATATAGCCAACATTATAGTGAATGGCCGGACGCTGGCGGCGGAACTTGGCGGGCGGCTGGTAGGCAAGATCAATATCAGTACTGTTTCATTTACCCGGTATCAGGTCGGCGGCGTGTACGTTCACCCGGACTTTCGCGGACAGGGAATCGCCCGGCGCATGGCAACGGAATTTATCAGGCCGCTTGTTGCACAGGGCAGGGGAGTGACCCTTTTTGTGAAGAAGTCAAACCTTGCGGCGCGCCGGCTTTATGCCGGTCTTGGCTTTTCGGTGAGAGGGGATTACCGTATTAGTTATTACTAAATAGAGCCAGACAGCTTCATTATTAATCCAAAAGAGCTTTTTTGTACTATATAATAGATAATAAATCACAAATATTCAATAAATAGATGATTTTGGCAGGGGTTATAATTTATGACGTTTTATGTCATAATGTCTATTTATAAAGGAGATTTTATGAAATCAAAACGAAAGGGAAGTTCATTTAATTCCCTCAATTCAAAGCGTCAATTAGAATCGGTGTTTTTGTTTACTACCGGAAAATGCAACGCAAAATGCGTTCAGTGTTTTTATGCCAATGATATGGCAAAGAAAGCCGACGACCTTACCTTTGACGAAATAAAAAGGCTCTCGGAAACTGCAGGGAGCATCAAGCGTTTGTGGCTTTCCGGAGGAGAGCCGACGTTACGTGAAGATCTTCCCGAAATTATAGAGATGTTCTACAAAAACAACGGCATAACCGATATCAATCTTCCCACCAACGCCATCAAGTCCGACCGTTTAATCGAGTGGGTTACGCGTCTGCGAAAAAATTGCCCCGACTGCAACATTACGATCAGCATCTCCCTTGACGGTTTCGGCGAAACCCATGATACCCAGCGCGGTGTTGCCAGTTTCTACAATACAGCCCTGGCTCTCAAAAAACTTGACGACCATTTCAGGGATGACGGCCATGTACTGAAAAACATTGCCACGGTTATCACCAAATACAACGTGAATGAGATTTTGGATTTTGTAACCTGGGTGTACGGGCGCTTTAATATTTCTACCCACACCATCGAGGCCGCGCGGGGAGTAACCAGAGAAGAAGGGGTAAAGGTGCTTACCGAAAAATCCATGCTGGAACTTCAGAGCAAAATCGCCCCCTTTTATTTGCTATATGCAAAACGAATCGGCGCGGGGATGAACTTTATCGGGAGGGGCCTTACCAAATTTTTCTATGTGGGGCTTATGCAGGCATGGTGCAATATACGGGTAAAAAATCTGGAGAAACCCAGCTGTTGGGGAATGGACTGTACAGCCGGAGAAACCAGCCTGGTTATCGATTACGACGGCCGTTTCAGGGCCTGTGAAATTCGGGAACCGGTCGGCAATGTCAAGGATTACAACTGCGATGTGCAGGCGATCATGTCAAGCGAAGCAATGAAGAAAGAAGTTGAAACTATCGGACACGGTTATACGGCAAACTGCTGGTGCACCCACGGCTGCTGGATTATGTCATCGATGAACTTTAACCCCGGTAAAATGGTGTCCAAGCTGATCAAGGCCAACAAAGAAACAAAGCGGCTTGCAAAGAAACATCCCATTCCGGTAATAAATGAGGCTATGCTGAGCGAACTGGAAGCAAAGTACCGTTTGGATGTCAAAAAACTGAAAGAAATCGGGCTTATAGCATAAGGACTAATCATGAACACTGCGGCGGTACCGCCGCTTAGATAGGAGTTAATATGAACATTCTGCTTGTTACCAGAGGTTCCCAGGGGGATATATATCCCTATCTCCGCCTGGCTGCGGAATTAAAAAACCGCGGCCACCATATCACCCTTAGCCTGCCGCGCCTTTTTGAAAAAGAAGGACGCGCTTCGGGAGTAAACTATATTCTTCAGGCTTCCGATGATATTCACGGTATGCTGGAAGACGCTCCGGATACCAAAAACCTCCTGAAGTGGACGCGGCGTGTAATTGACAGCCAGTTCAGGGAAATTATACCCCTGCTGCATGATCATGATCTGTTAGTTGCAACCAACACCGAATTTGCCGCCGGCAGTATTGCCGAGTATTGCGGCAAACCGTTTATCCGTACCGCTTACGGCCCCTTCATTCCCAGCCGCACCATGCCTCCTCCGGTTTTTCCCTGGCCGAAACCTCATCCTGTATTCAGGCCTGTTTTTCTCTGGAGTCTTCTTAACAATGGGCTTAACCTTATGGTAAAGAAACCCCTCAATAAAAACCGGAAAGCGCTGGGTATGCCGCCCATTAAGGATCAGGCCGAACACGCTCCGGCAACAGCATTTAATTATTTGGCTTACAGCAAGTACCTTGGCAATATTGACAATAACTGGAACTGTAAATGGGAAATCGGCGGTTATTGTTTTAACGATCTGCTCCCCTATGACAAGGAAGAATTGGAAAGGATCACCTGTTTTATCAAAAAGGACAAAAGGCCTACTGTATTTTTTTCTCTGGGAAGCTGCAATGTAAAACATCGTGACCGATTTGCCGAACTCTTACTGGAAGTCTGCACTGAACAGGATTACAAACTGCTGGTAGCCTGCGGCTGGTGGGATATGGGCGCACAACTGCAAAAAAGAGATAACTTTTTTCGTATGGAAAGCGTTATCCCCCATTGTTTAATCTTTCCGCACTGCGACGCCGTTATTCACCACGGCGGGGTAGGAACCACCCACAGCGCCGCCCGCTCCGGCAGGCCGCAAATGGTAGTTCCTCTGATACTGGATCAATTTTACTGGAGCAGCCGTATCGAAGAATTGGGTATCGGCCCGGGAGCTGTTAAAATTAAAAGCATCTCCAAAAAACAGCTCGGGCAAAGGGTAGTCGATCTGGTTACCAATCCTTCTTACAAAGAAAAGGCCGATTCCATGGGAATATTGATCCGCAGTGAAGAAGGGCTTGAAAACATTTGCCGGCATATTGAAAGTTATGAAACCCAAATTCAGACTGAAGCAGAGGAAGAAGGCGCTTAATTAAAAAAAGGCTGTCCGAGTATTTATTTTCGGACAGCCCCATTAATTTACCAACG
>Ga0082212_10013066_pt1 | contig 10407 bp, 8 predicted proteins | sample TergutNt197P3_FD_71548 | JGI IMG/M metagenome (GOLD analysis project Ga0082212, IMG submission 71548) | Neocapritermes taracua P3 segment gut microbial communities from Petit-Saut dam, French Guiana - Nt197 P3 | ecosystem: Host-associated > Arthropoda: Insects > Digestive system > Gut ...
AGGTACACGGCTCAAGCGACTGGCGCCGCCATGGATCCCCCCGGCACAAATCCGGCCACGACAACGCCGCCGTTAACGCTCGTGGTTTTTTCTTCATCGGCGAAGAAGGAGATGTTGAAACATTCCGCCAAACGGCAATGGAAAACGGCGCCCACGGCGCAACCAATAACCGTCTTGAAATGCGCAGTTATTCTGACCTGTCACGGGAAAAAGCTATGGAATCCCACTCCCGGGAACTTAGTGACATAATCGTTTCACATGACGTAGAAGACAAACTGCGGAATGCCCTCATGCAAACCGATCTTTTTGAAAGTAAAAAGTCATGTGTTCTAAAGATATTTAATGTGGAATTATCATCCGCTATTTACCATCACAAGTGAGGAACAGGAAATGCAAGTTGAACAGGTTATCACAATCGCAAAGGATTCCGGATTTGAAATAGCGGAATTTTTAGACCCGGGAAAACTGGATTTCAAGCAGGAAATACGGGACATGTGTGCACCCGATAAGTGTCAGTTTGGCTATGGAAAATGCTGGAGCTGTCCGCCTGCCGGTATTCCGCTTGATGAACTGGCAGAAAAGGCAAAAAAATTTTCCAAAGGCATCATTGTTCAGACTGTAGGTCAGATGAAAAGTTCTTTTGACATGAAATCGGTAAGGGAATCCGCAAAGGTACATTCAAAACATTTTATTACATTGGCGGATAAGCTTCTTGAAGTTGACAATGACATATTTCCGATGGGCGCAGGTCCCTGCAAAAGATGTGAGGATTGCACCTATCCCGATAATCCCTGCCGTTTTCCGGACAAGATGATAACTTCAATGGAGGCAAGCGGCTTGTACGTGTACCAGGTGTGCAAAGATAATGAAGTGCCATACCACTATGGGGCGAATACCATAGCATTTTGCAGTTGTATTCTGTTTAACTGATTCTCGTTAGCAGCATGAATAGGGCGGTTCCGCCAAAAATGCTGACCAGCGGATTGCGCCGCCAAAGGTGGACAAGCGCAGTGAATATCGCCGCCGCCAGTGCGGGAATGATTTCGCGGTGATTGGCTTTCATGGGGCCGGCCAGGGAATTGAAAGCCAGTACGGTCATTGCCACGGGCGGTACGGTTTTTTCCACGAAGGCGAGAAAGGCGTCACTGCGTTTGTCTTGAGTGCCTCCGCTGCTGTTTTTTTGCCGAAAAAACAGAAACGGAAAAAGGCGGCAGAAGTAGATAACTGCTGCCATGACCACGCTGAGGATCAGCGCTTCGCCGACGTTGGTTTTCATGTTCCGCCCCGCTGTTGCCGGTGTTCGCCTGCTTTCGGTGCAGGTGAGCGTGGAAAAAAAGAGCCAATGACGAGGGAGATGGCCATTGCTACCAGCATAGATGCCCGCGCAGGGAGGAAGATCACGCAGATGACGGCAAGTATTGCCGATATAATAAAAATTTCCGGTTTGCGAAGACGGAGCATCTGTTCTATCATCAGAACGATGAACAGGGCAGTCAACGCGTAGCCGATTCCCTCGGTACTGAAAGGGATAATTGCTCCGGCAATCGCACCGATCAAGGCGCCGGTGATCCAGTATATATGATCTAATAAAGTAACCAGAAGTATAAACCGCACTCGCTCTTGGTTATCGTCACTTTCCGGGAGAGACGAAAGCAACGCAAAGGTTTCATCGGTCATTCCGAAAATAGCGTAGTATTTCAGCGGGCCTAAATTCCGAAAGCGGTTCATCATACTCAGGCCGTAGGCTATATGCCGGGCGTTTACCACGAACTGTACTAACGCCGCTTCCCACAGGGTGGTTCCGGCGGCAAACAACCCGACGGCGATATACTGCCCCGCACCCGCATACATGATAACACTCATCACCAGGGCAAGCCACCAGGGATAACCCGCGTCTGCCATTAAAAAGCCAAAAGCGGATCCGATGGCGAGATAGCCCAGGAATACCGGGAAGGAATATTTCAAGGCATCAAGGAAAAGCCGATGCTTTGGGGAAGAAGCCATGGTAGTTTTATTTACAGTTCAATTCATCGTTTTATTTGTGATTTATTTCTGCGTGGCTTTGCCTTTGGGCTGACTTCTTCTGCTCTGGTTGCAGCAGCATGGTACGGCGAATGGGGAGAAGTTATTCCCGCCGGGCTAATCGAACCCTTGTAGAGTTTTAGCCGTACCGTGCCGGAAACAGTATCCTGGGTGGAGTCAACAAAAGCGGACAACGCTTTTCGCAGGGGTGTAAACCAGAATCCGCCGTATATCAGCTCGCTTATTTTCAGCGCCGCCTGCTGCTTGAATGCGTAGCACTGCCGGTCGAGGCAGAGATGCTCCAGTTCCTGATGGGCGTAATAAAGAATGCTGCCGCCGGGGGTTTCATATACACTACGGCTCTTCCTACCGGTCATGCGATTTTCAACAAGGTCGGTAATGCCTATACCGTTTTCACCTCCGGTTTTGTTTAACATCTTTATCAACGCAAGGCCGTCCGTTTTCCTGCCGTTCAATGCGACGGGGATACCTTTTGCAAATTCGATTTCTACATATACCGGCCTGTTGGGGGCCTTTTCCGGAGTGACGCTGTTGACCAGCATTTTTTTGAAAAGCGGTTCAGCGGCGGGGTCATCAAGCTCAAGTCCCCGATGAGAGAGGTGCCAGAGGTTGTCGTCGCGGCTGTATGAGTTTTTTTTCGTTACCGGTACGGGGAGTTTCCGCCGGACAAGGTAACGCAGCTCTTCTTCGCGGCTCTTGAGTTTCCAGATACGCCACGGGGCGATGATCTCAATATCCGGTGCGAGGGCCATGATCTCAAGGTTCAGACGAATCGGATCGCTGCCCTTGCCCGCGCCGTGGGCGATGGCCTGGGCCTTTTCCTTGCGGGCGTATTCCACCAGCGTTTTGGCGATAAGAGGCCGTGCGGTGGATGTTCCCAACAGATTTTTGTCCTCGTATACCGCACCCGCTTTTAGGGCAGGCCAGATATATTCTTCGACGTATTCCTTTTTGACATCTGCCACATGGCAGGCTGCGGCACCGGTTTTGATTGCCCGTTTTTGAATGTCCTTCCAGTCGGTGTTCTGGCCTACATCGGCACAAACTGCGATTACCTCGCAGTCGTAATTTTCCCTGAGCCAGGCGATGATTACACTTGTGTCAAGATCGCCGGAGTATGCCAGGACAATTTTCTTTTTCATAGTCGCTCCTTAATTTTACCGATAAACGGTTCCAGTACGTCTTCCATATCCGGGTGACCAATTTCCTGCAAAGCGTATTCTACACGTGTGTTGGGTTTATTGATCTTGATCACACGACCCAGATCGATAGGTGTCGCAATGACCACGGAATCGCAGTCCGCCTTTTCGATGGTGGCAGCCAGATCCTTTATCTGCTGATCGCCATAGCCCATTGCGGGCAGAAGGGTGCCAATATTGGGATATATCCTGTACGTCTCTGCCAGCCTGCCCACCGCATAGGGCCGGGGATCGATAATTTCTTTTGCGCCAAAGCGCCGTGCAGCTACAATGCCCGCCCCGATTTTCATTTCGCCGTGGGTCAGGGTCGGACCATCTTCGATTACCAGTACCCGTTTGCCGCGTATGACTTCGGGTTTATCCACACTGAGGGTGGAAGCGGCGTCTACCACTGTAACCCCCGGATTAACACGCTCTATATTGGCCCGCACCTGCTGGATGTTTTCAAAATCGGCTGAGTCAATTTTGTTTATCACCGCCACATCGGCAATGCGCAAGGTTACTTCGCCGGGGTAATAGGAAAGCTCATGGCCGGGACGGTGAGGGTCAACCACGGTGATCATCAGATCGGGTTTGTAGAAGGGGAAGTCGTTGTTACCCCCGTCCCACAGGATCACATCACAGCCGTTGGGGTCGTTTTCTGCGGCGCGGAGAATCGCCTCATAATCCACACCGGCATAGATAACATTGCCGCGTACGATATGGGGTTCGTATTCTTCCATTTCCTCAATGGTACATTTGTGTTTTTCCAAATCGGCAATTGTTGCGAAACGCTGCACCTTCTGTGCAACAAGGTCTCCGTAAGGCATGGGGTGGCGGATGGCGATAACTTTCAAACCTTTTGCCATTAATATTTCTGCGACACGGCGCGAAGTCTGGCTTTTTCCGCATCCCGTACGTATCGCACCCACGGCTATTACCGGTTTCACGCTTTTTAACATAGTGTTTTTATGGCCCATCAGGGTAAAATCCGCACCCGCGGCGTTTACCTTTGCACCGACAGCCATCACTCCACTGTACGAAGTATCGCTGTACGCGAAGATACATTCATCAATATCCAGATCTTTGATCAGGCGTTCCAAATCATTCTGTTCATGGATGGGTATACCGTTGGGGTACAGGCTTCCCGCCAGTTCCGCAGGGTATTTACGCCCAGCTATATCGGGTATCTGGGCGGCGGTAAAAGCCGCCACCATGTAAGCGTCGTTATCGCGGTAATAGGTATTGAAATTATGAAAATCCCGCCCCGCCGCGCCGATGATGATCACTTTGCGCTTTTGCATATAATTACCTCTCTGTACTATAGATTCCCAGTTTTTGGCGGTAATAGTCAATAGGGCTGATGGGAAAGACATCCGAAACCATGCGTTTGAGCCGTGTTTTATTGCAATCTTTTTTTTGGCAATTCACAATATTTTATCTCAATTTCAATACCAATAAAGAATCTATTTTTTAAACAGCCGCAAGCAACTCCGGCAAAAATCATGTTAATAGTATTTTCTGGAATAGAATGTAATCTTTCCAAACAATCCCCATTAAAGATCAAAGCATTACTTGATTTATTAAAAGGGGTAATTTTATTGGAGAACACTGACCGCTAATCAATGATTGATAATTCGCGTTCATTCGCGTCATTCGTTGATCGTGTTTTATTTTTCCAGCAGCTCCCGTGTTATTTCCAGGCCCTGATCAATCTCGCTGTCGCTGATGACGTAGGGGGGTAACAGGCGCAGTGTTTTCTGACCGGCGGACAGGAGCAGTAAGCCGTCGCGGTTTCCTGTGGCGCGGGCAATCGCGGCTTCCAGAACAGGCCATGCATCGCGGTCAATGTCGATACCGATCATTAACCCCTTGCCCCGTACTTCCTGTACTGCCGGGTGATTCCACGCCCTGATCGCCGCCATTATTTTTTCGCCCTTGCGGGAAATTTCTGCGAGGAAGGCGGGATTGTTCACCGTTTCCAGCACGATAAGGCCCGCAGCCGCTGCGATGGGGTTGCCGCCGAAAGTGCTGCCGTGATCGCCCGATTCAAAAACATCTGCGGCTTTTTCTCCGGCAAGCACCGCACCGGCCGGGATACCGCCGGCCAAACCCTTGGCGAGCGTTACCACATCGGCTTTTACGGGCTTACCGTCAAAAGAATACTGCTCAAAGGCGAGAAAACTTCCCGTCCGGCCCATGCCGCACTGGATTTCGTCGAACATGAGGAGTATATCCCGCTCGGCGCAGAGCCGCGCCGCCGCTTCGATAAATCCTTGAGTTTGCACAGTGATGCCGCTTTCACCCTGCACGGCCTCTATCAGAAGCCCCGCCACGGTCTTGCCGTCCAGCGCCTTGTCCAAAGCGTCAATGTCGCCGCCGGGAATGTAGGCAAAGCCCTCGGTGAAGGGGCCAAAGTCCTTGTGAAACCTGTCCTGCCCCGTGGCGGCCAGGGTGGTGATGGTCCTGCCGTGGAAGCTGCCCCGCAATGTGACGATGGTGTGCCGGCCGGGGCCGTATTTTTTCAGCGAGTACTTGCGGGCTATTTTACATGCCCCCTCGTTTGCCTCCGCACCGGAGTTGGCGAGAAATACGTTTTTCATACCGCCCGGCGCGCAGGCGGCAACCAGCTTTTCCGCAAAGGACAGCGCAACATCGCTCTGGTAATAATTACTCACATGGAAAAATTTCGCTGCCTGTCCGGTAACGGCTTTTACCAGCGGCGGATAATTGTGTCCCAGACAGTTCACCGCAATGCCGGAAGTAAAGTCCAGATATTTTTTTCCCGAAGTGTCGAACAGCCGGGAGCCTTCGCCCCGGGAAAATGTTACCGGAAGCCGGTGATAGTTGTTCATAAAAGAATCGTTCATAATTCCTAATCCCTGTTCAATTCCATAAGTTCATCCGCTATATGCCCCGCCAGATCCGCCACAGCCCCTTCCAGGTCCACCATGCGGCTTTCCTTTTCGCGGCGGTGTTTTATTTCAACCTGCGGTTTCGTCCCGGAAAGGCCTTTATCGCCCACCACCACCCGCCATGGAATGCCAACAAGATCGGCATCGTTGAATTTTACTCCGGGACGTTCGTCACGATCATCCAAAAGAACTTCAATGCCCTGTGCCTCAAGTCCGGCGACAAGACGGTCTGCGGCGGTTTTTACTTCCCCGTTGTATTTTATGGGAACGATGATGACATGATAGGGCGCAACCGACACCGGCCAGATTATCCCCGCTTCATCATGATGTTCTTCAATAACAGAGGCAAGGGTGCGGTCAACGCCGATGCCGTAACTGCCCATGGTCGGGATTTGGCTTTTTCCGTTTTCGTCCAGATAACTTACATTCATGGAACGGGTGTATTTATAACCCAACTTGAAGATATGCCCCAATTCGTTGCCTTTTTTTTCGTACAGTTCACCGCCACAGAGGGAACAGCTATCGCCGGCCTTCACGGTACGGACATCGGCGGACCATTGGTCCGCAATCCTCCAGCCGGAAAAATCCCTCCCGTAGGCAACGTGCCGGTAGTGCGCATCTTTTGCAAGTGCGCCGGTAACGGCATCGCTCATTCCCGTTACCGTGTGATCAACGATTACAGGCAGTGTATCCAATCCCACAGGACCGGCAAAACCCACCGGCGCGTTTGTCAGCCGTGTCACATCAGCGTCAGAGGCAAGGCTTACCTCGCTGGCCTTTACCAGCGCGGCGAGTTTCATTTCGTTTACATCAAGATCGCCGCGTATGGCCACCGCAAAAAAAGCTTCCGGATATACGGCGGGCGCTTCCGCAGAGGTTTTTTTCCGTTCAAGGTTTTTGCAGCCCGGCGCAGTTGACAAATCCAACTCGACATTTACGGCACGGTAGATCAGGGTTTTGATAAAATTCTTTGAATCGGTTGCAAGAAAGGTGCACAGCTCGTCGATGGTTCTCACATCGGGGGTGTCGATTTTTTCGAATGGAGGGATGTTTGCCGACGCCGTCCCTGCCGCCTCCGGAGAAGGACGAAAAGAAAAATCAGTGCCGCAGGCGGCCTTTTCCACATTGGCGGCATAATCGCAATTTTTACAGAGGATCAGGGTGTTGTCGCCTATCTCGCTTTCCACCATAAATTCTTCCGAGCCTGAGCCCCCCATCGCGCCCGAGTCCGCCTTTACCGGAATAACCGTAAGGCCGCAACGCTTAAAAATCCGCCGGTATGCACGGCCCATCGCCTGATACGTCTCGTCCAGGCTTTGGTCGTCGCGGTGCCAGGAGTATGCGTCCTTCATCACAAATTCCCGGCCGCGCATCACCCCGTAGCGGGGACGTATCTCGTCTCGGAACTTGGTGTTGCTCTGGTACAGGACAAGGGGCAGTTGTCGGTAACTGGAAAGCTCATCCCGCACAATGGCTGTAAAGGCTTCCTCGGCGGTAGGCGAAACCACAAAGTCGTTGTCCAGGCGGTTCTTCACCTTCAGCATCGCATCGCCCATCGCCTCCCACCGGCCCGATTCTTTCCATAGTTCGCCCGGCTGCATCACCGTAGGCTTCATTTCCAAAGCACCGATGGCGTCCATTTCCTCACGGACAATTTGATCGACTTTGCGGAAGGATCGCAGTCCCAGGGGCAGGTAGGCAAAAAGGCCGTTGGTAAGTTTGCGGATCATCCCCGATCGAAACATCAACCGATGGCTGACGATTACCGCGTCTGCGGGAACCTCCCTCAGCGTGGGTATAAAAGTTTTTGAATAATTCATGGTGAGTCATACTATAACAAAAAATAAAGAAAGATTAAACTATGGATACAAGGACTTGAAAAAAGTGTATAATCGTTGAATGCGGCATAATTTTACCGTTATCCGGTAAGGAAGGGTTAAAAAAGGAAAGTGTTATGAAAAACGAAAAAAAGATTTTCGGCGCCGTCGTCCTTGCGGTGATAATCGGATTCTGCGCGGTTTCCTGCGACTGGCTTTTTGATGAGACAGGCCACCACCACGCTTCTTCCTACTCAGGGTGGCACAGCGACGCAGACGGGCACTGGCGCGAGTGCGACGAGTGCAGCGAAAAGTATAATGCAGCCAGCCACCAATGGGGTTGGGTAATCACCGTACCGCCAACCGAAACAAAAACAGGACTCAAAACCGAAACGTGCAACGTATGCCAGGCGGAAAGCGGGAACACGGATGTTATCCCCGAAGGAACACCTGATCCAACTGACCCCGGTGATATGCGTGCGCCGTATTACTATCCCGGTACCGGCATAACCTACAACGGGTTTACAGGAACCGAAGGTTCGTTGAAAATAGGCAGTGCCGTAGAGATTACCTACCCCTCACAAACCACATTCAGCGCTGACGGCTTCTTTACCATAGAGGGCAGCGTTACTAATTCCATTTCTTATAACCACGCCCTGATAAGGCTGATTAAAGACAGCGATACTACGTTGACAAGCTCATATTTGGTAAGGAACAACTTTAAGCAGCGCATTTGGCTGCGTTTCGGATCAGGCGCTTATACTATAGAGATACGCAACATTGTGGCAATAACGTCAGGAGGATTTGATCTTAACGGGGACGGTGATTTTGTAGGAGGGTATACGTACAACCCGGGAATCACCTTTAAAGTAACCAATACCCGTAACGAAGACGGTATGTTTATCTATCCGTCAGCCGTTGCCCAGAGCGATAACCCCGTGGTAACCGGCCTGTCAGCCGAACTGACAAACGGCAAAACGAATAACGAAGCCAGGATAAAAGCAATACATGATTACATCGTTGCCAATACAGTGTATGATCAGATAAGCTTTAAACTTGCCGGCCAGCGGAAAAAACAGGACGCTTTAACGGTGTTGGGAACAAGATACCATTTGGATGCCCAATATAATCCCGGCGGGCATTTCCTTGCGGTGTGCGAAGGTTACGCCAATACCTTTTCCGCACTTGCCCGTGCCGCAGGCATTCAGGTAAAGTACGTTTCCTCATCAAACATGGGTCATGCCTGGAATAATGTTTTGGTGGACGGCGTGTGGAAATTTCTGGACGTAACCTGGGATGATCCTACCAGAGTGGAATCCAGCGCCACAAACGTCGTTGACTGGGGCCCAAATTATGTCCGTTACAATTATTACCTGCTGAACACCATGAACGGTCTTGGCGAACACACCGGCGGGTCGGAAGATAAGGGACGTTCGGTGATTGGCATACCTTCCACTCCCTGGCAGCTCGGTATGCCTGACGGATGGTATTAATAAGAATATACTGTGTAACATGAAAAAACTGACCGGACTTTCATTCAACTCAAAGACTATTCAAAAAGATGAAATTTTTGTTGCGGTAAAAGGGTCCAACGCAGACGGAATATTATACACAAAAGAGGCCGTTCAAAACGGGGCCGGTGCGGTACTATGTGACAGGAAATCCGTTATTCCGGGTGATTTATCGGAATTTTTAAAAGCGAATAATATTCCTTTAATGAAAGAAAAAAATCCTGAAATTGCAGCCGCACAATTATCCAGGGTATTTTTCCCAAAGCAGCCCCAATTTGTTTTTGCGATAACAGGCACAAACGGCAAAACAACAATTGCCGATCTTACCGAACAACTGCTGAATCTTATGGGTCTCAAAGAAACGGCGACTCTCGGAACAATGGGGTTTCAGACAAGAAACGGGAAATTCAAAAAACTGAAAAACGAAATAAACGATATTATCGGTATAAACCCTTTGACAACCCAGGATACCATTACCCTCCATAAAATTCTTGATACGGCATATAATGCCGGCGTTAAGTATTTTATTCTTGAAGCGTCTTCGGACGGGATACTGCGTCACCGGGTTGACGAAATAGACTTTATATCATGCGGTTTATCAAATATATCGGAAGATCATCTGATAACCCACGGTTCAATGAAAAATTATATAAACACAAAATTTTCCCTCTTTTCAAAATTACCGGCAGGAAAAACTGCAGTATTCAATAATGACGATATACACGCAAAAAAATTATCGGATTATATAAACAAAAAACTTCCCGATAAAAATTTTAAAATTATCAGGTATGGAAAAAATTCCCTGGAAAATGAAATACAGATAAAAAAAATTACACCAAACATATCCGGCTATGATATTGAGTTAAAAATTTATAGCAAAAATTATAAAACAAAATTAAACCTGATCGGTGAATTTCAGATCTATAATGCGATACATGCCCTG
>Ga0082212_10013067_pt1 | contig 10407 bp, 6 predicted proteins | sample TergutNt197P3_FD_71548 | JGI IMG/M metagenome (GOLD analysis project Ga0082212, IMG submission 71548) | Neocapritermes taracua P3 segment gut microbial communities from Petit-Saut dam, French Guiana - Nt197 P3 | ecosystem: Host-associated > Arthropoda: Insects > Digestive system > Gut ...
AAACAGAAAAGAAAGTTGATATTTCATTCATTTTGAAATACACTAATTTTTATTTCAGAAATATTATAACAGATACTCCTCTCTCAAAAGGGACATATCAAGAATATTGCGACCGTTTAACAAGTTATTTCAAAAGTGAAAAATTTGAAGAAGAATTAAGCAACCCATTTTATAATCGGGATATTTATAACTCTGAAATTATAAAAGAAAGTACAGAAAAGGCATTAAAAAAGTTTCAAGAAATTTCTACAATTATTGAAACACAAAATCATAAATGGGAATTTATAAAAAAGAAAACTAAGGAATTGGGGAATAAAAAATTGTATTTGATTGTTGACAAAAAAAGTTATCCCATATTATACAATCAAATAAAAAGCAACAGAATTTCCAACATCAAACTTATTTCGGATAAAAGAATTGATAATCAAATAGATTATTTACAACAATGGATAAATTCTGACGATAAAAACACAGAAAATCGCAATTATATTATTCCGTATCTGAATAGTGCGGAAATGTTTGATACGTTGAGCCAACTCAAAGGTGTCTGTGAAGTATTGTGTTACAAAGACATTGATGAAATTGCATTTGATAATCTTATTCGTCATTTTCACACTCATGAAAAAAACAGATTAACACATAAAGACAGAAAAGAATTTGTGTCCTCTGTATTTAGCGAAGATATACAATACCTACAACGTCAATTAGATAATTTGTTTAAGTTTGATTTCAACAACGAAGTTTTTAGAAACAATCCGTATGAAAGTATTGATTTACCGAAAGAGAAAATTCAATATGAAATCGAATTTATAGATGGAAGTATAGACAAATTTGATTCTTCAAAGGGAATTTTCTTGATTGACGGAAACGAACAAATTAGCACAACTATTGGTGAAGTGTATGAAAATGCTACAATAAGGTTCTATCAAAACAACAATCCGAAAGAGTTTAGAAAAATTCTAAAAGTTTTTGACGAAGATAATTTATTAGACACTTTTGATTTATATTCAAACAGTTGGAAAGAAACATTGAAACTTTTATTATCAAAATTTGAGAATAAAGAAAATTTGTACTCCAAGATATTTGAGGAGAAACACAAAATTCACTACAATACATTTAGTTTTTACTTTGATAATAATTCAGCACCTCGTTTTCCAAGAAAAAAAACATTGGAAGCAATTAAAAACTTTTGCATTGATAACGATTTAAAAGATGAATTACTTGTTGTTGAATTTGATAGGTTCATCGCTTACTCCAAGAAAGATTCTTCAATAAGGCAACAAGCAGGAAAAATTATAGGTAATGATTTGATAGAATTTGAAGCGTCAGGCAAAACAGAAAAAAGCGAATCTTTACAAAAACTACCTGATAATATTCTTCAAAAATTATTAGAAACAGTTCAAACAAAAATAATTAAGAAAAAAACGTTGTTAGAATATGATGAATAAATATATAGACGAACCAAGATTGATATTTCGGGACACTATTCAAAAGAATTTGATAGGTCCCGGTTCTGATGTTTTTATATCGGATATTGAAAATGAAATAATATCCGATTATCCTTTGAGCAGATATTATTCAGGAATTTTGTTTCCCGAACGTGATGTTGAAGTGTCAATAGGCGAAAAAGAAACTCACGATGCAAATGCAGAATTAGAAGACGACAATCTTGAAACCGAAACGCCTGAAACAGAAAAAACAGATGATGATTCTGACGAAGATGTTGATAAAAGCAAAAATGTAGAACCTGAAAAAGAATATTCAGAAGCCAATCAATATTTCCCAACAAATTTTGGTTTGACTTTTTGTGTTCCAAAAGAAGCAAAAGCCTTAACCGTAACTTTCAATTACGCAAAATATGCACAAATAGAACCAACAGCAGCAGTAATAGAAATTTCGGAAGAAGACTTCAAAAAGTTTTCTGAAAATCCATACAATTCAGTTACGAAGTATTTTAAGCATGAAAACGGACTAATGTTCTTAAACAAAGAAGAATTTGACAAAGGCGGTTTGTCTGTTCGTAATTACCGCAACAGGTTTAAGGAAAACGAACAACAAAGGGAATTGATTGACAGCGTTGCATACAAAAAGGGCGAATTGCTTTTAGGACGACTTTGGAAAAGATTGAAAACAGAACCCAAAATTGTTGAATTAAATCTGGCAGAAATTGACGTTGATGAATCAAAAGAATATCCGTTAGACCAAAATCAAGAAAACAATTTAATCGTTACTTGCTATTACAAGAAAATTTACGAAACCCACTATGGTAAATTCATAAAAATTCTGTTGGCAAATAGGTTGAATCACCCGAAAAATAAGTTTTCTTTTGGAAACGAAACCTTAAATACAAAAGCAATTTTTCAAGGTGAAATTTCTATTTCGGGTGTAACATTTTTGCCATACAAACAACTTTCTGAAACAAATCCGTTTGACGAAGAGCTAAACTTAATCAACTTTCAATACAGAAAAGAACACTCTTTTGCAATCGGACACGGTTGTGCGGTTAATTGGAATGACGATAAGAAGCCAACAGAATTAAAAACTACGTTTTTACCCGAAGTTGATATTAAGAATTACAGCAACGCTTTTAAAGAAACTTTTCCAAGTGAACTAAAAGAGATAACCGAATTGAAAAAGATTTCAATTTGGACTGACTTGGATAAATCAACAATCGTTCAAAAATTAAAACTCTTTGTACAAGAATATAAACATTGGATAACAGAGCAAGAAAAAATAAACGCAGAAGACAATTACAAAAAGTCTTTAAGCACAATTTTAGAAAAGCAGAACAAAACATATGAAAGACTAATCAAGAATATAGACTTTCTGAATGGAAATGAGATTGCGTTTAAATCCTTTTTGTTGGCAAATACCGCAATGTATATTCAAATGCTAATCTCAAACAAAGACTTATTTGGTAAGAAAGGAATTGGGTTATCTGAAATTGATAGGAATATTCAATACAATGATTTAGATTTTTTCAAAAATCACACATTCAAACCCAATTACAGACCTTTCCAATTAGCATTTTTCTTGTTGAATCTTGAATCAATAATCAATGAAGATTCTGACGACAGAAACAACATTGTTGATTTACTTTGGTTTCCGACAGGTGGCGGTAAAACAGAAGCGTATTTGGCAATTACTGCATTTACGATAATTAGCAGAAGAATTTTACACGGAAAAGATTCGGACGGAGTTTCTGTAATAATGCGATACACATTGCGTTTGCTAACTGCACAACAATTTGAACGTGCAACAAAATTGATTCTTTCATTAGACTTTTTGAGAAGATTTTTTAAACCAAATGAAGAATACTTTTTCGGAGAAAGTAAAGTTTCAATTGGAATGTGGGTTGGATCTTCAACAACGCCAAATTCCTACACAGATGCCCGAATGATTTTCAAAAAAGTGTTTGATGAAATCACAAAACTGAACAATAAAAAAACAGGAAATTATCGCAAAGCGAATACTTTTCCAATTACAAGTTGTTCGTGGTGCGGTTGTAATTTGGTTTCACAAAATCATTCATTAAAGTATGATTTGGGCTACAAAGCAACGGACAAAGCATTTTCAACAAATTGCTTAAATTCAAATTGTGCGTTTAGTGCTGAATTGCCAATTTTTTTTGTGGACGATAAAATCTATCAAAATCCGCCAACATTGCTTTTTGCAACAGTTGATAAATTCGCAATGCTTTCGCACAGAGAAGAAGGACATCATCTTTTCAATTCATTAGACGATAAAAAAATACCGCCCGATTTAATTATTCAAGATGAATTACACTTGTTAAGTGGTCCTTTGGGCTCAATCACGGGTTTGTATGAATCAATCGTTGAATTACTTTCTACAAAAGGAAAAAGAAAACCAAAAATCATTGCTTCAACAGCAACAACAAGAAACACCGAACATCAAGTTGCAATGCTTTATGGAAATAGAGAACTGAACATTTTTCCACCAATGGGTGTAACTTATAACGATAACTTCTTTTCTTACGTTTCAAATGAAAGCAAACGAAAGCATATTGGCTTTATGCCAACAGGAAAAACGGCTCTAAATTCGCAAATACGAATTTTAGGGAATTTGCTTTTGGCGAGAATTGAATTATTCAAGTATTACAGAGTAAAAGAAAACTTAACGCAAGAAGAAGCAATTAGCAGAGAGAATAATTTTTGGACGATTGTTTCATTCTACAATAGCTTACGAGATGTTGGAAAGGTTTACAATAAAGTTCCTGCGGAAATTTCAGACTTTCTGAAACTCTTACACAATCGCTATCAATTGCCTAAACAAGTTTACGGTTTTAATTATTTCGGACTTGCAGGAAGAACAAAAGAATTGACGAGCAGAATTGAAAGTGATTCTATCAAAAAACTATTGAACGAATTGGAAATGCCTTTCAATTTAGTTGCGAAAGACTGTATGAGTTTTGTTCAAAATTCGGTTGATTTGGTTTTAGCTTCAAATATGTTTTCTGTTGGTATTGACATTGAACGATTGAACGTGATGCTAATGAACGGACAGCCTAAAAACATTGCCGAATACATTCAAGCATCAAGTCGTGTTGGACGGAAAGACAAGGGAATTGTAATAAATTTGTTGGATGCCAATCGTTCAAGAGATAAATCGTATTTTGAAAATTACGTTCCGTTCAACAATGCTTATTACAAATTCGTTGAACCTTTAAGCGTTACACCATTTACCGAAATTGCGTTAGACAAAGTTTTAGCAAGTTTGCTCGTTTGTTTTGTCAGACACAAACAAGGTTTGTATTTAGACAAACGAGCAAAAGAATTTACAGGAATTTACAAAGAACTTGAAACATTTATTTCGGAGCGTATCAAAAACAAAAAACAACTTGATTACGCTTTGAGAAAACTGAAAGCCTTATCAGAAAAATGGACAAACAAAGAAGGCGATTTGACGTATAAAATTCTGATTAAAAAAATGTCAGATTTAGACGATTGGAGTTTGATGATGTCAATGCGAGAAATAGATACAAACAGCATCGTAAAAATAATAAACAAGTGATGGGACAATTTGAGCAAATACAAACAAGAAAAGCTATTAGTTCTTATGGGGGCGTTGGTTCTATTATAGAAACAAGAGATGGTTCTATATTGATTGATAATTTTAATGAGTGGCCTTTTTTCCAAACTGTAAACGGAAAATTTGAAGAACATAATTTTATCGTTGATAAACGCTTTAAAAACCGTTTAAGCAGGTATTTTCAAGAATTGGAACACTTGGTGAAAATTCCTGTCAATGATTTAAAACAAGGTTTTAAGCCCGAAAATCAATTCGCTTTTTTATCTGCAAAATATTTTCCCGAATGGTTTTATTGTAACAACTGTAATCGTTTTGACAGAATTGACAAATGGAAAAGTAATTGGGAAAACAACGTTAATTCAGAACACAAAGACAACTTTTATCCGCCAAGATGTTGTCATTGCTACGTCAAAAACAGAGAGAAAAAAAGAAAGTTTTTTGATTTAGAACAAGTGCGTTTTATCCTAACGTCGCCTAATGGTGAAATTGCTGATATTCCTTGGGATAAATGGGCGTTGTTTTCAAACAACAAGAAAAAAGACGACAAAAAAGAAACTAAGGAAACCGTAAGCGAAGAAGATGTTATCACGCTTGCAAACATTCAAGTTCCCGAAGATGCAATTTTTGAATATAAAACTTCTGACAAATTAGATGACTTGAAAGGTATTTGGATAATTGCAAAAAGAAAAAACGGTGAACAATTAAATTTTACAACGCTTTCGGGTTTGTTCAATTTAAGAGTAAAAATTCAAGACTTATTGCCGAACACAAAGGATACAGACATTTTGTTTAAACCTGTTATTCGTTCAAGCAACAGCGTTTATTATCCAAACATTTTGTCAAGTATTTACATTCCTGCAAATGACGAGTTAAATGAATATTCAATCAACTTGATTAAAGAAGAACATAATGACGGAAGCAATGCACAAACAATTTCAAAGAATTTAAAACGCTATAAAAACATAGAAATTGATTCTGCAATTATTCAAAAATTGATCGACAATAATTTTAGTGAACGAGAACTCGAAATTGCTAAAACCGAAAATCAATACAGATTTGACGAATACAAATTCATTACAGAAAAAGACAGCGAACGAGTTGAAGACAAACTAATCTTCAATAAAATTGACAGTTCATTTTTCCAAAAAGATTTGATAAAGTCCGTTTTCAAAATGGATAAAATCAAAATTTCTTCGGTGCAAACTTCTTTCACAAGACAAGAGCCCCTTTCAGCAAGTTTGATTTTGCAAGATGAAGATCTTGAAAAAGCCACAAAAGAAAGCATCATAAAAAAGTTTACTTCAACTTTTGGCAAAACAACAAAGTATTTACCAGCGATTGAAAGTTTTGGCGAAGGAATTTTCTTTGAATTTGACAACAAAATTTTAAACAAATGGATTGACAATAATCCTAAAATAAAAAAACGAATTGAAATTCTTATTGGAAATCAAAAACACTTTGAATCCACTTTCAATGAAGATTTTGAGCTAAATCCAAAATATGTTTTAATACATACTTTTTCTCACTTAATCATTAAAGAATTGGAATATCTTTGCGGCTATCCCTCTACTTCTATTCAAGAACGATTATATATTGACGAAGGTTTGGGTATGTATAGTGTACTCATATATACGATTGCAGGTTCGGAAGGCAGTTATGGTGGTTTAACTTCTTTGTGTGAAAACACGAAAATAGGCAAACTTATTCAATCGGCAATGACAAGGGCAAAAGATTGTGCAACCGACCCAATTTGTTATCACACTTCGGGACAAGGTGTTGGAAATTTGAATTTGTCGGCTTGCTTTAGTTGTACTTTGCTTCCCGAAACTTCTTGCGAAATGTTTAATTGTTTTCTTGACAGGAGAATACTAATTGACAAAGAATACGGTTATTTTAAAAATTTATAATTATGCCCGAACAACAAAACATAGAATACAAAAGCAGTTGGCACGACGATTATTTGGATTGGATTTGCGGCTTTGCCAATGCGCAAGGCGGCAAAATCTATATCGGCAAAGATGACAACGGAAATGTGATTGGCATTGCTGATTATAAAGATTTGATGGAGAAAATCCCTAACAAAATCAAAAACCTGTTGGGAATTACCGCCGAAGTCAATCTTTTGCAGGAAGATGACAAACATTTTATCGAAATTATCGTACAACCCTATTCCGTGCCTATTTCGCTACGAGGCAGATATTACTATCGTAGCGGCAGCGTAAAACAGGAATTATCCGGCATTGCTCTCAACGAATTTCTTTTGAAAAAAGCAGGGCAAACTTGGGATAATGTGATTGAACCAAGAGCCACCTTTGCCGATATTGATGAAAATTCGGTAAAACAGTACTTGGTAATTTCAAAAGAAAAAGGCAGATTGCCCGATTTTGATGGTTTGACAACAGAACAAATATTTGACAAACTGCATCTTACAGAAAACGGACAACTTAAACGAGCCGCCATAATTTTGTTTGGAAAAGACCCTTACCGTTTTTACCCGAATGTATATGTGAAAATTGGGCGTTTTGGCAAAGACGACAAAGATTTGCGTTATCAAGATGTGGAAGAAGGTAATATTATTGTTCTGTTACGCAATGTTTTAGAGCGGTTAGAGCAAAAATATCTTATCAAAAATATCACTTTTGAGGGAATGTACCGCATTGAAACGCTCGAATATCCGAAATTAGCACTTCGAGAAATGTTACTCAACTCAATGGTACATCGCAGTTATATGGGCAGTTTTTCGCAAATGCGTGTATATGACAACAGAATCAACCTTTGGAACGAAGGCGGTTTGCCCGAAGGAATTACATTGCAAGCGTTGAAAATTGAACACACTTCAAAACCGCGAAATCTGCTGATAGCCGAAGTTTGTTTCAAGGGCGGCTTGATTGACGCTTGGGGACGAGGCACTATCACTATCATTGACGAGTGCAAAGCCGCAGGACTTCCCGAACCCGAACTTACAGAACGAGACGGAGGATTTCTCGTAACACTTTTCAAAGACAGATTTTCGGAAGAACAATTGCAACAGTTAGGTTTGAATGAAAGGCAAATAAAAGCGGTGCTATACGTGAAGGAGAAAGGCGGAATAACAACTTCGGCATATACAAAACTATATGCAGTTGCGGAAAGAACAGCGAGAAATGATTTGAATGAATTATCTGATAAACAAGTATTTAAAAGAATTGGCGAAACAAATCTTGCGAAATATGTTTTGGATTAAAGAAAAGGTATTGCCGAAGTTCTGCCGAACAATTGCCGAAGTCGCCGAAGTTTTGCCGAAGTTTGAAAATGATAGCAGCAAAAGGACACTAACTAAAAGAAAATGAATGAAATACACGGCGTATAACGGGCGGTTTTATGAAAGCGGGGCAGTAACTCGCCCGAAAGTTTGTGCAAATTTGGAAGTTTATCGCCCGTCCGAACAGTAGTGGAAGCCCCGCCTTCATAAAGCCGCTGGGACGTTGTGTGCAATGCGTGCAGCGCGGTTTTCAAGAGAATTATTGTCGATGACTTGGGACAATGTGTAAAAAAATCAAAGTTCGCTAACTTGGGACTGCTACTTTAAAGTTTTTTTGAAAATAAATATGAATTAGATATGAAAATGGAAATGAGAAGAAAAGACCGTGAAGTAACAAACATAAACGAAATAGAGAAAATCCTTCTTCAATGCAAGACCTGCCATGTCGCAATGGTTGATGACGGAACACCTTATGTTGTTCCGTTAAGTTACGGATATATAATGCTTTACGACAACACATTAGAGTTATATTTTCATAGTGCGTTGGAAGGCAAAAAAATAGATATTCTCAAAAAAAACAATAAAGTTTGCTTTGAAATGGCATATGAAGGGGAGCCTATATACACAGAAATTCCATGTAAATCCGGTTATTATTTCGCAAGCGTTATTGGTTACGGAGACGTTGTTTTCATTAATGACATAGATAAAAAAAGCAAAGCATTATCTATTATGTTTGAGCATCAATTCGGAAAAGAAGTTATCTTTACCAACGGACAAGCAGAGAATATTTGTGTTTTTAAAATCATTTCGTCAGATTTCACGGGAAAGAGAAAAATAAAACCAAATATTTAATTTACAATAAAATGACAGTACTTAACTGCGGCAACGAAAATAATACAACGTGTGAAAAAAATCTTGTTTAAAAAATATTTTGTACTTTTGTATTTGAGTTTGTAGAATTGAAAAATAAAAAATATGAATGCAATAGAATTTCAATCAACAGTGAGCGATGGGATAATCAGAATGCCAGAGCGATACCGGCACAAGCGATTTGCCAATGCGAGAGTGATTGTACTTACAAACAGCTCGCGAGTAACGCACAAAAAAGAAGTTCATTTTACCGATTTTGGTTTGGAAATGCCTGCCGATTATAAATTTAACAGAGAAGAAGCTAATGCTCGCTGAAAGAATTTTCCTTGATAGTAATGTGATGATTTATGCTTATTTCAAACAAGATGAGAAAAAACAGCGTATCTCGAAACGGCTTATTTCACAAAATGCTATTATCAGCACACAGGTTTTGCAGGAATTGACCAATACTTTACATCGAAAAATGGGAGTTGATTACAGCATTGTCCGTTCAATTTTGCAAGAATGTTTGAAAAATTGTGACCTCAACACCAATACTTCTGATACAGTTTTTCGGGCGCTTGATATTGCTGAAAGATACGGTTTCTCTTTTTACGATAGTCTAATCGTAGCTGCTGCGTTAGAAAGCAAATGTACAACATTGTTCTCCGAAGATATGCAACATAATCAGCACATCGAAAATCTTACAATAAAAAACCCATTCGCTTAGAATTATCTTTGCTACGCTAAAATCAATAAAAAAATGCACTGCAACACAACGGGCGGTTTGGCGCCAGCGGGGGCGCATTCTCGGCTGACAGCGGGTAGGTAACATCATCGTTTGCTCTCGTCCGCGCCTTTGCGATACCCCCGCCAGCGTCAAGCCGCAGGTCGTTGCAGGCAAGTTTCTTCCAATATTTTCGGGGGACTTTGACTCGGCTTGACTTTACAACTCGGCGGGATTTACTGACTTTGAGTTGAGAGTTGGAATTGAAAGACAGGTTACAGTGATGTAGTGAGTATTGAATATAAGCCACGCTGACAGTGGATACGGCTGACAGTACAAGGTTGAGCGGTCTGTTTAAGACTGTGAAATTGCCTTTTTTTTACTTTTGTGGCTTCTGACGGACAGTTTTTCAGACTGACTGAGGCGAAGTCGTGAAAATACGAAATGATTTTCTGATATTTTTACTTTAGATGATTACAATCGGTTTTTCACGATTTTTGCCAGTTTCGTTTTTTTCGTTCTTTTTCATCGGAGTGGTCGT
>Ga0082212_10013068_pt1 | contig 10405 bp, 4 predicted proteins | sample TergutNt197P3_FD_71548 | JGI IMG/M metagenome (GOLD analysis project Ga0082212, IMG submission 71548) | Neocapritermes taracua P3 segment gut microbial communities from Petit-Saut dam, French Guiana - Nt197 P3 | ecosystem: Host-associated > Arthropoda: Insects > Digestive system > Gut ...
AAAACCCCACAACGTCCTTTGCCGGCTTCTGTCGTCAAATGCCTGCATTTTCACGGCATTGAAATGCGCAAGCCCATCCCGTCACATCAGGAATTTGAAGGTACGGTTTTTGAACTTGTCGACATTTTAGAATTATGATCGTTCCCCTCAATAGCCCTCTTGATGGAATTGCCGCTGACCGCTTCCTTTCTGTGGCGCGTTTCCTTTCTCGCACTACAGTCTTGACTGATGCTGATTACCGAAAATATCTCGACCAGGAGATTGCTTGGTGTCGGAGCCACGCTTCGCTTAATAATAGCCAGCTGGCTTTCGAGGCTTCTGTTCGAGTTCTACTCGATCTTAAGCGCCTTGGATGGCAGATTCGTGAAGAAGGGTATGGCATCGAACTGGTTGCCGATAAAATACAATCTACCCATCTTAGGCCAGATGAAATTGTTGCCGAAAAAACACGTACACGCGAACTATTCCACCCAATGGTTGAAGCACAATATCGTGATTCTTACATCCAGGCATTTATACAGCGCATGGAAACATCCTCTACAATCTCAAAAAAGAAATCAATTGCTCTTTTGATTGCCGAGGGACAAGAAATCTAAAAAATCAGTATATAGAAGGTGTGAAACCCTACCTTCAATTGGTCGAGACCGACGCAACAGATGAATATACCGGGCACTCTCTCAGAGAAATCTGGCGCTACTTTCGCTATTCCTGGTCAATTCCGCAATTCAGTACCCCTGGGCGTCAACTTCTTTACCTTGTTCGTGACGCGCAGCATCCATGTCACGCTGTTATGGGCATCATTGGTCTGAACAATTGTGCCCTCCAAATGGGTACCGCCCGCGAAACTCATTTGGGCTGGAATTATGATGCTCTTCGAACTCGTCTTAGTAACATTGCTATGGAATCGCCCGATCAATTGCCCAATGAAGTTGCCTGGATGGAAAACCAAATTGCTTCCGCATTGGCAGATATTGAATTAAGAGGACTCGTAAAACCGGAGGAAGCGGAGAATCCTTCCCCGGAAATCATTGCTTTACTAAGACGTAAATCGAAAGAATTTGACAGCTTACGTGACGAAACCCTCCGCGATTTTGCCAGTCAAAGAGCGGGTGTAGAAATAGCTTCGATAGTGGCTGAAATTGAATATACTCTTTATCAACACCCTCCAGTCGCTGATGAAATGCTTAACTTAGAGGGCACTACGTCTAAGCCCACAATGCAAAAGGCGCGTCGTCACCTCGTAGCGAGAAAACGGGCTTCGCTAATTGCCGACCTTCTCCACGCACGCCGCGTCTTAGCACAGCAACGCCAAGCTCTCACAAATCCTGAAACGATTGTTCGAATTTTAGAAACCGAGGAAGTCAAGGTAGCCATAAACACTGTCTTAGCAGCATTGAAAAGTCGTTTCGCCGGGATTAACATGCTTGAGATTAGTACCTGTGGCGCAATCCCCCCCTATAATCACATCCTTGGCGGCAAATTGGCTTCTCTTCTGTTGTTCAGTCCGCAGATCGCAGCAGACTACCGACGAATTTATGGTGGTCCATCCATCATTGCGTCTCAGATGAAAAATGAACCGGTTTGTCGTCCTAATGAACTTGTCTATTTAGGCACCACCAGCCTTTATTTCCAAGGTAGCAGTCAATATGAACGACTGCGCCTTCCTGCAGAAACTATTGCCCCGGATCAGCCAGAACTTCGCTTCACAAAAATTGGTCAGACGTCCGGTTACGGCACACTACAATTTCCTGATCAGACCCGCGACGCAGTTGAACGTTACCTCACCAGCGTTCAGCGGTTTCAGGATGTAAATAGCATTTTTGGCGAAGGTCCCAGTCCTAAACTCCGAAAGCTAGTAGCCGGGTTACGTGAGATGGGATTTCCACCTGATGCCCTAATGCGTCACAATCATCCCCGGCTTATTTACTCTATTCCCCTTTTTCCTCAGGCGCTTGATTATCTCTGTGCCCGTCCTTGTGAATTGCCATCTTACATCAGCAACCCAGAGAATTTTCCCGATGCCTCTAATCGGATTGTTACCGCATGGAAAACACGTTGGCTCACATCTCGACTCAAACATCAGCCTAGCATCATTGCCCTGATGACAGCCAAACCGTGGAAGCTAAGCGAGAGGATTTCTGTGAAAACTGATTCTAAAAATCAATCTTCCGTCTTTTACAAAAAACACCGTACAGACGCGCCTACACTTTGGCACCAAATTGCGGCGTCCGGTCCCAAAGTCACATCAGAAGCACTGAATCATGAAGAATTGAATGCTCTGCATATTGAGCAGCCCATCGAATCTTTTTTACGTGATCAAGTTTTAAATGGGTATAGCATTTTCCTCACGGGAAATGCAGGTGATGGAAAAACCCATCTTATCCGACGGTTACGAAACGAGTTGGTTGCCGCCGACGCTGAAGTCATTGAAGATGCTACTGCGGTTATGAGACAAGGTGATATGTCGCCGGTTCTTGACCGCTGGCGAAGAGCAGTCGCTGATCATCGCCCATTTTGTATAGCGATCAACGAATACCCACTCTATCTACTTCGGAAGGAAGCAAATCACTTTCTTCCTGAGCTGACTAAAGAATTGAATCGACAAACTACCCAACGATTAGTTTACGGCACGACAAGTGATGACGAATCCGCCCATCACAATCTGCTTGTTATAGATCTGAGTTTACGGAATCCACTCCGCCGTTCTTTTGCCTCGTCATGCTTACAGCGGATTCTTGCTGACGAAAATCTTGCCCGTTTCGCACACCAGGGAACGTCACTGGAACATAACTTAGAACGACTTCGGTTACCGCTCGTTCAAGATCGATTGTTTACTCTTCTTGACCGACTGGCAACACAGGGTGTTCGTGCTACCGTGCGTGAACTATGGATTCTTTTTGCTCGAATTGTTCTCGGATATCGTTCTGATCTTAATGGGTCTCTTGGCGAAGGTGTTCCACATTGGTATTCGGAAGCCATTTTTCAATCGGATAGCCGATTTCAATTATTTGAGGCGATAAGATCTCGCGATCCGGGGTACATAAGTCATCCAGTTTGGGATGTAAAACTTGAAGAAGCGTCGCCCTCTTTAGTAAAGGGGTGGAGTTGTGCAACCCCCTCCATTAGAGCGACCACCCGGCCTGAGCGCCAGGATTTTCTTGCACTCAAACGCGCTTTCTATTTTGAACATACTGAGGGAAAAGCATGTTTTAGTTTGGAGGCCGATGATTTGGCCAGATATGAAGAATTAACAGATCAGGGTATGAATCAAGATTTAGTCGCGAGGAATAGTGTAATTGAAGCAGTTAATCGTGCTTACTGCCCGATTTCTTTCAACGGTATTCAAGAAAACCTACACCTTTGGAACGGGCACCGTTTTCACGAACAACCGAGCGAGGTCTTTTTGGCCAATAGGCGCATACCTTCTGATGAGTTTTCACTACTGACCCCTAAATTACCAGCAAGGGTTCGGCAAGCTTTTCCAGATTACAAACCGGATCATTTAGGTCTCGTTTATAATCAACACCCTTCAATTTTTTTGAAGATCGACTGTGATTTATTTAAAACACTAAGGAAACTCCAGAAAGGATTGCCAAGGAAGCTCCTCAACTATCGAGATGTATTCCGGTTGGAACAATTTCTCGATTACCTGTATGCATTTGCCCCACTTCCTGAACGAAGATTGCTTTCTGCAAATCTGAAACGTCGAGAGTTAATAGAAGTTCATTTAAATTCCGATGGAAATAAGTATGACCGAATTATTAAAACCCAACAATAGTCAGCTTAAAAGAATAGCACGAAAAACCGTCGCTCCTCTTTTTCATCGAGCTGTCGGATACCATCCGTTTCGCATGAAAACAGTTCATTTTGCAACCAGCTTTCTTCTTTGCGTTTCAGGTCGTTATCGAATCCTCAAGCTTCTTAATCAAGTATCAAATCCGAAGTCTGTGGAAAAATCGCCTGGAGACCCATATGTAACGTCCAACCTATATGAACTCCTGAAAAATGCAGAATTTTCACCGCTAGGACAGCTTGTGTCTGAAAACGATTTTGCATTTCTCAGAAACCACCTATGTGCAACATTTAACAACGATGGAGCCGCACTTGGTGCGGCATTCCCCCCCTACAAAACATTCGGTTTCGATTTTTCCACACCTTCACCCGAATTTTTAGCCGATGCTTCAAAAAACCACGGCAATGCCGGCGTGTTAGTTTATTCCATACTTACACAGACTGTGGATGGTCGAACTTTTCTAGAATTAGCCAAAAAAATATTCGAATCCGGTTCAATCCCCAGCGCCGCTCTCGGTATGCCTTTTGTTGAAAAAGAAACGGAGGATTACCCGTCACCGGCTGAAGTCCTTTCTGATGATTTTCCAGTGGGCGACCTAGGCGTTTTAAGTCAGAAAATGACTCCGCAAACCAAGGCACTGCTTAATCTGGCAAGAAACCTTGATATGTTGTCGCCCGCCTATGCTTTGCGTCAGCTAATCATTGGAGTCGGTTCCTGGTTTTTACTGTACCTAATTAAAACTGCTTCAGGAGAGGATGCTCTCGTTGTCCCAGATTTTTCAGGATTATCAACCGGAAGAATTCGCACCCAGGCCCGAGCCTGTTTTGCCCGTCACATATCCGCCTTCGGTCGACTCGTAAGTACAAAAATATCTGAACACGCTATAGAGGTTACATCAGACGAAATTGATGCTTTTCAAATTTTGAGTGACTATGTGACAACTGAGTTTGAGCAACACTTCAATGATTTTTCAATCAGGATTGGTTGGGCGCAACCAAGAGCCTCAAATGTCAAACAGAAACACTTTGAAACCGTACCCGATACGCTGCGTGTTCTTTTAATGAGTATCCTTGCCCCTGATGAAATCGTCACAATGGATGAGGTTGCAGAACGCCTCCTTGACTCCTGGCGGATTTGCATTGGGCTAGTTCCCACAAACCATGACTTGCTAACTAACCATGGTTATTCTCCGTTGGATCACGATGCCGATCTCCGCGTAAATCGCCTTCATTTTAAAAATCTGGCCATTGCTCTTGGGTTAGCCCGAGAGCCTTCCGATGGTCTCGTTCTTTTTAGTCTTGACCCGCAAACCATTAGTTAAAAATTATGAATCAAAGTCAATACATAGCTCAAGCAGTCGCACAATGGATTATAAAGCAACTTGACATTGAAACCGACATGGTATGCGAAGGGTTGCCCGTATTGGATGTTGGGTACTTTTTTTCTCGCCTCGCTGGTTCCGAGACATTTCCTCAAGCAGATTTTTCCATTGCAATGGCCGGTTTTAGTCTGCCTCATAGTGAATTAGAAAATTTAGCTCGACAATCTGGACTTGAAAGTATCAGATCTTTTTCTGACGACTTCCACGCGGCGGCGGAATGGCGAAATAACCGTCAATACCATCCCCGCTCAATAGCGCTCGCGTCGGGTTATCCCGCAGGTGTCCACACCCTTGGCCACTATGGTCGTCCACACTCTGCCGATCTGGCAGTTTCCGTCCTCGAATTAGCTGCGGAAGAAAATAATCTAGATGATTCTATTCCGGATGTTCACTCTCAACTCCTGCGTGAAATTGCAACCAACTCCTCATTAAGCGCCTTACGCTCACTTGAAGCGTGTGCTGCATTTTTAGCGACTTGGGACAGTTTAATACCCGAAAAAGGAAACCAAGCCCCATGTTTTTCACTTCCTTCTCTGGGACTATTGGCAGATCCACAACTTTTTGAGGCGGAAAACCTTGGACAGCGACTTGAACTAAATTTGGAGAATGTAGGCCAAATTAAACAAAAAAGAATGTCCGAACTATCAAAATTGAAAAAGCGTGTGGATAAATATCGTGATCCACTGCGACGAAATCGAATTCTCGATTCATTGACAGCGGTTCAAGCCTTTTTGACAGATCGCGGTCAATCCACTAATTTGACATTAGCCCAAGCTTTGGATGTGACCAAGCCGCCAACTGACAAAGAATCAATTGAAAAAAAACAAGACATCGACACTGATTCACCCCTGCCCCCTAAGTCATCTGAGTTGAGTGATGCATCCGCAGAAAGACTTCTGGATGGGAATGAGGAAGATTTGAAATGCATCGCCGATGCAATTGAGGACGCATGGGATGATTTTCAGCCAAATTCAACTGAAGACCTCAATATTTCAGTTGTTTTGCCATCTGGTGGTGAAATCTCCGACTTTCTGCCGATTAATCGTGGAATACTGGAACTGGTTAACTCCTTTTGCAATGATGAAACTTGGGGAGGCTTGATCGAAACACATGATTTCAATTCTCTCGACTCGCTCGCCCATGCAGCCGATAAAGATTCAATAAAGATATGTTGCGACCGCATAGTGAATTTAGATGGAGAGTGGTTTTCTCTGGAACAACTATTTGCTGGATGGGATGAAGATATCGGAGATCCATCGTTAAAATTCCAGCAGATATGGGATGATTTTAAGAGGATTCGCATCAGTTTATTATCACACCTGCCTAAACTGCTATTTCATGCACGGGAATGGCTCGACGGTCGCCCGGAAATCCTGAACAATATCCGACAATACCTAGAATTGGCGGCCAAACTCTATCGGGGAGTCCAGGAAAATTATCGCGTGATGGGCGGAGACTCACCAGATTGGGCGAGGATGACCTTAGAATCGTTACTCGCGCTTGATGTTCTCCAAATTCGCGTACATCAACCAAATGGCGACACCGTGGCCAAAGCAATTCTCTTACCGACACATCCGCTTCAATTATGGCGAAATGAGCGTCTTTCAAGCCTTCTACACGGATTGGCACAAAATGTGGAGCTAACAAGCGAGGATCGCGAAGTAATCTGCGACAGTTTGAAGCGACCTGAACATTTTCTCTCGGTCGTTCGTCTTGGCAGCGTCCCGGATGGAAAAGGATTGGCACAACTTCTCCCTCTGGCTGGACAGATTGCGGGGCTTCCAGTTTTTGAAAATCTCATCAATGCTTGCTCAGGACTTGATGGAATTAAATGCCTTGCGGAAGCCATCGATCAGTATGTGGTTTTACATCCGAACCACCCATTCCCGTTGCGAATAGCCCTGGTCAATCCACCCCGCCCCGAAGCTTTACTGGCAGATTTTGTACGTATTTTGAATGATCATCGATATAGGGGAGGGCAGCGTTTAGCGGCAATCAATGTGGATATTTACGCTACGGCTAAACACAGAGATCGGCTTGACGCCGCGCTATGTTTCCCTGAATCACGGTACGAAGACCTCGTTCAGGAGAAAGTTGCATCGGGTCGATTAATTCTCAACCTGCACGATTCTCTTCCAGATGAATCAACACTCGAACGCATAGTTGAAAACATCCAACAGAACCCCGTGCATCTAGCGGCAATTTTCGATGAATCCACTATCCACATAAGAAGACGTAGTGCTGGGCATTTACTTCCAATGAGTCCTTTTTGCGTACGACAGGAATTGAAACTCGACCGCCGAACAGGAACTATCGAAATCAAACCCCAACCGGGTGAATCTCCATTCAGTGAATTTTTACTTCTTATGAGTGAATTGGAAGGTACCCAGCGAGACACAACCCCTTACGCCCACGCCGATGCTAAGGCTCTTGCACAAACTGCCGACAAGCTTTTGCAAGGCGAAACCAGCGCTGCACGATGGATGTTTCTTGCCGATAGAGCGCTGCCGCCGGAATCAGGTATGCGCTCAGTAAAGATTTGGGAACGCCGGGAAGGGCAACGAGACATCTTTCTTGCAGCCCGGGATTTTGCCACATTAGCACGGCTATTGCGACCGGTCTTTGACAAATGCAATTTAACCGTTTCCCCTGAAGCCATGTCAAAGTTGCTACACCAAGGCGCTCGTTTACTTGGTTCCGGGGTGCTCGGCATTATAAAAAAGCAGGATGGAAAACCGGATCAGAGACTTGTTGTCGGATTCGCTGGGCTTATCATTGCTGCTCGGGATTTTCAGCGTCGTTATCCAGACTGTCTCGTTCTCTCGGTCGATCATCCTTTAGCCAGGCTCTGGTTACGCACTGGTACGCGAGCAAACGATGATCGTTGCGATCTTCTTGTGTTGCGCAAGGAGGAGGAAAAGCTCATAATCACAGCCGTTGAAGTTAAATCAAGCCTCAGCGAGGAACTCAACGATGCTCAAAATAGACTCCATCATGCCAAAGAACAAGTTTATGCAACATTACAGGCTATGGAAGACGGACTCTATGCTGGCTGGGGAGATGCGCATAGCCCTCTTTCTATTCCGCGCTGTGAAATGCTCAAACTTACCCTCGCCCGTGCCGCCCAAACCAGGACAGCCGATCCTACGACTGATCGTATAAATCGCAAGCGTTGGGGCTCTTGGTTAATAGAACTTTTTCCTGAATCAAACTCTTCTATGCCATTAGTTACTCTTGAAGGATGCATAATTAGCGTTCTACTTCTTAAAGCTTGTTCCACCCCTGAAGAAATGGTATCCGCGCCGGACGGCAAGAGTATTTATATGAGGACTCTTTGTGAGGAGGATGTTGAGTTATTGATTAAGCCGGTTGAGCAGACTGGGGTTTTGGAGAATTTTACTAGCCGTCAAGACAATCTACAAAACTCAAGCGCTCCAGGCAGTATTGATGGAGAGGAAACGATGCAAACATGTCTTTTTTCTCTAGAAAACCATGAAAAAACTCCATCGACGTTTTCCCAAAATACACAGCCGTATGTGGGATCCTCTAGCGAGTCACAAAACATGACTTCTAAAACTCCTTTTACCACTTCACCTCATCCAAACTTTTCCACAACAAAACAATCTTCGAATATTTGGCCACCTCCTGTCAATCCTTTGGGGATGATCGGGCAGTATGAAGCCGTAAACCGATTAGTAGAGCAAGCGCTGTACGCTAGGAATACAGGACGACGCTTCAGCGACAAGCTTCTAGTTGGTCCCGCAGGTGTCGGTAAGAGCACTCTGGTACGCAAGATAGCTGAACTCCTCCTTGGAAGAGAGCATATTTTTTTCAGTGGAAGCAGCTTGCGACAACCACGTGATCTCATTGAGCGCATGCGCCAGGACAATTTGATTCCCGATCAATCTTCTAATGAACGGTTTATAATCAACCCATGCCTGATTTTTATTGATGAAGTGCACGGTATTTCTACATCGGTGGCAACTGCGTTACTTAGCGTTATGGACGATGCTCGAGTGACGACAATAGATAACATCCTTTTTGATTTCCGTAACGTAATCCTCCTACTCGCTACTACAGATCAAGGTCGTCTCTCAGAAGCTTTTCAGAGCCGGCCTAACAAAACATGGTTAAGACCTTACACCTTACACGAGTTAGCGGGAATTATCTGGTTGCACGGCAAATCAGCGCTTGAAGGCGCTGAACTATCTAAGGACGCCTGCTATGAAATTGCCGCTCGTTGTCGATGTAACCCGCGCCGATCTGTTCGCGATCTTACTGAAACTTTAATCCCGCATTTTTATTCACGTATGCATCGATCCATTGAGGAAGAGGCGATTCATGCCCATATAGCGGAAATTATGTCTGCTGAATATATTGCCGAGTTTTACGAACAACAAGGAATTGATTTCAACGGACTTGATAATCTGGCAAACCGTTTTCTCACATATCTAAGGTCACATGGCAGTGCTTCCGAAGCTACATTGCGACAAGCTCTAGGTATTAGCCATCCTAACGATTTTCTCGAAGTTGCCGAATATCTATCGAGACTTGGTCTTATCGAAACCAGTCCAGCAGGGCGACGTCTAACAAAGGAAGGATTGCGCTATCTGAAAGAAGATCCGCGACCAGACTTGAGGGTTCGTATTTCACGAGCAATGTAAATGAACTACTCCGCTTAGTATCAATTAAGAATAATTTTTTCTCGCCGCTAACGGCGGAGAATCTAACCCAGAAAGATTAAACCCGTCGAGATTAATACCGATTCCTGTTGCAAATTTATCTCACAAAATTTTGAGTTTTGATTGAGCGATTATTTCCTTCGCTGCTTTTACCCCTTCGTCATAACCTTCGTCGTGCAAGCGCAGCAACGCAGGTATGTTGCGTTCCGTGCTTTCCATTTTGAGCGGATTACGCGGGCGGATAATTAAAGCGCGTCCGTCCGCCGCCATTTGTTCGCACAGGTGTAATTGCCTGTTGTAAACCTCATGATGCCGGCGCATGGCTTTGAGCAGATTCGGATATTTTCCGTATAAAACCCGCGCCGCTGTCATGGTCAGTTGGTTGAAAGGACGCATTTCGTAACCCTCGTTTTGCGTCAGTATAATGACATGGAAACTGTTGCCGCCATCTATGGATTTTTCTATTGGTATTGGCGATGCTACGCCCCCATCTAACAGCAGATGCCCTTTGTATTTCGCTATCGGCGACACTATTGGAATGGAACAGGA
>Ga0082212_10013069_pt1 | contig 10405 bp, 7 predicted proteins | sample TergutNt197P3_FD_71548 | JGI IMG/M metagenome (GOLD analysis project Ga0082212, IMG submission 71548) | Neocapritermes taracua P3 segment gut microbial communities from Petit-Saut dam, French Guiana - Nt197 P3 | ecosystem: Host-associated > Arthropoda: Insects > Digestive system > Gut ...
GCGTCCCGAAATACAGTTGATAGCAATAACCGGTAAGGCCGGAACGGGAAAAACCTTGCTGGCACTGGCTGCCGCCCTGGCGCAAAACCAGCAATACTATCAGATTTACCTTGCCCGCCCGATTGTTCCCTTAGCCAACCGCGACCTGGGATTCCTGCCCGGAACGGCCAAAGATAAAATCGAGCCCTACATGCAACCGCTGTTCGACAACCTGAGTGTCATCAAGCAACGGCTGAAACAAACCAGCGGCGAATACCGGAAAATAGAGGAAATGCAGAAAAACGAAACATTAGTTTTATCGGCGTTGGCTTATATACGCGGGCGCAGTCTGTCAGAAACCTACTTCATTGTTGACGAAGCGCAAAACCTGACGCCGCACGAAGTAAAAACCATCATCACCCGCGCCGGCGAAGGCACCAAAATCGTGATGACCGGCGATATTGAACAAATAGACTCGCCTTACCTTGATGCGCAATCCAACGGATTGTCATATCTCACCGATAAAATGAAAGACCAGTCGATTTTCGCGCACATCAACCTGCTGAAAGGCGAACGAAGCAAATTAGCAGAGCTGGCGAGCGATCTGTTGTAATATTGATTTTTATTCAGGAATTTCAACCAATAGATTTTTATTCCGGTTTTGGTTTGCTTCTTTTCGAGTATGGATTATTGCGTGGCGAAGTGCCTTTCGTGTTTGCAGTTGTCGAAGACGCTTTTACCCGTTTTTTCGATTTTCCTTCCTGATAACTGCCGCCGCCGCCATGCTGAAAGTCGGAGGCCTTTATCTTACTGCTGCCGCTATTATAGGTGCCGCCGCCACCCATCTGCATATTCGCCGGACTGGCATATCGTGTAGCGCTACCTTCCTTATAAGTTCCGCCGCCGCCGTGCTGGTAATCTTTCGGATTGGGCCTGACGGATTTTCGTTCCTTGGTCTTGACGCTTGAAATTCTTCTTACTTCGTTGTTCTTTTCAGCTGTTTTACGGTTGGCGGCCATACGTTTTTGCACTTCCTTTTCCCGCCGTTTTTCAATCTTTTCAATATCATCGCTGGGACGGAACAAGCGCACCAGAAAAAAATCCTTCTTTTTACTGTGTCTTTGATTGGTTTCTTTCAGATGCTGATCCATCCGATCGCGGGTTTCCTGTGTTTGAAGTGAGCGATGGCGCGTAATTCCGTCCTTGTAAGCTTTATCGGCTTCCTTTTTGGCTGCTTCTTGCTGTTTTTGCTGCTGAGCCATGGCCTGTCTTACTTTTTTGCTACCTGAATTGCGAGAGGGAACAGGATTACCGTATGCGTCAACGGGATTTTTCCTTGAGTGTTTTTCTAACTGCCTGATGCTTGATGATTTTTTTGAACCGCTACACGACGGCGCCATCATTGCAACCATTCCCAACAATACCGTATAACCGCATATTTTGCGCAAATATCTGAATAATAGAAATATATGTTTTATTAAACCGGAATACATCTATACACGAGTATATTATTCTATTCCTTTTACGTCTTTTTTCGGTAATAGTTACAAATATTATTTTTCGGCAAACAGGCTCCAGAAATCCAAATAGTCTTTTATTTCTCTTTCCCCTTTTTCTTTATATTTCCTAAAACCATGATGCTCGTATGCTGATAATCTGCTGATCACGGTTTGTATATCGGGAGTTATGCTTAATGTTTTCCCATTGATTTTTGTTATATCGTATGACCCTGTTTGCCGATACAGTTCTAATTGCAGCCATGTAAAACTAAGGGCTGAATACAACTTTTCCAATCGGTTTTTTTCATTACTCTCCATTTTGTTTTCGGATAGTATTATTCCCAAATTTTCATAAAATCTGAAAAAATCATCTGCACAAAAATACGAATCAATGGCGTCTTTCATATCTCCGTGCAGGTCATATTTCTTTTCCCGTTGTTCCATATTTTTTTCTAATGAAAGATAGTAATCGGTCATCATTTTGGCTGAAACGGGATAAAATTGGGTAAAGTAACGGCTGCATAAATCATCTACATCTAATTGACCATCTATCATGAGCGCTGTTGCCACAAACGTTTTTATGTCATCAAACGGTGAATAGTCGTAACCGCTTCCTTGAAGGAAAACTCCCGATATGCCATTATCCCGAAAAAATTTCAAATTTTTTTTCAGCACGTATAAAATCGGTAACGGGGTGAGAAAATCATTGTAATTGGCGGCATAGTCCCATACATATAATGTATCCGCATAATTATTCCATGCTTGAACTGTTTTGATGAAATCTTTTTCAAGATCATTTTGCGGATCAAGAGCAATTCCTTTTGGGAGATCGCTTGTGCTTAATAACAGTCCGGACAGGCGGTATTTTGGCGGTTTTTGAGGCGGTTGCTGGGTCGAATGATAGGCGGCAGTATAAAAGGTATATTTCGTTTTAGAAAACCTCTCTTTCAATTTGTCCATCATGTTCATTACGGCAGGTGTGGCGTATTGGTTTTTATTACCAATCTTTTGACATTCAGTGCAAGTACATGCCGACATGGTGTCCATAGGCATGATAATGATCCTGCCCGTTCGCAACGAACGTGATTTTTCTTCAAGAAATTTGACTACCTTGTTGTAAAAAATATCATTTGTGAAACAGATGACTTGTTGTTTTTCTGTGTCTATATCCAATTCTTTATACAGGTTGTGCCCCCAAAGATCCCAATACTCTTCCACCGAACTGGCTCCGCTAAAAGGTTGATACCTCTCTTTCAGGTTGGGACTGAAATGAGGTTCGCGGTAAATAAAATCAAAATTTTTATGAACTGTTTTTCCGAAATCAATAATGGTTGGCGGCAAGTCGCAATTCGTAAAATGAGTATCCGTGTAGGCCAAATGCCTGACGTATTGATCAATGAGCCATTCAGCCGTTTTTTTGTCTTTAGCTTTCAATATAAGCGTATTGTTGTGATACTCTATACCGTAATCGTAACTGAACTTGCTGCTGACCAATACGGTTGTGCTTTTGTATTTGTTGATGATCTCATTCCTGTACCGGCTGTCGCAATACTTTACCAAACAGTCACGCAATGCTTGATCCATGTAGGTATTCGCATCATCATATGCGCCAACAACGATACATCCCACAGCAACGACAACTGCCGGAAACAGAAAACGATATATGATATTAAAGATTTTCAATGGGTCAGTTCCAACTGCTTTTCCCCTTGTCCAGCATAGGCCTGTTGGTATAGCCATGCCTGCCAAAAGTGAGATTCAGCCCTGCACGTACAGTAAAGGATTTCTGACGTTCGGAAACAGGAAATTCCACATCGCCATCGGTTCCCGTCCTGATGGTAGAATAGAAGACGGGAAGATAATCGGTAAGAATATATACTTGCAGTGGCAGCGGCCCGAGTTGAAACATAAGCCCGCCGCCCAGATATACGTTGCCCTTGACCTGATAGGTCAGACCTGCGTTGACAGACACGAAACTATACGGCTGCAAGTAGGCGGACAGATTGAAACTCTGACGTACAGCGTTTTTCCAGAAGACTGTACGCGATAGAAAACCTGCCGATAACGACTTGGACAAACTGTACGAAGCGCCCATATGAAGTACTGGCGCCAGCGGAGTTGAAAATTTATCGTGCTTCACACGGTAATCTACTATTGCTTCCAGTTCATTCCATAAATCATTGAGAAAATCCTGCTCATCCTTTCCATATTCTTCGGAAACGTCAGAATACACGCCGTCGAACGTATATTTGCCGTCGAACGACACACTGTTCAAATCGCTTTTCCATGAAATGAATCCGAGATTGTTCAGCGAAGCCGATAGCATAATCCGTTCATCAAGTTGGTACTCTGCGCCCAGATCAAACGCGATGCCGGGATTATTGAAACTCATGCCGTAGTTTACCCAATCTCTGCTTTCGTAGTCATCGAAATCTCTAAATTCAATATTATCAATCTTGTTCCTGTTATCTTCTTTCAAGAATATTTCAACAGGAGCCGACGAATAGACATTGCCTTTCACATCAGCATCCCACTGCTGTAGTCTTGTATTTATATTGATTTTCTGAATTTTCGTAGCGACGGCTGCCTGTCCTAACAGTGGTTTCACGTTCATTCCAACGGTCAGTCTTTCGTTGATTTTATGGCTGTAGCCGATGAGAAACTGCATGTATCCGATGGCCTGTGTTCGCATGGGTGAAAAGTCCAATTTTGATTTGTCGGGGAAACCATTTTCGGTAACTTTAAACAGGTCGGTCGGTAATGCGCTATTGACGGATACATGTTCCGACAAGCCGAACGAAAAATAGCCTTCGCCGAAGCGAAATCCAAATCCAAGAAGGTCCAGGTCGATGGCTTCATTGAACATGGTAGCTTTTTTCCCGGTGAATTTACGCAACTTTGCGTAATCGTACTCTTCTTCGATGGGCGAGTACCATTTGTTGCCCCGTTTTTGCAAAATATCTTTCACGGCAAGGTCGTTAAGTATGTCCACATTAACGTTAGCAGGCAATATCACGTGAACATTTGCCCGCGGCTGGGCAGCAGGATTCATCTGCGTAACCTGCGGGATGGTATTCATGAAATAGAGCGAATGCGGCTGGCGAACCTGCCCGTTGACAACAGCGCCGAACAGCGCGATACATATAAAACCGGATATTATTTTCACATTCATAACTGATTATTATTCAAAAATGGTGGAAGGTATTTTGGATTTTAAACTTACCGAAATGTTTACATCAAAAAAGGCGTCCTCTTTGACTTGTACATATTCTTCATTCAGGGTGGCGGCAGAGATGTCCAGTAGTATGTTTTTGACATTTCCTGTTCTGAATTCTTCTAACTGAGTTTGATCTATCGTTACGGAATAATCCTGAAAGTCCGGATGCATGGTTATTTTCCGGTCAAGCATAATGGTTTCTCCCACTTTATTCCCCGCGTCGTCAGTTGCGTAAGCCGACAACAGAACTTCAAACGGCAGCGTATTGGCTATTGCCAGGTAGAGCGTCAGATTGTTAATGCTTTCACTGAGTTCTTTGTCGTCGTTAATTATATCGTTGTAGTCAAAGTCAATCCATTCGACCCGTCTGAAAGTGCTTGCTTTGAAATACAATGGAATAGTGACGGTTAAGTCCACTTCGGACAAAAATTCATCGTCCATCTTTTTAGCAAAATTCTTTATCGGATAATTTTGCGGATTACCTGACTCATTGACTTTAACGGTCATTTTATCCGGGTAATTTCCGTCTGTAAATTCAACTTCTGACAATGCTGTGGTGAATGTGTTTATTGCAGGAGTAACCACAATATGGTCGCTGGATTCCATTGCTTCAGCAACATAAAAAGCAATATCGGGATTAAAATCTAATTCGCCGCTTAACCCTTCATCATAAAAGAAAAAGGCGCTTCCTTCGACGTCCGTGGGTAAACCTACCCAATGTGTCACTGCCGCGTCTAAAATAATATCTCTGATACCCACAGTTCCATCAAAATCCAACTCATCGAAAAAGTCGAAAACGACGTCAACACTTGTTTCTTTTTCAACCTGACCAAAATAGCCCGAAACGTAATCGACCTCCACATCGGATAGATTGAAATTAATGTCCAAAACACCCGAACCTGATACGTTTCCTGTGAATTGTACTGTTAAAAAGTGATGGTTGTCGGTTGATATTCTGTATCCCCCCGTTAAAGGATATTCATGTGTCACTGATGACGACAAAGATATGGTTTGCGTAAATGCAACGCCGCCTTTTGTCAATTCGGGAATGGTAATCACTACATTGCCTGAAAGTCCGCCTGTTATGGAAGGCATAAAACTAATCTTGCCTGAGGTTAGAAGCGCTTCGTCAACATATGAATCCGACACTTCCGAATCTAACGCTGACGCTAAAGGAACCGATTTTAACGCATCGGCAATCGATCCGTCGGTTATTGTTATCGGCCAGTTTGCTGAATGATTGCGTATCCCGATTTTATTGTTCCAGTTATCACTTGCGGAACCTTTGTAACTGATACAGATCACGCCATTGTTATTGACAGACAATTTGCCTGATTCCAGAAAGTCTTCCTCACGCTGAATGGCCTCAATGGTTTTGTACAGGGGAACATGTATTTTGGCGATGGGTCCGGCAAATTTGATAGTTCGATAATTCAGATTGTCGGTGTCATATACAATTTCGTTCTGAAGGCATGACGCAAATGCCATTGCGACGCCTGCTATTAATATGCTTATTTTTAATTTCATCGGTACGGTTTTTATAGATTAATCCAATATTTCGATTTCAACACGGCGGTTGGCTGCACGTCCTTCTGCAGTATTGTTGGGAGCGATGGGACGGTCGAAGCCATAGCCTTCATAAACTACCCTTTCACCGTCTATACCCTGCGAAATCAGATAATTTCTCACCGAAAGCGCTCTGTTCTTCGACAAGGTTTTGTTGGTTGCCGCCGAACCGGTATTATCGGTATGGCCTGAAACTTCGATTTTCACCCTTGGATTTTCGCGCAGCAAATTCACTAATTTGTTCAGCGAGTTGAACGACTCAGGCATCAACGTGGCTTTTCCCGTGTTGAACAGTATATTCTCAATCACCATCTTCGCGCCGCTTTCCATCTTTTTCAGGACGAAATTTCGGATGACCAATGTGCTGTCGTCACTGAACTGCAATACGCTATTCGCAAAGAAATATCCTTCGGAAGTAACTTCTAACAGGAACGGCCCCATGTCAGCGAGCATGAGTTCGTATTTTTCGTTCTCTTCTGTGGTAGCTTCCTGTAGCAATTGTCCGGTTTCAGGTTTAAGAACCTTGATATTCGCTTTGAGCGGCCTGGGGTCTCCTTCGCCTGTAACCACGCCCGTTACGATGTATGCCATCCTGCTTCTTTGCAACGAAATGTTTTTGCTACCCAAATCTTCTTCGACATCTTTCAGCAGCAGTCTTTCGTTGTGGTCAAAAAAGTCCGTTGCCCTGACCGTCAGGTCAAAATTATCTTTGTCTGCCATCGTCAATGAGTAGAATCCCGTTCTATCTTCGGACACTGTGCGATACAGTATTTCGTTTTTCTCTGCCTGTTTGATGATAACTTCAGCTACAACGGGTTTTCCTGTCCTTACATCGGTGATGTGGCCGTTGAGGGTATAGGGATGGAGCAGTTTTTCAAGCTCGAAATTGAGTTGCACTTGAGCGTGGCGAATGGCAGGGTTAATAAAAGTGCCGGTAGCCGGACGGTAACCCGGCGCTTCGGCTTGTGCGTAATAGTTACCCGTGTCTTCCATTTTCAGCGTATAACGTTGCAACAGGGTATCATTAGCAGCAGAGGCAACAGGCATGTTGGTCGCATTATCGAACAATTTTACCGTAGCGCTCAACGTTTTACCCGTATTTTCGTCGGTTACGTTTCCCAAAAGAACAAACGGAATACGTAAATCTTTTTTAATGTAATAGATATCCAAGCCGCCGAATCCGCCGTCTCTTTTCGAGGAAAACAGCGCCAGAGTGGTATCTGAGGTGAGGCGGTAAAATAAGTCATCATCGGGGCCATTGATGGGATAGCCCATGTTTACCGGTTCGCTCCACGTTCCGTCCAACATTCTTACGGATTTATAAATGTCATACCCACCCATACCGGGAAGTCCGTTGGTAGAGAAATACAGCGTATTACCGTCAGGCTCGACAAATACGGATTCTTCGTTGAGTGGTGTGTTGAGCTCACGCAGGTTTTGAGGACGGAAAAAACTGTTTTTCCCTTTTTTCTTTGCATACCAGATGTCTTTTCCACCTGCTCCGCCTAAACGGTCGGATATGTAAAAAGCATCGCCGTTATCCGCAAAACTGATACCGCTTACCGTTGCTGTTTTCTTGCTGATATTACTTTTCAACCGTTTATTTTTGGTAGTTTTCCCGTTTTCTTTAAATTGGGTACGATACACATCGCCGGAGTGTTTCTTGCCTTTAAAATACAGCAATGATCCTGACTGGTTGTCCACGCCGGCAACGCTCAGATGTTTGGACGATTTTAACAGCACGTCCTGCGCTTGGCTTGCCTTGCCATCAACAAATTCGGGCGAATAAAGAATGCGTTCGTTAAAGACGGAATGAGAAGCGATGTTTGTGGCGTCATCCTTCGGACGGCGCGAGGTGAAATACAAAGCCGGCGTTGACGACAAAAACTCCACTGCGCTGTAATCATCATAATAACTGTTGACATGCGGTCCCGCATTGATGATAAAGACGGGCAGCGAATCCTGCACTGCTCTTTCAGAAAAATCGCATATCGCAATGAAACGGTCAATTTTGTCCTTTGTTTTTTTGTCCTGTTGTTTCACAGGCAACGATTCTTCATACCGGATAAAATCCTCTTTGGCTTCATCGTACTGTTGATGGTACACAAGCGCTATGCCTCTCATACAGTAATAATCGATAGTAACATCCGGACTGGTGCGATCGAAATACGCCAGCGCATTCTTTGGATGGACTCCGTACAGATGGCTCACGGCTATCTTATAATTAAGCGGCGGGTAGCCGTCATTGACGCCGTACAATTTCATGTATTGCTGCAATGCTGCATCATACAGCCCTTTTTTGTAATACTTGTCGCCTTGTATGATCGCCTTCTTTAACTTTTTGTCACCTGCCGACTCCGAAAGCAATAGTTTTTTGTCGATCGTCGGATTTTCCTGGGCATACAGCGATAGTCCGCCTACAAGAAGCAACGTGAAAATGATTTTTTTAACCATATGCTGATTGTAATTAATTCAATTTTTTTGCAAAAATAGCACCATTTTTGTACATAATATCTATCTTTGATTAACTTTGTGTTTTTAATTTATAAACAATTATGCTCAAAAATGATAATTCTTCAATTCTTGTAGCGTTTGAGAACGTGGATATAATTAAAGATCAAAACTTAATACTTTCAGGAGTCTCTTTTTCTGTTTTCAGAGGAGATTGGGTTTATTTGGTAGGAAAAGTGGGCGGCGGCAAAACATCTTTGGTAAAAACGTTGATTGGAGAGATCCATATCAAAAAAGGAAACGCCAGCGTGGTGGGTTTTGACCTTTGCGGGTTAAAATCAAAACAAATTCCCCGATTACGAAGAAAAATAGGAGTGGTTTTTCAAGATTTTCAATTGTTGATGGAACGATCCGTATTTGACAATCTTGCATTTGTATTAAGCACAACCGGATGGCGCAATAAAAAAACGATGGCTCAACGGATTTTCGAAGTGTTGGATAGCGTGGGAATGAAACACAAGAGTCACAAAATGCCACATCAGCTTTCCGGAGGTGAGCAACAACGGGTTGCCATTGCTCGCGCTGTTCTCAACAGACCGGACTTGATATTAGCGGATGAACCTACAGGGAATTTGGATGAAGAAACGGCAATTGGGATTATGTCATTATTCTCGGAATTACATAAAAATCACGGATTAACTATTATTATGGTAACGCATAATATTGGAATGGTTCAACGTTTTCCCGGAAGGATTTTCAAGTGTGAGGGAGGAGCGTGTGTGGAGTATGAAATGCAGCAGGAGATTGAGTTTTCTGTGGAGGAGTAATGGTTTTGTAGTTCAATAGTATCATAGTTGAGATAACATTGCGTTTGGATTCACGTCATCAAGAGATATTTAGTTGGTTTGCACAGAAGATGCCGGTTGCAGAGACAGAGTTGCATTACAATACTCCTTTCCAGCTTCTTGTTGCCACCATTCTCTCTGCCCAATGCACTGATAAAAGGGTAAATAGTACAACACCAACGCTCTTTGAGCGGTTTCCTGATGTTGTTTCTATGGCAAAGGCATCTGTTGAAGAGATATATGAATTGATCAAATCGGTTTCTTACCCCAACAATAAGGCAAAACATTTGGTGGGAATGGCATCTATGGTGATAAACGAATTTGGAGGTGAGGTGCCAGAGAATCCTGACGAATTGATCAAGTTGCCCGGCGTGGGGCGCAAAACGGCTAATGTGGTTGCTTCAGTGATTTTTAAGAAAGCGGTAATTGCCGTGGATACGCATGTATTCAGGGTGTCTCATCGTTTAGGGCTTTCTAATGGAAAGAGTCCCGAAAAAGTGGAACGAGATCTAACTGCCATCATTCCACCATCAATGTTGTCTGTGGCACACCATTGGCTCATTTTACACGGAAGGTATGTATGCACCGCAAGAAAACCTTTCTGTGGTGAATGCGGTTTGACAAAGTGGTGTCCATCTTGTGTTGTCATGGATAAAAAAAACTGTAATTGACCAGAATACGAACTATGAGTAACAGAGAATTTCAAAACGATTTGGTTCTTGATTTTGTTAGCTATTTGCGCCTTGAGCGTGGATTGTCTAACCATACTGTGTTGGCCTATAGATCAGATTTGGAGAAGTTTAATTATTTTTTGAACAATGAAGGCGAACTACAAAATCATGAGGACG
>Ga0082212_10013071_pt1 | contig 10402 bp, 8 predicted proteins | sample TergutNt197P3_FD_71548 | JGI IMG/M metagenome (GOLD analysis project Ga0082212, IMG submission 71548) | Neocapritermes taracua P3 segment gut microbial communities from Petit-Saut dam, French Guiana - Nt197 P3 | ecosystem: Host-associated > Arthropoda: Insects > Digestive system > Gut ...
TTATTGCATAACTGTTTCGGATTATACTTGTGCCATTGTCAGTATGTTGTCTTCCTACTAACCCGCCAATGACATTGACGCTGATATCATGGCTACCGATAGCGTAACACCAATCAATCAGGCATGTACCGCCTGAATTGGCGTCCTGCATTCCTACCAATCCTCCCACCAATTCATCGCCGCTTACATCACATTCTGCATGACAGTTTACAATTTCACTGTTTCCGCCGGTGTCCGCATAGCTCCATCCTACCAAGCCTCCCGCATAGCGATCGATGGCCTCCACCGTGCCTTTAACATAACAGTTTAAAATAGTACAACTACCACCTCCGACAGCGGATTGTCTTCCCGCTAATCCGCCGACATATAGATACCCATTCACACCGCCTGCCACATCATCAATGATAATACCAAGGTTTTTGATTACGGCATTTTCCAAATAGCCAAATAAGCCTATATCCTCATCTGCTGCAGCTATCCGATTTATCCACAGACCGGTAATTGTATTACCGTCTCCGTCAAAACTGCCGGTAAATGGATTGGTTGGGTCTCCTATGGGCGACCATCCAAACGTACTCCCTGAAAGAAAACTTGTCAGGTCAAGATCATCGTCGAGTATGTAATGCAAGTTTAAACCTAAACGTACTGCATCCAAATCATCCGCATCTTCAATAATGTAAGGAGTAGTGACAGAACCATTACCTCCTCCGAAGCTACCGCCTCCCGCATTCGCTGTTATTGCAAAAAATAACAGGAAACCAAAACAATAAGTAACAAAACTTTTCATAACATATAATTTTAAAATTAATAAAAGATGATTTTTTCACAAATATTTTCGCACTATATTCAGTATCATTCACAATATACAAACCGCTCTTTTAAGGTAACAGTCGGTCCATTTGCGTAAATAGATTCAAACCCAGCAATAATCCCAATACAACTGATTTTAATACAAAAACGCCTTTTCATAGGTTTGAAATATTTAGATTGTTATTGATTTTCTTTTATAGAATAAATGACTTCGTTATCGAACACTAAACTTTTAAATTCGTTATGCGCCACTGCTATTATTATCGCATCAAAATTTCTTTCAGGCTTTTCAGTAAGGATATCCAATCCGTATTCGCGCTTTACTTCTTCAGGATTTGCCCACGGGTCGTGAATCGTTACATCAGTCGCATATTCTTTTAATCTGCGTACTACATCCACTACTTTCGAATTGCGTATATCCGGACAGTTTTCTTTGAAAGTGATTCCCAAGACAAGAACATTAGCGCCTTTGATCTGTATTCCCTGTACAATCATTTTTTTGATGACTTCGCTTGCTACATATTCGCCCATACTGTCATTGATACGGCGACCGGCAAGGATGATTTCAGGATGATAACCATATTCCTGCGCTTTCTGTGCCAGATAATATGGATCGACTCCAATACAATGCCCCCCTACCAAACCGGGCTTGAAAGGCAAAAAGTTCCATTTCGTTTCGGCAGCCTGTAATACAGCGTTCGTATCAATTCCCATCCGGTCGAAAATCTTTTTCAACTCGTTAACAAAAGCGATATTAATATCGCGTTGTGCGTTTTCTATTACTTTGGCGGCTTCCGCAACCCGAATAGTCGGCGCCGGGTATGTGCCTGCCGTAATGACGGAGGCATACAATTCATCGACTATCATACCCGTTTCGGGCGTAGAACCGGATGTGACTTTTCGAATCTTTTCTATCGTATGTTCCTTGTCGCCCGGATTAATCCGTTCGGGCGAATAACCGGCAAAGAAATCTTTATTAAATTGTAATCCCGATATTTTTTCGATTACCGGCACGCAATCTTCTTCTGTAGCGCCAGGATAGACCGTTGATTCATAAATGACAATATCTCCTTTGGAAATCACCTGACCTACTGTTTCGCTTGCTTTGATCAAGGGAGTTAAATCAGGGCGTTTGTTTTTATCCACCGGCGTAGGAACGGTAACAATATAACAGTTACATTCACGAATGTCTTCCATATCGCAAGAACAGTACAGTCCTTTTTCGGTATCCTTCAAAGGAAGACGGGCAAGAAGCACAGTCTGAAGTAGATGATCTTCAACTTCCAATGTATGATCGTGTCCCAACATTAATTCTTCGACCCGTCCCTGATTGACGTCATAACCGATTACCGGATATTTGGTAGCAAACAGACGCGCCAATGGCAACCCTACATATCCCAACCCGATAACCGCAATTTTCGTCATAATCCGTAATTCTTAATTCTTTAATTCTTAAAATACCATTCCACCGCCTCTTTCAATCCTTCTTTTATTGAGTATGCGGGACAATAACCCAGCAAATCTTTAGCCTTTGCGATACTTGCTAACGAATGGGGTATATCGCCCGCCAAAGGAGGGCCATATTTTACTTCTACCTTTAAAATATCCTTATCATAACCGGATAAAAACGCTTTCAGATAGTTGACTAATTGATTCAATGTAGTACGTTCTCCATAAGCAATATTATATACGGTATTAATGGCTTGGGGATTTTCCGTAAGAAGCGCTAACAAATTGGCCTGTATCACATTGTCGATGTAAGTAAAATCACGGGATTGCTTACCGTCTCCATTGACAACAGGCGATTCATGATGCATCAGTTTGATGATGAATTTGGGAATGACTGCTGCGTAAGCGCCATCCGGACTCTGTCGGCGACCAAATACATTGAAGTATCTTAATCCGATACACTCCATTTGATACGTCTTTGAAAAAACGTCTGCATATAATTCATTGACGTATTTTGTGATTGCATAAGGAGAAAGCGGTTTCCCGATAATTTCTTCTATTTTAGGCAAAGTCGCAGAGTCGCCGTATGCAGCAGAACTGGCTGCATACACAAAACGTTTCACTCCTGCATCACGGGCAGCAACCAGCATATTCAGGAATCCGGAAATATTGACTTCATTGGTAGTAACAGGGTCGTTAATGGAACGTGGGACCGAGCCTAATGCAGCTTCATGCAAAACACAGTCTGCTTTTTCAACAGCTTTTCTGCAAGTATCCAAATCGCGAATGTCGCCTTCAATTAGCGTAAAGTTCGGATTAGCAAGAAAATCTTTGACGTTTTTTCTTTTACCCGTAGAAAAATTATCTAAACAGATAACCCGGTTATCCAATTCCAACAATTTTTCACAAAGATTGGAACCAATAAATCCCGCCCCTCCGGTTACTAATACTTTCCTGTATTTCAGCTTTATATCCATTAATTGGACAAATATTAAAAGAATTTCCGGATGTTACGATTAAGTATAAAAAAACCATTCGTCACCCCCATAAAATGACAACTAATATATTTGTAATCAATTGATTACTGCTATTTAATATCGCTGTTCCCGAATTTTTCTTCCTGTCTGCAAACAGCAATTATTTTTTATCTGCTACTCTCGTAGTATTTGTAATAATACTTGTACGAACCATAACCATAACCGTTCCAGTTTTTATCTTTAATTCCATTGACTACCACACCAAGATTTTTCAGACGTTTTGCATGGTACAGTTCATTGATATATTTGATTCGGTCTCTGGGAGTATAGTTTTGCCGGATGACATATAATGAGACGTCAGCAAAATGGCCTAATATCATGGCGTCGCTCATTAATCCTATGGGTGATGTGTCTAATACAATGCACTCGTATTTTTCTTTCAACTGGTCGAACAGTTGAGACAGCGTATTTCCCAACAGCAATTCCTGCGGATTGGGCGCTATATGTCCGCATGTGATAATATGCAGATTGTCTGATAGTTTTGTCGCATGAATAATCTGATCTAAAGTGGCTTGTCCGGCAAGATAGTTACTTAAACCCTCATTGTTATTGATGCCAAAAACCTTATCTAACCCGGGTTTGCGCAAATCGAAACCCAGTATGACCGTCTTTTTCCCCATTGCAGCATAAGCGGCGCCAAGATTGGCAGACAGGAACGATTTTCCTTCGCCGCTAATGCCGGATGTTATCAAAATGACCTTAATACCGCCGCCTGCCCGCATAAATTCTATATTGGTACGTAACGTACGGATCTGTTCGGCCTGCCTGCTTTTGATTTTACTGTAAACCACGATCTTGCTTGCCGCCTGTTCAACGATTGATATTTCGCCCACAACAGGCGCTTTGATATAGTTTTCGATATCTTCTTTTAATGAGATGGTTGAATTGAAACAATCAATCAGCCATAGTACGCCGACAGGCAATAACAGTCCGACTAATCCAAACATCATCAATATCATTTTCTTATCAGGCTGTACAGGATAAGGCGTACTTCGTGCCGGGTCAACAATACGGCTGTCAGCTACCGTAGCAGCATAAGAAATAGCGGTTTCTTCGCGTTTAGACAGCAAAAAGATATACAATTGATTAATAATTTCCTGCTCACGGGTGATGTCTACCAGTTCCCGTTCTTTTTGAGGGATTGAATTAATAACGGACTCTATACGGCGGCTGTCGGCTCGCAAGTTCTGTTGAGTTGTTTCAAGGCTACGACGCATCACATAAATATTATCGATCAACTTTTCTTTTAATGCTTGAATCTGGTCGTCGAGCGCCTGAACTCTGACGCTTGCCGGTTGAGTTGTAGAAAGTAACCTGATTCGTTCGGTTTCTGCCTCGTTAAGAGCTGCTATCAGTGACACCAAAATGGGATCGCTAAGATCTAACATGGCCGGAGACGTACTGCCTGTTTCGGACAGTACATTTTGTTCGATTTGGCGCAATACATCTAACTGTATTCTTACTTTACTCAATTCCGCATCGTATTTCTGTATGTTTTGCAGAAACATGGACGATTCGGTACTGATGTTGGTAATCCCTTGCGTCACTTTATATTGCTCCACATTTTGTTCCGCGCTACGTAAATCTTCTCCTACAACCTCTAAGCGTTCCTCAATAAAATTGAGCGCAATGCCTGCCATGTTGTTTTTATCGGTGATTGCTGCTTTGTTATATGCAATAATCAGTTGGTTCAGAATATCTTTTCCTAACTGAGGGACGGGTGAATGGATGGAAAGATTGATGACTGATGTGTTTTTAACCAACGCAACCTGCAGACTGTTGTGCAACGATTCAATCAATGACGCTTTGGGGATAAAGTTGACGATAATGGGATTTTCGTTGTCCCACAGTATTGGAAGCGAGTCATTGACAGAAGTGGAAATAAGCAGTATACTTCCGAATGATTCTGTTATCAACGCATTACGCGGATACTGTTTTTCGTCGAAAATGACGCGATCTCCTTCAAAACGCAGGATGAATGGACGGGAGAATAATTCATCCGTCGGATTAACGATCTCAATTTTTATCGGCAGATTGCCGTACACTTCTTTTGTCTGCCATAAAGATGAAAACGACATGAGTTTGTTCAAATAAGAGCGATAATCATTTTCTTCGCTTACCTGCCATCCTTCTTTTAATGAATAACGTACCTGAAGATTCAAATCGTCGACTACTTCTTCCAATAAAGTATACGATCGCAGGATTTCGATTTCGTTTTCCACTACATTCGCTTTGTAAAACAAATCCAATTCTTCCAGCATGGAGACGCCGTCTCCTTTTTTATGGTCCTTGATTAGAATACTTGCCGATATTCTATATTGAGGTACCAGCGTGGATAGATAACCATAACCTGATGCTGCCAGAACAATAAATGAAATCACAAACCATTTCCAATAAGACAGATACTTTAATAATATTTTCCTGACATCTCCGAAGGTATCTTCGGATGCGGGTATTTCCTGGTGCTCTATGTCGCTGATTGGAACATTCATGCTGATTATTTATTTAACGTATTCAGAATTAATAACAGGAATGATAACGAACTGATAATTACAGGCGCAATCTGATAAGAACGATCGGTAGAAGTCAGTTTCCCTTTCGTCGGCTCTACATAGATCAGATCGCCCGAATGCAGATAATAATAAGGAGACTCGAAAAGGTTTCGGTTGGTAAGGTCTATACGGGCGAAGCGCCGCTGCCCCTCCAATTCGCGGATAAGCAACACATTTTTCCGTTTGCCAAAAACAGTCAGATCTCCTGCAAGCGCCAAAGCTTCCGGTATCGTAATCTGATTGTGTGGAATAACGTACTGTGCCGGACGCGCTACTTCTCCCAGTACCGATATGATAAAGTTGGCAATATATACTGAAACCGTAGGCGACTTAACGAATTCCTGTAATAGATCCGTCAATGTTATTTCTATATCATTGGAGGTTAGTCCGGATACATGTATCTTTCCTATTTGCGGAAAATTAATATTGCCCAGGGTATCCACCATAAAGCCTTTAATCGGCTGTAATATAATGAAACCGCCGACTTGAGACTGTGAGGTCACTGTATAGGAGGATGGTAACGGGTTAAACAGTTCGCGATCATCTCTATCCATACTGTTTACCGTAATGGATAAAATATCGCCCGGCTTTATCACAGGCGTGTAAACGTCTTTCATTTGGGTTACCGCTTCATCCATTCCTGGACTGAGAGGTTGAAAATAAGTAATAGATTTGCTGGAAATACAACTTAAAAAAACGCAACATGCCAGGCAACTGTAAATAATTCGTTTAAATGTACAAATGGCCGCTTCATGCCTGAATGTTTGCCGCCATAAAATTTTTCTACATAGTATTTGTGTAAATATTTGTCCCATAACTCTTTTCAAAACACAGATAATATTTTTTTGTCATTTTAGGTATTAATTTACAAACATACTAAGTCGCAAAACAACAGAAGTGACAAATTCACAAAAAATAATATGTCAAATCGTAATTTAACGCATTTTATAACGCAAAATTCACAATTTTTTTCAAAAAATTATGATTTGACATATAAAATAACATGAAAATACACGTTAAAATAATTGTGTATTAGTATTATATGTGGTCTGTTAAAACTCTTTCAGCAAACTTGCCCTGTTTTCCTCTTTTTTTGCGCGCAGGTAGCAGCGGTAACTGCTGAAACCCGCAAGTAACACAAGTTCCATATTGGTATTATCTTTATGGTCGGGAGAAAGGCGCAGGCGATGAAGTTCTTTCAAACGGTAGCGGTTGATAAAGCGGCTGAAATTCATTCCAAATGTACAGTTGATAAACGTCGATACGTAATTACGGTTGGTATGCAGGTCGGCGGCGACATGGGTTATGCGCAAATGCGGATTCAGATAAGGCGTTTTGTCGCGCATGTATTGGATAAAGCGTTTCGGATCAATCTCAACGGTGTGGCGGGGCAGGTCTTCATCTTCAGGCGCGATGATAACATAGTTATCCGACAGCAGGTTGTAGCAGAACATAGGATAAACGAAGAAAGCAAGCAGCGCCCCCTGGATCGCAAAAAAGACGTCCGAAAAGAAATCTACGTTGAACAATAATCCTGCAAACGGAACAGGTATGATTAACGTCGTAAGTATCTGCATAACTACAAACCAGTTCAACGAATTACGTTGTAAGTCGGCAGAATAATTCTCGATATTGCATCTGTAACGGCGTATTCGCAGATAACCGAGAATGGGATATAGCGTGTAATAAATAAAAAAGGCGACGCCCATCAGCGCATACAATATCAAAAACAGGCGATTGCCTTCGCCGTCTCCATAAATAACAGCCTCCTTTTGCTGCAAAGTAACAGTCAGGTCAGAAAATAACGAAACTGCCGTCAGCAGGATAGGCGCGACAAGGTGCAGGCGGCTGAAACTGTCGTTCCGCCTGATTTCCGTTAAAATATGTACAAAGCGATAGATCAGGATCTGGTTGAACATCAGTGTAAGTAAAAAAACGGAAAAGTAGCAAACAAACGTCGTATGGAAAGCTACTTTAAAGATCATACCCATCCATGACAAAACAACAACAACAAAAGTCGCCGACAGGAAAAGCCTCAACTGCCGTTCCTCTCTACTATTTTTCGTAATAAAAATATCGAGAAGCAGCATCGCCAAACATACCAGCGCACACACTGCGGGCGCTGAAAAGGCAAGGGCTTGGATAAGTTCTTTACTCATGTATTTCGTAATTCGTATTTCGTAATTCGTAATTAATTATTCTTAGCCCTAAAGTATTGCCGCAAATCCGTAAAACCTGCTTTGGTAACAAGACGGGTAACGCTCTTGCCTTTGTTTGCAGGCAATGCCCGCAGCCGTTCAAGTTCCTTTAACCGCCATTGGTTTACGAAGCGATTGAAATTCATGCCATAATTCCGGTTGATAAAAGCCGACAGAACGCTACGGTTCACATCCATTGTTGCCGCCAAATCCGTAATTTTAAAATCCCCTTTCAGATAGGGCTTTTGTTTGCGTAAATAAGTGTTCAGGCGGTGGCGCGTCAGTTTACCTGAATAATGCCTGTGTTCGTCTTTTTGCTCCGGACCTTCGTAATCCGTATTTTTTGATTCGTAATTCGTAAGTCGTAATTCGTAATTATCATGTGCCGCATACAACAGATATTTTCGTCGTATAATATGGAAAGTCAACACGATAAATTGCCCCGATATGACAAATGCGGTAATCGCTGCGTAAACAGAAGATGTTATATCTTTTCTCGGCAGAAGGATTGACATTACAGACGAAAATGCAAAAATAAGCGACAGATTAATCAGGAATATCACCCAACGGGCGGGTTTAATCACAAGATTGTCTGAGTGGTTTGCCTTTCGGTAATAGCGAACAAGTAAATTGGCAATAAAACTGTAATACACAAGCATAAAGATTAACCTTAAAAGCGGTTTAGAAGTAAACAGCCGCGAATATGCCGCATAATGTCCGGCGATAGATAACTCCCTGCTTTCAACAATTGTTACCTGCACATCGTAGGGAACAAACAGCGACCACCCCAGAAAAACTGCCCCAATCAGTGCAGGAACAAGATAATGCAACGGCGAAAACCGTTCTTTCTCTTCCATTCGTGTCAGTAAACGGATAATTCGAAAAAAGAAAACAGGGGCCATCACAAAGCCTATCAGACACAGCATATTCAGGTAAACAAACGCCTTTGGAAAAAAGAGATAGCAGAAAACGGTGGTCCATGACAGAAAAGTCGTCAGCAGGTACAGGATAACGATATTTTTCAGTTTCCTTTCCTGTTTAGTAAAGTTATTCGCACGCGAAAAAGCCGTCAGCGTCATACACGCGCCCGAAGTGAAGACGGGGACAAGCATTACGAGCGTAGTCAGGTACAATTGCAAATCTGTCACTGTTTCAATAATTTTACGCTTCAAAGTTACGCCGATTTTAACAAAATAAAAAATGGAATGAGTTTTTTTGCAATTAAATTTATGTTTTTGCGGAGTAGATTAAACATCATATAGCTATCAATCATTGGAAAACGTTGAGCGAAATTCCCGCTTCAACGCCTTTGTCCAACGCCATAAGCAAAGACATGAAAAAACGGGGTTTCAAATTTTTCGGCGCCACGTTTTGTGATGCATATTTACAGGCAGTCGATTTTGCGAATGCCCATTTAGAGGGATGTCCGTATCTTATCGGGATGTTTCGCTATAAAATCTTTCCATCCCATATACGACTTTTGAATGGTTGGCCGGTTCGTTTGCAGATAATGACAAAAAGCCACAGCCAACCCGTCGGTTGCGTCCAAATGTGGAAGCATGTTTTCGTTAGGGATATGCAGGATATGCTGTAACATGCCTGCGACTTGTTCTTTGGCGGCTTGTCCGTTGCCTGTGATGGCCATTTTTACTTTCAGTGGCGCATATTCGAAGATGGATATATCGCGATTCAGCGCTGCTGTGATTGCTGCACCCTGCGCCCGGCCAAGTTTGAGCATACTCTGTACATTTTTCCCGAAAAACGGCGCTTCAATGGCCAACTCATCAGGAAGATATTCGTCAATCAGCGAGAGAATGCGATCATGGATCTTTCGAAGGCGAAGGTAATGATCGTCATATTTGTTTAGTTGCAATACGCCCATTGTTTCAAGACGTGGCTTACGGTCTTCAATAACCAAAATTCCGTAACCCATAATAATGGTTCCGGGGTCAATACCCAATATAATACGGTTGGAAGTCATCCAAATTTCATAAATTTGAACAAAGATAAGCGAAATCTCCATAAAAACCATTATCTTTGGCGGCAAAAAGAAAGAATAGGGGGTATTAGCTCATCTGGCTAGAGTGCGACACTGGCAGTGTCGAGGTGATCGGTTCGAGTCCGATATACTCCACAAAGAGATTTGTTTTGTTAGTTAACCGGTTATAAATGAGATTTTTCCGACTTTCTCTGTTTTCCCCGCGACCTTTGTCAATCCGTAAAAATCCTGGAACCTGCAGCAAGAAGATCATCCCAATAAAGAGAATAACTTTTTAACACTTGTACGCTCTGTGATCCAGATACTTCCCACTTATCGTAATGCAATGGGCGCAAAAACTATTGCCATCGATGTTTT
>Ga0082212_10013072_pt1 | contig 10402 bp, 10 predicted proteins | sample TergutNt197P3_FD_71548 | JGI IMG/M metagenome (GOLD analysis project Ga0082212, IMG submission 71548) | Neocapritermes taracua P3 segment gut microbial communities from Petit-Saut dam, French Guiana - Nt197 P3 | ecosystem: Host-associated > Arthropoda: Insects > Digestive system > Gut ...
TACGTCGCCGGGACCTGTCATGACCGTCAAACCATGATGAATATAATTCGTCATCAATTCCAGATCTGCATCCGTAAACCAAACACGCTTGGGCGCGCCCGTTGTTCCCGTCGTCGGGATCGTTACTATGCGTCCGACTTCAGACGCGGACACGCAGACCATGGCCGTCGCGGCCGAAGCCAGGTCGTTGGATGTCGTAAATGGCAGGTTTTTGATACAATCAAGTGAAGCGAAGGCGTCCGCCGAGTTTCCAATTTCAACAAGAGCAAAAAATCGATCCCGGTAAAACGGGCTTTTCGCGCGGACATATTCTACGGTTTCGCGCAACTTATGAGTCTGCCATTCTACAAGCGCCGCGCGCGTTAAAACCTGTTCATCGGACAAGCCGATTTTCCCTGCAATCCATTCATCGAAAACCATATTAGAGGACGCCAGCATCCTCCAGCATCTCTATAAGCTTACGATAAGTTTCCTCAACGATTATCGGGCAAAGCGTGAGCTTGCGCGTTTCGTCACCGGCAATTATATCCGCGCAGCAGTGAGATCCATAGCTGTCGAGAAACCATTTCATCATCACCGGACGCAGCTCGTCGCGCGCCTGATCGTAATTTTCAGCAGCCGTAAAAATCACGCTTACCGCGGCAGCCAAAGCTCCGCATACCAGACCTTCCCGCATCCCGCCGCAGAAAGCGCCCATAGCCTTGATGAGATCGTCGTTCTTTTTATCCGCGTCTTCAAGAAACATGGTCATTATGCTTTCGCTGCAGCAATGCCCTTTCAGTTTTTCTCCGATGACCCTTTCTTTAATATCCATTTGTTCACATTACCTCTTTTTCAAAATCAATAAAAAATATCCCGGTTTTTTCGGGCGTTTTTTTCCGTCTCCAAAAGCCGCGCATGCGTAGTATGCCGCAGGGTCATCTCCCTCCGGTATAACGCATTTAAAGTATTCCGCGATAGAGCCATGTTCCATAATCGCATGCGCCGCGAATTCCGTGAGCGCATACGACACGTTTTCAAAACATTCAAGCTCAAATCCTATATCTTCCAGCATCGCCGCGAGTTCATCCACTATAAAAGCTCCGTCCAGCATTACAACTGACGGACGCGTGTTCTCGCCGCAGTCGCCTTTTACCCTCGGACGCTCTCTCTTTTCTTTAGCCGCCGCCAGCATCGTAGCAACCGCCGCCGGGTCGGGATCAGGAAAGTATAGGTCGGTAATAATAAGTTTGCCACCGGGTTTCAGCACACAGTAGGCTTCAAACGCGGCATCTTCCTGAATGCGCATCACGGACAGGCTGCACTCCATGAAAACGGCGTCGAAAACGCGCGATTCAAATTCCAGATGCTCTGCTTCCATGTTCCGCAAATCAAGCTCGGGATATTTTTTCTTCCCACGCTCAATCATTTTGTATGAAGCGTCAACACCCGTCGCCTTAAAGCCGAAGTCCCTTGCGAGTAAGGCCGCCGTATCTCCTTCACCGCAGCCCATGTCGAGGATTATCGATCCTTCAGGCAAATTCGCTTTCTTCGCGGCTTTAATCGTCAATGCTTCGCCGCCGGGCCGAATCATCGTCATCTATTAACCTCCCTGAGCCAATCGCCCGCCGCGCCAAAATCCTGAATAATACGCGCAGAATGGAACAAGGTATTCGCCTTCGGCAAAAACCTGCACGCGGCAGCGGCGCAAGCGATCCGCGTCCAGATTCGTCGAATCCATGAAAGCCATGCCCGATATCGTAAACATATTGCGCTGAAGCCAGGCAATGGCAGCGTCAAAATCCATACTCGCCCCAGCATCGGCGTTTGTGGTATTTTCACCGGCCGCGGCAACCTCCCATTTGTTCAGCACAAAATCGCGATCCCTGCGTATGATTCCCAGTGTATCCGGAGCGCAGCAGCAATCGCCTTTATCCGATTCCAATACGGAAATCTTTCCGTCGCGCTCCCGCATGAAGGTCGCACAGAAACAACAAAGCGGATGTCCCGTGCTGATGGGCTTCAAATCTCTCTTTCGAATCGCTCCTTTCGTCTGCCGCTCGATTTCTTCCATGACGGCGAACATCGTAACGCGTCCGTCAAAATCCCCGCTTTCGTTCCGCGCGTCCGGGCGTCTGCCGAAAAAACTCGCCGGCTGAAAATGCGCGCCTTTCACGACATGTAGATTGTCCAGCATAAATCCAATTATATCGCCGACTGAATAAAGGTTTACGTCCTTCAACACAGTTGGCACCAGGGTTACGGGCAGTCCCGCAGCAGCGCAGTTTGCTATCGCCGCTTTTTTAACGGCAAACAGCGGTTCTCCGCGCAAGCGCTTGTAAATCGCGTCGTCCGTCCCGTCGAATTGCAGAAAAACCGTGGACAGTCCGGCGTCTTTCAACGTCTTCGCGTATGCCGCGCTTTCCGCGAGCTTGCGGCCGTTTGTATTCAACTGAATATATTCAAATCCTTTGTCTACGCATATCCGGATGATCTCCGGCAAATCGGAACGCACCGTGGGTTCGCCGCCCGAAATCTGTATGTTGAACTTGCGCTCCTCGCCAAGCTCTATCAGGCGATCAAGCCATTGTGAAATTTCTGAAACCGCCGGATCGTCGCCACCGGAGCTTGACGGCCTGTCGCCCGAGTCGGCGAAGCAGTACGGACAACGCTGATTGCAGCGAGATGTGACGTTAATTAGAACGCAGCATGCCGTCATGAGATGATTTTCGCAGGGACCGCAGTGCGCCGGGCAGTCCGTATTGAGCGTACCGTCTGAAAAGGTCTCTTTTGAACCGCTGGTAACCGGAATGCGCGGAGGCACGTTAATGGATGCCGAAGCAAACCATGCCTCAAAGTCCGTCGCGGATTCGGCGGCAAGCGCGCGCGAGTCCCCGTGTTCGGGGCAGTGTTTTTCAATATAAGTTCTTTCCGCCACGCGGATATATCGCGCGGGAATCGCTTTGCCGCAAACGGCGCACACGCTTTGAAAACTTTTCATATTCCCTATTATAAAGAAATACTCTTTAAAATGTAGGGGCGTTGCGCGCTGCGCGCCTTACTTCATAAAAGCGGAGTTGTTCCATGTTACTATGATTGTTAATGCGCCAGGATTGATATATAATAAATAGTTTATACGTCGGGGCGTAGCGCAGCCTGGTAGCGCGCCTGCCTTGGGCGCAGGAAGTCCCCGGTTCAAATCCGGGCGCCCCGACCAAATCCCTATTTAAAATTCAGGCGAATTAAAACTATTTCCGGGCGGCTGCCCACACGCACGGGCGGCCCCCATGTTCCCGCGCCGCTTGACACGTAATAGTGCGTGTCGCCGATGCGCTTATATCCCCAGGCAATTTCGTACATCGCTTTTACGATGTAGTTGATAGGCCATAACTGCCCATAGTGTGTGTGCCCTGACAATTGTAAATCCGCGCCGTTTTCCGCCGCTTCATGCAGATTATAAGGCTGATGATCCAACAGAATAACCGGAAGACTTTTGTCAATTTCGTCCATCAGAACTTTCAAATCTTTCCGCGTCCGTCCGGCGCGCCAGCCCATTGAACGATCGTCCCTTCCGACAACGAAAAATGAATCTCCGATTTTCATGTGTTGGTCACGCAGAAGGGTAATGTTTTGGCCGGCCAGATAACGGTTCACGGGAGCAGAGCTTCCGATATACTCATGGTTTCCCGGAGCGGCAAAAACGCCGTAGCGCGCCTGAATGCGCCTCAAAGATTCAGCCGGATTTTCCCGGACGAGCAGCCCTGCCTGGCCGTCCAAAATATCTCCCGGCATCAAAACGATGTCGGGAGAGAGAGCGTTGATTTTATCAACGAACGGTTCGAGCCAGGAGCGTCCGATAATCGTACCGATATGAATATCGGAAACCATGACGATGTTAAGACTTTTCAGTTCTCCGGCATGCTTGTCAACTGAAAGTTCCAGTTCAGTGACGCGCGGAATGCGGGAGTTAATGAATCCGCCAAGCAGCGTCAACGCAGCCGCCGCAACGACAACGCCCGCCGTCGCGCACTTCGCCCGCGTGTAATTTTCCGTAACGATGCCGGGGAAAAACGGCAGGAAATGATTCACAACGCGAAGCGCGTCAATAACGAGTACGGAAAGGAACAGATAAAGAAGCGCGCCAATCCAGAACGATCCAACCCACGTCAGAATGTCCGTGAAAATGGATGGCAGAATGTTTTCGAGGCCGCGGCTGACAATAAAGGACAACGCGACCAGCCAGTACAAAACGGCATAAGCCGGGCGAAACCCCGGGCTGGAAGAGAGAACCTGCCAACCGCGAATAAAAACATAAAAATTAATAAACCCGAAAATCGAAATAAACATGAAAATAAAAGCCGGCATATTTCCCTCGCCAAAAGTACAGGCGAAAGTATAGCGAAAACGGCCGATTCTCAAAAACAGTAAAGAGCTTCCGTGAAATATACGTGTAAAACCAATGCATAAAGGCAATATTCAACTTGAACCCCGCTCCTAAATGACTTATAAATAACCTCTTATTATTGGTCTAATTTTCTGGAACTGAAATCACCTTAACTGGAGGTACATGATTATGGCGCTTATCGAATTTGGAGGCGTTAGGGAACAGGTTGTTACGAGAAAAGAATTTCCCATGGCTAAGGCGCGCAAGGCGCTCAAGAATGAAGTAATAGCCGTGATAGGCTACGGCGTTCAGGGACCCGCGCAGGCGCTGAACATGAAGGATAACGGTTTTAACGTTATAGTCGGGCAGTCTAAAAAGTACGCGAAAGACTGGGATCGGGCTAAAAAAGACGGATGGGTTCCGGGGAAGACTCTTTTTGAAATTGACGAAGCGTGCAAAAGAGGAACCGTCATAGAAATGCTGGTTTCCGACGCGGCGCAACGCGCGATCTGGCCGGAAGTGAAAAAGCATCTTACCGCCGGAAAGACGCTTTATTTTTCACACGGTTTTTCAATTGCGTACAAAGACCAGACGAAGGTAGTCCCGCCTGAAGGCGTGGATGTCGTAATGGTTGCGCCCAAAGGGTCGGGTACGTCGCTCAGGCGCAATTTCCTTTCCGGCGCCGGCATCAACTCAAGCTTCGCTGTTGAGCAGGACGCAACAGGCAAGGCCCGCGAAAAATGCCTGGCGCTCGGCATCGCCGTCGGTTCCGGGTATCTGTTTGAAACGACCTTCAAGAAAGAGGTTTACAGCGATCTGACGGGCGAACGCGGCATACTCATGGGAGCGCTCGCGGGCGTCATGGAAGCGCAGTATGACGTGCTGCGCAAGAACGGCCACAGCCCCAGCGAAGCGTTCAACGAAACAGTCGAGGAACTCACTGAAAGTTTGATTCGTCTTGTCGCGGAAAACGGAATGGATTGGATGTATTCCAACTGCTCGGCGACGGCGCAGCGCGGCGCGCTCGACTGGAAGCCGAAATTTAAAAAAGCCGTTGAGCCTGTATTTAAAGAACTATACGCAAAAGTGGCGGATGGCACGGAAACCCGTCGTGTGCTTAATTCCTGTGGCAAGGCAGACTACCAGATACAGCTTGCCAAAGAATTGAAGGTTATCGCCGATTCCGAAATGTGGCAGGCCGGAAAAACAACCCGGACACTGCGTCCGAAAGAAGCGGCGAAAAAGAACGCAACGACAGCCAAAGGCGTAAAAGGCAGATCCGCAAATTAATTTGACATGGGAGCGCGGGCGTCCTCGCCGGCGTATAATAAATAAATGCGTGCCGAAGGCGCGCGCCCAATGTAGGGTCGCGATTAATCGCGCCTCCTTTTATTACTTATACGCCGGCGGGGACGCCCGCGCTCCCATGTCAGTCAAAAATAAAACTATGAGTAATGACTACTTTCAGCCCTCGTGGAATTTTCTTGGTTTGCCTGATGACCTCGCTTCACCCGAGCGGGCGCGCGGATGGCTTCTATCCATTCCATACGAGGCCACGACTTCGTATGGCGCGGGAACACGCGAAGGCCCGGCGGCGATTCTGGCCGCGTCGCGACAGGTGGAGCTTTACGACCATGAATACGGTTGCGAACCGGCAATGGAATATGGGATTCATACGCTCGCGCCGATGAATCCTGTCGTCAGCTCTCCCGAAGCCATGATCCAGGCTATTGAGGATGTCGTGGCAAACCTGCTTTCCGGCAAAAAACCTCCAGAGGTTATGGGAATTCTTGGGGGCGAACATTCTATTTCCGCCGGAGTGGTTCGTGGTATTGCCCGCGCCCGATCCGCGAAAAATCTCGTGGCGGTGCATGTTGACGCTCACGCCGACATGCGGGATGAATACGAAGGTTCGCCGTACAGTCACGCATGCGCCGCCAGGCGAATTGTCGAAACATGTCCGGTCTTTCAGATAGGAATTCGCAATCTCTCACTGGGCGAAGCGGATTTTTTGCGTTCATGCAAAAAGGCGCGCACCGTTTTTTCAGAAGAATCGACGGATTCTCGCGGCGGATTTTTAAAGGATCTTGCGAAGTTTGTCAAAAATAAGAATGTGTACCTGACAGTCGATTTGGACGGGCTTGATCCTTCAATCATGCCGGCGGTGGGAACGCCGGAGCCGGGAGGAATTTCCTGGGATCGGATGCTGGATGTGGCGCGCGTTGTTTCGACAAACGCGGCGTCAGTGCCGGTATTCGACGTTGTTGAACTCGCTCCGCTGCCCGGATACCGCGCCGCTGATTTCCTGGCGGCGAAACTTGTATATAAGCTGTTTTCCTGCATATTGTTATCGCGTAAAGGCTAAATATTCGGGTGATTCATTAATGAATCACCCGAATATTGGTCTTTATGAAACATACTTTGATGGAGCATTGTGACGCGTCCGTAAAATATAGGAGAAAAGAATGGGTGAAATAAAATTACCGCGTAAGTTTGTGAGCAAATATCCGCATAAGTTTTCCAAGGGTAAGCAGCAGTTCCTGCGGGGAAAACGCATACTGCCAAATCCGATTACGGGAAAGGAATCGTTGACCGATCTGATTGACAATACGTTTCTGGCTTACAATGGCGGGCGTTTGCAGGAGGCATGCGGCCTTTTCACGCAGAAGATGCTTAAACCTAACGTAACCATCGGAATGAGCCTTGCGGGCGCGCTGACACCGGCGGGGCTTGGGTCGGCAGCCGTGATTCCCCTGATTAAAGCCGGTTTTGTGGACTGGATTGTCGCCACCGGAGCGAATCTTTATCACGACATGCACCATGCGATGAATATGCCGCTCTTCCGGGGAACGCCGTTTACGCCCGACCAGGAATTACGCAAATTTGGAGTGGTGCGTATTTACGATATCCTGCTCGATTACAACGACGTATTGATGGCGACCGATCATGTATTGCGACAGATATTAATGCAGCCGGAATTCCAGAAAGATATGGGAACCGCCGAACTGCACTACCTGATCGGAAAATACTGCGCGGAATTTGAGGCGCAGACCGGCCGCAAGGACAGCTCTCTGCTGGCGGCGGCGTATCGCGCCGGCGTGCCCTGTTATTGTTCGTCTCCGGGCGACTCAACAATCGGCATGAATATCGCCGGACTGGAATTGCGGAAAAACGCCCTGCGTATTAATCCTTCAATCGACGTTAACGAAACAACCGGCATAGTGCTGGCGGCGAAACGGGCGAAAAACAAAACAGGCGTCCTGCTTGTCGGCGGCGGCTCTCCCAAAAATTTCACGCTCCAGACCGAGCCGCAGATTCAGGAAATACTGCGTGTCAAGGAAGAAGGACACGATTACTTCATCCAGTTTACGGATGCGCGTCCGGACACTGGCGGTCTTTCCGGCGCGACACCGCAGGAAGCCGTGACATGGGGGAAAGTCGATCCCGCGCAATTGCCGGATACCGCCGTCTGCTACGTGGATTCGACGGTCGCGTTCCCGCTGCTCGCGCATTACGCGATGGCTAAATGCAAACCGCGCAAGCTCAAACGGCTTTACGACCAGCGCGGGAAGCTCATGAAGCTGGTCGAAGACGAATACTGGAAGAACAATAAAACCCTCTAAATTTATGACGCAGTCAAATCAAAAATTGAAAGTGCTTGCTCTAAAATACGGCACGCCACTGTTTGTGATTGACCACGCCGCTGTGCGCGGCAATTACGCTGAATTTAAGCGTTATTTGCCGCGCGTGCAGGGTTACTACGCGATAAAGGCAAATCCCGATCCGGAAATTCTGAAAACGTTGTATAGCGCCGGAGCGAGTTTCGATGTCGCGTCCATTGCCGAATTCAATCTCGTATATGAAAACATCCGCAAGCTTCCGGCAAAAGAGCGCCAGAGTTTCATCTGGGACAAGATCATTTATTCAAACCCAATTAAGGATCAACGAACGCTGGAAGAACTCGATCAGTACAAGCCTCTTGTCGTGTTCGATAATGTCGAGGAAATAATGAAAATCCGTCGGCACGCGCCGCACGCGGGAGTGGCGCTGCGTATCCGGGTTCCAAATACGGGTTCGATGGTAGAACTGTCGAGCAAATTCGGCGCGTCGCCGGGAGAAGCCGCCGACCTGATTGTACGGGCCGCCGAAGCGGGACTTGATGTTGAAGGGCTGGCGTTTCATGTCGGAAGCCAGTGTACAAACGTTGAAAATTTTATTCAGGCTTTCACGATTTCCGCCGGCATTATGGAGGAAGCGGTTTCGCGAGGCATTGAATTGAAGCTGCTCGACATCGGCGGCGGTTTTCCGGCGCGTTACGATACGCAGGTGCGGCCTTTCCGCGAACTCGCCCGGATTCTCAACACGGAGTTGAACCGGTTGTTTCCTAAAAACCTGGAAATTCTGGCAGAGCCGGGACGGTTCATCGCCGCTACGGCGGCGACGCTTGTGGCGGAAGTTATCGGCAAATCCGAGCGCGACGGCAAACGTTGCTATTACATCAATGATGGAATCTATCACACCTTTTCCGGAATTTTATTTGACCACTGCCAGTATAAGATAAAGGCGTTCCGGAAAGGCGCCACGCAGATTTCAGCGGTGTTCGGCCCTACCTGTGACGCGCTTGACACGATTTCGCAGGCGGAAGATCTTCCCGACCTTAAATTAGGCGATCTTGTTTACAGCGAAAACATAGGCGCTTACACTCACGCGTCTTCGACACGCTTCAACGGTTTTGCCCCCGCCAAAGTCGTGCATGTAAATCTATGACGCGAGGTATACATTTGTATTCCCCGCGTTGGGAGTTTGTATATTTTGACATTTGAGGCGTTATGGATATTTCTATTACTACTGTAAATATTGAGTTTGACGAACACGAACAGCGCGCCGAACAGGCGTTGAAAAACTGGATAATTGAGCATGGACATGTCTGCGGGATTGATGATTCCCACCATTCATGTCCGAAATTTATTATGATTTGTGACAATGTTCATGGGTATCGTCGAGCCGTTGAAGTATTCACCGAAATCTGGATTGAGTTTAACGACGCGGGATTAAGCGAAACAGTTTTCATGTCGGTATACAGAACCGCGCGGCAGAGTATCGAAAAAGAAGACTAATATAATGAAACATCCGGGTAATAATTTTGAAATAGAGATTGATCCAGCCGACATAAGCATTGAATTTGTATGTTCGTCCGGACCCGGCGGACAGAACGTCAACAAGGTCGCGACGGCGGCACAACTCCGGTTCGACGCGGATAATTCCAGATCGCTTGCGCCGGAAATACGCGAACGCTTAATCCGCCTGGCGGGAAAGCGCGTGAATGCCGCCGGGGAAATCGTAATAGACGCCAGGCGATACAGGACGCAGCAGCGCAATCGTGAAGACGCCATGGAGCGGCTGAAAAAACTGATCGAAAAGGCAAGCGTTCCGCCAAAAATTCGGCGCAAATCCGCGCCGCCGCCGGCAGCAAATCTCAGGCGACTCGACGTGAAAAAACACCGCGCCGCAATCAAAAAACTTCGCGGCCGCGCGGATACGGATGATAGATAACCTCATGTCTGCCGCAAACAACCCCGCCGACCAGGGAGCGCGGGCGTCCCGCCTGCGGAAAGCACCTGTGTTATTAAAAACCGCTATTGTAGACGAATATACGGTGAAGATATGAAACATTTAACAAACTTCGCGGCCTCCCGCAGACGGGACGTTCGCGCTCCCATGCCAGCCGCCAACCTTCGCCTTTCGCAGTGCATGATTGTAAAAAATGAAGAAAAGAATATTGAACGCGCCCTTTCCTGGGCCAAAGGCATCGCGTTCGAGCAAATAGTTGTCGATACGGGATCAACCGACCGTACCGTTGAGATTGCGGAACGCATGGGCGCGAAGGTTTTCCATTTTAAATGGGTAGACGATTTTTCCGCCGCGAAAAATTTTGCCATTGACCAGGCATCCGGCGACTGGATCGCGTTCCTTGACGCCGACGAGTATGTAAGCGAGGAACATGCCCGGCTGATTATTCCGATAATTGAGAATAACGTC
>Ga0082212_10013073_pt1 | contig 10402 bp, 8 predicted proteins | sample TergutNt197P3_FD_71548 | JGI IMG/M metagenome (GOLD analysis project Ga0082212, IMG submission 71548) | Neocapritermes taracua P3 segment gut microbial communities from Petit-Saut dam, French Guiana - Nt197 P3 | ecosystem: Host-associated > Arthropoda: Insects > Digestive system > Gut ...
GGCGTGGCCTTCTTCGGCATGAGGGTCAACACCCTGGCCAACAGCCGCATGGCCTACGCCTCGCTGGAAAAGAAACCCTTGAAGCTTCTGAACATTCCCCTGAACGCCGGCATGAGCATCGGGGTGCTTTTGATTTCCGTGGAACTGGTGATGATGCTCATCATCCTCCTGTTCGTGCCCCGGGAGCTGGCCGGGGCCTGCTTCATCGGCTTTGCCGTGGGTGAATCCCTGGGGGCCAGCGCCCTGCGCATCGCCGGGGGCATCTTCACCAAGATCGCCGACATCGGTTCGGACCTGATGAAGATAGTCTTTAAGATCAAGGAAGACGATCCCCGCAATCCCGGCGTCATCGCCGACTGCACGGGCGACAACGCCGGCGACAGCGTCGGCCCCACGGCCGACGGCTTTGAAACTTACGGCGTCACCGGCGTGGCCCTGGTCACCTTCATCTGCCTGGCCGTGGGCCAGAGCCTCGGCGGCGATGGACAGCTTCTCGTCCAGACCACGTTGTTGACCTGGATCTTCGCCATGCGCGTCCTGATGGTCGTCACCTCCATCGTGGCCTTTTACGCCAACGGGTCCTACAGCCAGGCCAGGTTCGGCCGGGCCGAGGACTTCGATTTTGAAGCCCCCCTCACCTCCCTGGTCTGGATGGCCTCCATCCTCTCCATCGTCATGACCTTCGCGGCCAGCTACCTCCTGATCGGCCCCGGCACGGAAGTGGCCAAGCTTTCCCCCGGGCTCTGGTATGTCCTGGCCGGCATCATAAGCTGCGGCACCCTGGGCGCGGCCCTGATCCCCGAGTTCACCAAGATATTCACCAGCCCCAAATCCGCCCATGTCCTGGAGACCGTGGAATCCTCCAAGGAAGGCGGGGCCTCGTTGAACATACTGGCCGGTTTCATCGCCGGCAACTTCAGCGCCTTCTGGATGGGCATGGTCTTCTTCGGCCTGATGTTCCTGGCCTATATCCTAAGCGGCCAGGGCCTGTCCGACATCATGTCCTATCCCTCGGTCTTCGCCTTCGGCCTGGTGGCCTTCGGTTTTCTGAGCATGGGCCCGGTGACCATAGCCGTGGATAGTTACGGCCCGGTGACCGACAACGCCCAGTCCATCTACGAGCTTTCCCTGATCGAGGAGATCCCGGGCATAGCCGGGGAACTGGAAAAGGACTTCGGGGTCAAGCCCGATTTTGAAAAGGCCCGCCACTACCTCGAGAGCAACGACGGGGCCGGCAACACCTTCAAGGCCACGGCCAAGCCCGTCTTGATCGGCACGGCCGTGGTGGGGGCCACCATCATGATCTTTTCCCTGATCCTGGTCATCGAAAATGTGCTCCAGGTGCCGCCGGAGACCATCCTGACCCTCTTGAACCCCTACACCATCCTGGGCTTTCTCTGCGGCGGGGCTGTTGTTTACTGGTTCACCGGGGCGGCCACCCAGGCCGTTTCCACCGGGGCCTACCGGGCCGTGGCCTATATCAAGGAACACATAAACCTGGACCCCAACGCGGCTATGAGCGCGGCCGTGGAAAATTCCAAGGAAGTGGTCAAGATCTGCACCGTCTACGCCCAGAAGGGCATGTTCAACATCTTCGTCGCCGTTTTCTCCTTCGCCCTGGCCTTCGCCTTCCTGTCCAGCCCCACGGGCGGCGTGGAGGCGGTCTCCTTCTTCATCTCCTACCTTCTGTCCATAGCCTTTTTCGGTCTCTACCAGGCCATATTCATGGCCAATGCCGGCGGCTGCTGGGACAATGCCAAAAAGGTGGTGGAAGTGGACCTCAAGCAGAAAGGCACCCCCCTCCACGACGCCTCCGTGGTGGGCGACACCGTGGGCGACCCCTTCAAGGATACTTCCTCGGTGGCCTTAAACCCCATCATCAAGTTCACCACCCTGTTCGGCATGCTGGCCATGGAGATCGCCATCACCGAGACCTTCCGGCCCGTGGCCACAGCCTGCGGCCTGTTCTTCCTGGCCGTGGCCCTGGTCTTCGTCTATCGCTCCTTTTACAGCATGCGCATTTCCAAGGTTAAGCAATAAGGCGCCAAGGCGCCTGTAGTAAAAAACCCCGCCCGAAATTCGGGCGGGGTTTTTTAACAAAATTATAAGCCAAGCAATCAGTCATCCTCCAGCACGGCGACAAGGCAGTCAATGGCTTCTTTGACAACCACAGCCGGAGCCTTTTCAAAAAAAGCGGCCTTTCTGGCTTCCCAGTCCAGAGTCTTCACTTGATGGCAATGGACGCTTCCGTGCAGACGTGAACCTGTCCCCATCAGAGAGACCAGAAACCCGGCTTCACGCGCCACCGGGGCAACGCCGCTGGAAATGGGGCACACCATGGCCAGCTTGAAGCGTTTATTGAAGGCTTTGGCTGAGACGACAAGACAATAGTGGTCCCCCTTGAGTTCCCGGCCGCTGGCCGGGTCAAACGCGAGGTGAAGTATGTCACCTCTTTCGGGAATCACCTCTCGCCTCCGACCTCAGGCAAAGTATCCCAGCCGTTGACCCGGTGCGGACCATCAGGGGTGGCCTGGAGCAAGGCCGTCAGGCTCTTTCTTTTTCCGGCCGGTTTCAAACGCAGTTCTTCCCCCTTTATCGCCACGGATACCAAAGAGCCGGCCTTGAGCATATTCTGCTCAACATAGGCTTGAGGGATCGTCATTATAAGGGAACCGCCGGAACGGCGCAAAGCTGAGGTGAACATAAGCCCCTCCATATTTTACTGGAGTATAATATTTTGCGGGTGGGGCGTCAAGAGCGGGAAGTTTTAGGCGTTGGGTTCTTATAACGGATTTAGCCTAAAAAACCCCGCCCGAATTTCGGGCGGGGTTTTTTATCGAGCAATCAAATCAATCAGAAGAAACTCGCTCCCGGGCCGAAGACCAGGAACATGGCGATAAGGCCGCTTATGGTTCCGTAAAGCATAAAGGGCCAGAAGGTCTTTCTCAGGAAGAGCCCTTCTTTGCCCGTCAGGCCCACGACCGCGCCCACGGCCACGATGTTATGGATGCAGACCATATTCCCGGCGGCTCCGCCCACCACTTGGGCGGCCACGATGATCTGGCGGGGCATGTTCATGATTTCGGCCATATCCCACTGGAACTGGGCGAAAAGCAGGTCGGAAACCGTGTTGGAACCGGTGATGAAGGCCCCGAGGCCGCCCACAAAGGGGGCCAGGAGGGGCCAGATGCCGCCGGCGACGGCCCCGATGGTTTTCGCCAGGGCCAGGGGCATGGAAGGCGGGGCGGTGAAGGTCTGCCCGGCCGCGACCGCGGCCGCGGCCGCTTCGGGGTTGGCGCCGGAACCGCGGAAAATGGACACCAGGGCCACGGCGGAGATAAGCGCGATGGTGGGCGCTTTCATCTTGGCCAGGGTGGTGCTCCAGGCGGCGGCCGCCTTTTTTCCGCTCATCCTGTGCAGGAGAATGGTCAAGAGGGCCACCAGGGTGAAGGGAACCGTGCCCGGGAGGTAGAGATAATCAATGGAACCGCTTACGCCCTGGTAGCCGAGTATGTTGTTGAAAGCGAGTTTCTGCGCGCTCAGCCAGCCCTTGAGGCCCAGTTCGGGGATACGGGTCAGCACCAGGATGGCGCCGATAAGGACATAGGGCAGCCAGGCCATAAACTGGCTCATGTGGGGTTTGAATTCGGTTTTGGTCGAGGCGGCTATGGCGCCGGTCCATTCGGCCTCCCAGCCGCTTTGCGGACCGAAATCCCAGTTGTCCTTGGGCACGCAGACGCCTTTCTTGGTCAGGGAGATAAGAACGCCGAGGCCCACCAGGCCGCCGATTAGCGAGGGGAATTCCGGCCCCATGGCCCAGGCGAAGAACACATAGGGGGTAACGAAACACAAGCTGGCCATAAGGCAGTATTTCCAGATGGCAAAGCCTTCTTTCCAGGAGCGGTTCCGGCCGTAGAAGCGGGTCAGAAAGCCCATCATGAAAACGGGCAGAATAATGGCCATGGGGCCGTGCATGAGAGTGGCAAACTCGCCGATGGCTTTGCAGAAACCGGGGTAATCAGTGAAGTTGAGCCCCGCGATGCCGGCGGTCGCGGCGGTTTCGGCGGCGGATTTTAAAGGGGTGAGGCCAATAAGGACCGGGGTGCCCACGGCGCCGAAGCTCACCGGGAAGCTGTTGAACACCAGGCAGATGACGCCGGCGGCCAGGGGCGGGTAGCCCAGGGACAGCAATAGGGGGGCCGCCAGGGCGCCGGGCGTGCCGAAACCGGCCGCGCCTTCGATGAAGGCCGCGAACATATAGCCGATGATAATGGCCTGCACGCGTTTATCGCGGCTGATGTTCTGCATCCCAAACTGGATGGTTTCCATGCCGCCGCTTTGCTGCAGGGTGAAAAGAATCAAGAGGGCTCCGAAAACGATGATCAGGACGCCGATAGCCCCTACCACGCCTTGCAGGGAGAGGGCGATCACGTATTTGGGAGCCAGGCCCCAAACCGCTATCGCGCTCACGGCGCAGATCAGCCAGGCCAGCGGCATGGCTCGCGTGGCCGGCCAACGCAGGCCGGCCATGAGCATCAGGGCTGTGGCAATGGGTAACCCGGCCACCAGGGCCAGAATTTCTAATGACATACGAACACCTTCCTTTGGCTAGGGTTGCGGTTTTGAAAAACGCTTGTCAGCCTTTCATATTTTCCGCCAGCAGTTCAGCAATATGGGTGACCGTCAGGTCCAGGCCTTTCCTGGTCGCGCCGCCGCGCAATTGCATAATGCAGCCCGGGCAGTCCACCACCAAGCGGGAGGCCCCGGCCGCGGCGTAGTGTTCCAGTTTCTTGTCCAGCAGTTGGGCGGATATTTCCGGGAATTTCACGGAATAACCGCCGCCGAAACCGCAGCACAGTTCTTCTTCCGCCACCGGGACATATTCCGCGCTGGCGCGGATGAGCGCCCGCGGCGCGTCCTTGATCCTGAGCCCGCGGCACAAGTGGCAGGAGGCGTGGTAGCTGACCTTTTGCCCCTGGCCGCTGAAGTGTTCGGCGCCAAGCCCGAGCGCATAGCGGGCAAAGGAACTGAAGTCCGTGACCTTTTCGGAAAAAGACCGCATCAGGGCGGCCTGGCCCTTTCTTGAAATGTTCGGGTAAGCGTGCCTGATATGCGAAGCGCAGGAAGCGCAAAGGGTGACGACCGCCTCATAGCGGGAGAGGTCAAAGGCCTTGGCGTTCCGGTGGGCCAGGTCCGTGGCCACCGCCCGCTGGCCCATGGCTTCCAGGGGCAGGCCGCAACAGCTCTGCTCCGGGGGGAAGTCCACCTCCACGTTGTGGGCGGCCAGGAGCTTGACTGCCGCCTCCAACTGCTCGGGATAGATGAAATCCTGGGCGCAGCCCGCGAATAGCGCCACGCGCCGCCGGGGCTCCGGCACCCGGGGGCGTATTTCCGCCCATCTTTCGCGGAAGGAGGCGGAGGCCAGGGCGGGCAGGGCCTTGAAGCCGTGCTCTCCGGCGAACATTTGCGGAAGATGGCGGATGAAAGGCGTGCCGCCCGTCACCGGCCGCTGCGCGAACTTGGCGAATTTGAGCAGGGTATGGAAAAGAGCGCGGTTCTTCATCACCGAGGAGATCAGGCTTTCCACCATCGGCGCGCCGTTTTCGTCATTCAGGCGGGCCCGGATCTCGCGGATCAGGCGCGGCAGTTCAATGCCGCCGGCGCAGATGTCGGAGCAGGCCTCGCAGCCCACGCAGTTCTGGGCCAGCACCCGGGCCTTGTCCCGCCCGAAGAAGAAGTAACTCAAAATAATGCCGATGGCCCCGATGTAGATGTGGCCCATCTTATGGCCGCCCACCAGGCGGTAAACCGGGCAGACGTTGGCGCAGGCGCCGCAGCGCACGCAGCGCAGAACCTGGGAAAACAAGGGTTCCTTGGCCAGGGCGGAGCGGCCGTTGTCCAGAAAGACGAAATGCACTTGCCTTTGGCCGTCCTCGGCGCCGGTGGCGCTGGCGGCGCCGCCGATCCAGGCGACGTAGGAGGTCAGGCGTTGCGAAGTGGCGTTGCGCGGCAGCACCAGGAGGGCGGTCAGGGCTTCTTCCAGGGTGGGGGTGAGCTTGTCGAGGCCGATGAGCGCCACATGCACCCGGGGCAGGGTGTTCACCAGGCGGCCGTTGCCCTCGTTGGTGACGATGGCGATGGTTCCGGTTTCGGCAATGGCGAAGTTCGCGCCGGAAATGCCCATGTCGGCTTCAATGAACTTGCGGCGCAATTCGCGGCGGGAGACTTTGACCAGCTTATCGATGTCGTTGGTGTGTTTTTCATTGGTGGCCCGGGAAAAATCCTCGGCCACCTCGTCGCGGGACAGGTGAATGGCGGGCATGACCATGTGCGAAGGCGGCTCGTTGCGGAGCTGGATGATCCATTCGCCGAGGTCCGTTTCCGCAATGGAAAGGCCGTCCTTCTCCAGCCGGTGGTTCAAGAGAGTCTCTTCCGCCGTCATGGACTTGGACTTGACGATTTTTTTGACCTTGTTCTCCCGCGCGATCCGGGCGATGATCTCGTTGGCCTCGGCGGCTGTTTTGGCAAAATGCACCTGGGCGCCGCGTTTTTCGGCTTCCCGCTTGAACTGTTGAAACAATTCGTCCAAGCGTTGGCAGGAGCGGTCCTTGGCCTCGGCTATTTTGGCGATAAGCTCGCGTTCCGGCACATCCTGGAAAATAGCGGCGCGGCTGGCGCGGTAGTCCACGGCGAATTTATCCAGGGTCTTGCGCAAAAAGGCGTTTTCCAGGCTTTCATGCAAGGATTTGTGATAGGACGAAAAATTTTTAGGCGGGTCGTGCATGGCTAGCCCTCCAAGAGTATGATGTGCAGTTCAAGGGGCCCATGGACACCGATGGTGAGCACCCGTTCAATGTCGGCCGTGCGGCTGGGTCCGGTAATGAAGGAGGTGTATTCGGGCCAGCCCGTATTAAGCAACTCCCGCAACTTGGGGGCGATGCTCGCCAGGTCCGGCTTGATGGCCGATTTGCGCAACAATAGGACGCTGCTTTCGCAGATCATGGTCGCTAGGCGCACATCTTCATCCGTGGTGGGAACGGCGCAGGTGCCGCTGGCGGCCACCGCGAAATCGGCCCAGGCCAGGCCCACGTCAAAGCCGGCCAGATACCGGCGCAGCCCTTTGCGGACAGCAAGAAAGCCCTGGGCTTCACATTCCTGTTCCAATAGGGTGAAATCTTCGTCACTCAAGCCGGGCGCGGCGATGAGGCGTTGCGTGGGGGTGCCAGGTTTGTTTTCGTCGCCGGTTTCCCGCGCGAGCAATTCACAGGGGGGCTTCCCCCGGCAAATTTGCGCCACGCGGGCGAAGGCCTCTTTAAGATCGGCGGCCTCGGTCACTTGGGCGGCGATGATTTCGGCTTTTTCCTTGAAGGCGCTGACGAGAGCTTGGGTTGATTCTGTCATAAGGCCTCTTTCGTGTTCTAAGGTCGCGCGGCGGGCCGGCCTTGGTGAAGTTATCTGCCTATATATCTAGTTTTATAGGCATGTAGAAAACATATCACATGGTTTAAAACGATGTCAACTTATTTTTTGATGAAAAAAAACACCGCCGGCCGGCTTATTAAACCAATAAGCCGGCCGGCGGTGTTTTTTTCTTGAGGATTTGAGGGTCTATAGCCCCAGGCCGCTTAAGTCCTCCGCGCCCAGGATGCGGTTGATGTCCAGAAGTATCTTAACGCTCTGGCTGACCTTGGCCATGCCCAGGATGTATTCGGTGTTCAATTCGGCGCCGAAGGCGGGGGGCGCTTCGATTTCGTCGGCCTTGATGTTGATAACCTCGGAGACGTAGTCCACCACTATGCCGATGTGCATGGGCTGGTCCGAGGCGGTCCCGCCGACATCCACCACTATGATGCTGGTGCGCTCGGTGTGCTCGATCTCCTCCATGCCGAACTTAAGGCGCAGATCGACCACCGGAATGACTTTGCCGCGCAGGTTGATGACCCCTTTGACAAAGGTGGGGGTCTGGGGCACCGTGCGGATGGGCATCAACCCGATGATTTCCCGGACGGTCAGAATGCCGATGCCGTATTCTTCGCGGGCCAGGGCGAAGGTCAGGTATTTGCCTTCCAAGGTCTTGCCCAAGCCGGTTATTGGCATGTTTTGGGAACGGTCGTCGCTCATAAGATTCACTCCCGATGGCGGTTTGAAAGCTCTGGTTCCGGCCTTTAGGGCCGGGTGGAAACCAAATCTGACCCCACAGCCTTATTTTTTATCACAGCGCCCCGGCTAAGGCAAGTTCTATTTTTTCAGGTCAGGCGGCGCCCTTTTTCAGCGGCCGCCTCCAGGGCTTCGGCCAAGAGGCCTGAGAAGCCGGCCGTTTCCATCACCTGGAGCGCCTCGGCCGTGGTGCCGCCCGGCGAGGTGACCTGATCCCTTAAGGCGGCCAGGTTCATTTCCGGCCGGGCCAGGGCCGTTTCGGCCGAGCCCAGGGCGGTTTCCAGGACCAGCTTCCGGGCCGTCTCCCAGGTCAGCCCCAGGCGGACCGCGCCCCGGATCAGGGCCTCCATCATCAGGAAGAAATAGGCCGGTCCCGAGCCGCTGACGGCCGTGCCCGCATCGAACTTATCCTCGCCCAGTTCCTCCACTTCCCCCACGGCTTCAAAAATGGACCGGGCCCGGTCCAGGTGTTCCGGGGGCGTCCCCGGCGGGGCGCACATCAGGCTCATCCCCCGCCCCACCAGGGCCGGCAGGTTCGGCAGGACCCGGACCAGCCCGGCGCTCTTCGGGAGATTGGCCCGGAGGTCGTCTGTTTTTAGCCCGGCCGCGACGGAAATAAACAACCGCCCCTGGGCTGCCGGCCGGACCTCTTCCAGGACCGCCCGCACCTGGTGGGGCTTGACGGCCACGATGACCACCGGGCAAAGGGCCGCCAGGCGCAGGTTATCCGGGGCCGGGTGGAAACGGCGTTCCCCGGCCAGTTTCTGCCACTCGCCCCCCGGCAGGTCGCTGGCCGCCTGGCGGGCGAAAGGGATCCGGCCCCGGCGGTCCAGCCCTTCGGATATGGCCTGGGCCATGCGGCCGTAGCCTAAGAAACCAACTTCGTATTTATCGGTTTTTTTCATCAGTCACCTCCGGCGGCTGGTCAGTAGGATGCTAAGTTCATACAGGCCCATCAGGACCAGGGCCAGGGCTATTTGGCTGGCCAGGTCCGGGGGGGTGAGGAGGGCCCCGACGATGAAGAAGATGATTATGGCGTAGCGCCGGTGGCGGCGGAGCCCTTCGGCGTCCACCAGGCCCAGATGCCCGAGAAACATCAGGATCAGGGGCAGTTGAAAGGCCAGGGCAAAGGCCAGGATAAGCCCCATGGCCAGGGAGAGATAGCGGTCCGCAGTCGGGAGGGGCTGCAGGACTTCGCTGGAAAAAGCCAGAAAAAATTTGAAGGTCAGGGGAAAGGCCAGGAAGTAGGCGAAGGCGGCCCCGCTGACCAAAAGGAGGGTGGCCAGGACGGTCAGGGGCAGGACGGCCTTTTTTTCCCGCCCGGTCAGGCCCGGGGCCACAAAGGCCCAGGCCTGCCAGAGCCACCAGGGCGAGGACATCAGGACGCCGGCCCAGAGGCTGGTCTTGAACCTCAGGAGAAAGGCGTCTTCCAGGCCGGTGAAGATCAGGGCCTGGCCGGCCGGAAGCTCTTTTAAAACCGGCCTCAAAAGATGGTCCAGGAGGCTTTCGGCCATATTCCAGGCCAGGATGGAGCCGGCCAGAAGGCCCAGGAGGGCCTTGAGGACCCGGCGGCGCAGTTCGGCCAGGTGTTCCCACCAGCTCATCTCGCCGCTAGAGGGCCGCCGGGCGTCTGGCGGCTGGGAGTCGGCGTTCATGGGCTTCAGAACGGCAGGAGGTCCAGGAGGTTGGGCAGACCCAGATCTTGAAAAAGTTCCGGGAATAATTTGGGGCCCGCCACCAAGGCTCCCGCCGCCAAAATAAGGACCACCAGGATAAGCGCCGGGGCCTTGGAAGCCCCGCCTTCCCGGGGCGCTTTTTCCGTGGGCAGGGGGCGGCCGCCGGGCTGGCTTTTGGGCTCTGGTTTGACCACGAACCTATGGCCGCATTCCTGGCATTTGAGCTTGAGTTTGCGGCTGACGCGGGGAATATCGGCGGTGAACCGGCACTTGGGGCAGACCACGGTCTGGTTGTTGACCATAGGTTGGCCGGGGGTGCCCTGGCCGTAGGCCGGAGGCTGGGACGGGGGCTGACCATAGGCCGGGGCCGCCGCGGGCGGGGCCGGAATTTGGCCGTAGGTCGGGGGGCCGGGCGCCGCTTGGGGGGCGGAAACCGGCTGGTCTTCAAAAGGCGTCATCGTGAAGTATTGCTGGCAATTCCGGCATTGGGCGGTCTGGCCCAGAAAGCTTTCGTCCATCTGGTAAACCTTGCCGCAATGCTGGCATTTGGTTTTGACTTTCATGGAAAA
>Ga0082212_10013074_pt1 | contig 10401 bp, 4 predicted proteins | sample TergutNt197P3_FD_71548 | JGI IMG/M metagenome (GOLD analysis project Ga0082212, IMG submission 71548) | Neocapritermes taracua P3 segment gut microbial communities from Petit-Saut dam, French Guiana - Nt197 P3 | ecosystem: Host-associated > Arthropoda: Insects > Digestive system > Gut ...
GGCATCACTTTCGACGAATACCATGCGATATATCTCGTGCCCCAAAATATGAAATACGATCAGGCGAAATAATTTGAAGGAGCGAAAAACATGGCGGACAAAACATATCTCACGGACAGTGAGGCAAAACAGACAATTCTCGATATCGGAAAGAGAATGTACGCAAAAAACTTCGTGGCCTCAAACGACGGCAACATAAGCTGCCGCATGGGCGACGATACGATCTGGGCCACGCCTTCGGGGGTGTCGAAAGGATATATGACGGAGGGAATGCTGGTCAAGATGCGCCTTGACGGAACGGTGCTTTGCGCGGGGGATCTGCCTCCGACATCCGAAATCAAGATGCATATGCGCGTCTACGCGGAAAATCCCGAAGCCATGGGGGTCACCCATGCCCACCCGCCGATTTGCACTTCGTTTGCCATCGCGGGAATTTCGCTCGACCGCGCGATATACCCCGAGGCGTTTGTCAATTTGGGAATAGTTCCGTGCGTGCACTACGAAAAGCCGGGCTCGCAGGGCGTGCCGGATTCCATCGCTCCGTACTGCAGGGATTACAACGCGCTGCTGCTTGGCAACCACGGGGCGCTTTCCTGGGGAAGGACGCTCATCGAAGCGTTTTACCGCTTGGAAGCCATGGAAAACTACGCCATGATAATGATGTACACGGGCAACATCATAGGCAAGGCAAATATATTGAGCAAAAGCCAGATAGAGGAACTGGCGGAGATAAAAAAGAGCCTTGGAATAACTGCGGGGGGGATCCCGGCCGGAGCCGACCATCCCACCAACCTTGAAGATGTGATCTACAACAATTGAGCCCCAAAACGGAATTTTTCGATTCGCCCTGCGTTTCCTCGGCGATTTTCAATTCAAATGGCTGGGCAGATGTCCCAGCCATTTTCATATGTGACGCGTTTCGCCAAATGATTCAAAACGCAAGCCAAGTTTTTGACAACTATTTCACATCTACGCCTATCTCCGCAAGTTTCGCCTGTAATTTCTGGGCTTCCGCAGGGTCCCCGATGTGCAGCGAGTTGTACGCTTCCTCGCTGGACTCGAACGGTTTTCCACATCCGTTCCATTTGGCCGCGTTTGAGATCACCGGGTTCTGCCTGCCCGTCTCGGCCTCGCGCTTCGCGATGAAGGCGTTCATGCGATCAGTCAGATATTTGACGGTTTCCGGCTCTTTTTCGGCCAGGTTGTTGTATTCGAGCGGGTCATCGATCAAATTGTACAGCTCCACCCCGGGCTTGAAGTGGAAGTCGGGCTCGAGCGCCACTATCAGCTTCCACTCGGGGGTGCGCCAGCCGTGCTTTCTCATCCAGGTGGCCTCGGTTATGTACATCTCCGGCGTTTTCGCGGCATTTTCGTCCATCATGCTGCGCCCGTCGAATTTTATCCCCGTGTCGTAGACGCCGAGTATATCCAACACCGTGGGGGTCACGTCCTTCAGCTGGCAGTAGTCCGCCACGCGCTTGCCGCTTTTGCAGCAGCCTTTGAGCTTTAAGGCGAAGGGCACCACCAAGGTGGGGTCGTATATGCCGTGGTGGTCGTAGTGGCAGTCGTGGTCGTTTAAGGTCTCACCGTGGTCCGAGGTGAACACCACCAAGGTTTCTTCCTCTATCCCCAGCTCCGCGAGCTTTTCGAAGATGTGGTTTATGCAGGCATCCATATATGCGACTTCGCCATCGTACTGCGCGATCACGTATTCCGCATCGGTGCAGCCCTGCGGGAACCACGACAAAAAATAGTCCCGGAAAGGCTTGAATTCGTAGCAGGTTTTGAGCGAGCGGTTGTCCGGGTCGAATTCGTCGCCCTGGTAGAACATCCTGGAAAACGGGTGGGGCGGAAGATACGGGGAATGGGGATCCATGTGCCGCAAAAACAGGAAGAACGGCTTTTCTTCCTTGGCGAGGCGCTCGAGTTCGGGAAGCGCAGCCTCGTTTAGGCCCTCGGCTTTGTGCGCCCTTCCGTCCGCGCCCGCTCCCCAACCGGAATAGTTGACGTATTTCTGGTAGCCCCTGCCGCCCACGTTGCCCTCGAAGCCCACGCAGGTGGTGTTGTACCCGCGCTCCCCAAGGATCTCCGCCAGCGTTTTCACCCCTGGCGCCATGTCGCCCTGGTGCCGAAGCGCCACCACATCCGTGCCAAATATGTCCAGGCCCGTCATCATCGAGCTATAGCCCGGGGTGGTTGGCACGGAGGGCGAGAAGCAGTTCTCGAACACGATCCCCCCGTCCGCCAGGTACTTGTCCATGTGCGGAGTGGTCAGCCTTTTGTAGCCGTAGAGCGACATATGGTCGCGCCGAAGCGAGTCGATCCCGAAAAACAGCAGATTCAATTTTTTTTCCATTTTTGATAGCTCCTTTTTTATGTTTTTATTTTTGCAATTATGATTATATATCATTGCCAAGCTTTTGTCAATTGATGTTTGCGATTTTGCAAAAAGTTTTCTTTGCGGCAATGGCGGTCATTTCGCCCTGAAAACGTAGTTCAGCCTGCCGATGGGGGCGCAGTCGCCTTTTGTGTAAAAGTCCTCCGGCGAGACAAAGCGCGTTTTTCCGTCGGCCCACTTGAATTCTATCTCAAAGCTCCCCTTGCCGCCAAGCCCTATTTTTTCCTTCGGGACGCTCACCATGAACTCGCGGCCTTCGCATCTGTACGCAAGATCCGACATTATCTCGAATTCCCCGCCCACAGCTTTGGCCAGCGAGGTCACATTTTCCGAAAAGGCGAAATAGTTCGCTATGTAATCGTATCCGTTTTTTGAATTTTGGCGATTTTCGGCATCTGTCTTGATATACAGGTTCAGCCATGCGCCGTCGGGGTTATTTGGCGGGGCTATATCTTTTGAAGCCTTTGCGTAAAAATATATGTTGGAATCGTCATGCGCGCATTTTGAGAGCACTATCTCGTTGTTCCCGGTCGCGTCCTCGTAGATCCCCCCATAACCGCTGCAGCTCCTCGGGGCGGCTCCGTTCGAAAAATCCCGGTATTCCAGCCAAACTTCGTCCCAGCAGGCGAAATCGCCCGAAATGTCGATTGTTTTCTTCGAGGTTTCGGGGGCTATCGGCTTTGCGCCTTTGTATTTTCTGACATACTGGATCAGCTGCATATAGTAATTGTCGAAATAGCCGCCCCTCATCGGCTCGCAGTCGCGCGAATATTCCACATTCGCGCAGTCCACGAAGCCGATCGGCCGATCCGGGCGGCTCCCGGCCCAGCGGCCCATTATCCATTCGTTCCAGCCGGTCACGAACACGAACGGGGTGCCGCATTCCAGCGCGCGCTCCCACTGCTCCGCGAAATTGAAGCCATGGGCGTATGATTTGTCGAACAAATCGGCCCTGCCGCCGTGATACGACCGCCCCCAGTTCGCCATCTCGCCGTACATGGCCGAATCTCCATGGAATATCTGCGGGTGCTGCGCCACGGAGACGTTCATTATCTCCGGCTCGCCGTTTTCGTCGCAGAAAACGCGCTGCGGGCGCTCGAAATCCATCCAGGGCCAGCCTCCCGAGGGCTTCGTGGGCTCGTTTGGCCACTGCGCCTCGCGTATCGTGAAAAACTCGCGCATTTCCGGCGAGCAGTCCCCTGCGTTGGCGATCACGAGCGGCTTGCCTCCCAAGCGGTACCAGGAGTTTGCCATATATCCGGGCGCATATATCGCTTTGTGCAGTTTTTCCACGGTTTCGCCCGATTTGGTATTGGTGTAGAAAGCCGCCTTTGGCGTGTTCCAGCCCTCGTCCCGGTAAAAATCCAAAAGCCTCAGGAGCATTTTCGCGTTATGCTCGTATATCAGGGTGTTTGTGGCGTCCAGGACCAAAAAGTCGATGTCGGCATGGGTGAGCATCTCCACGTGCCGCCTCATCACCCATTCGTCGCGCGAATGGTAATAGCCGAACAGCGGCTCGCCCCAGTGGTGCATCGTCCCGTGCTTTCCCCAGACATCGCTATCCGGCTTGTATCCCGCCTTCGGGTCCGCGGCCAGTATTTTGGTGACGTCCAGCGGCGGGGCGAAGCGCATCCTGTCGCCGTCGTTGTGGTCGTGCTCGCCCAGCCAGGTGAAATAGAAAAGCCCCACTTGCCTGTTATTTTGGGTTTCTCCCACCGTTTCGCTGCAGGGAAGCTCGCGGGACAAGTCGTCGGTGGCTTTCAGGGTGGTTTGGATTTTGGCGTTCGTGAAATTGTTTGGCGCGTCCATTTTTGTTATCCTCCTTGTAAAAATATAATTTTTTCGCAAATTTAAAAAATTTTGCCCATATGCTTGACTTTATTTTTTTTATATAGTATAATATAGGTATAATTTGATTCTCTCTGCGATTTGAGAGGGGGGAAAGATAGCAGTATATGGCAGAAGTCAAAGTAAAAGAAAATGAAACTTTGGACAGCGCTTTGCGCAGATTCAAGCGGTCCTGCGCCAAGAGCGGTGTTTTGGCGGAGTTGAAAAAAAGGCAGCATTACGACAAACCGAGCGTAAAACGCAAGAAAAAATCCGAAGCGGCAAGAAAACGCAAATATTAGAGTTTTTGAAAAACCCCAAAATGGGGTTTTTCATTTTTACCTATTCGATTGTCACGACGACGTCCCCGCCCAGCGTGAAGAGGGTTTTGGCGGCCAGGTTCTGCACGAGCGGGCCCTCGGCTTTGAAGCTCCCGGGGCTTATCACCCTCGCATAGTAGTAATACAGGCGCTTCCTGTCAAATTTCCCGTTGTAATCGTAAAATGTCACTTTCTGCCCTTCGACCGTGCAGTAGCGGGAATGCCCGTACCCAAAATCCGGGCTGTTCCCGATTTTGGCGGAGCCGCTGACATACTCGAGCCCTGCGGGAAGATAGTCCGTCACGGAATATGAGCCGTCGATCGACTTTTTGGAATAGTCTATCCAAATATGGACGCGCACCAGATCTCCCTGCTTGAAGCTGTAGCTGCTGTTCTGGTATTCGTTGGCTTCGTAATAGCGCCTCTGCACGCTCACGTCGCGGTCGATTTCGCCTATCTCCGCCATGGGCTTTTTGAAAACGGACACCGCGCCCACGCTGCCATTCACCTCGACCAGCTTGAAGCTGTCCATGTTCTGTGCGGGGATGCGAAGGGTGTAGCTGCCGCCCCTGCCCAGATCCCGCGTGAATTCCTCGCCGAACAGCGTATATTTTATGCTGGCTCTGGCGTCGGTCCTCTTCGATATCTCTTTTTCGATATGCGAAAGCTTTTCGATATTTGTCAGTATGTCGGTGGCGCGGTTTTTTATGCAGTACTGGTACAGCCCGTCTTTTTCCGGCTTTTCGAGGATTGTGGCGAGCATCCCGGCGGCGGACGTGGCCTCCAGGACATCGTCTTGGTCCTCGCCCGCGTTCAGGCGGAAGTACGGCGCGACGTGTTCCAGCTTCGGGGCGATTTTTTCATCGTACAGCTGCGAGGCGGCCTGTTTTTCGCCTAGGGCCAGATAGCCCAGCGCGATGTAAAGGGCGTCTATTTCCAAAAGATCGTCCTGCAGCGCGTAATTTCCCAGATCCAGGAGCACGGGTTCTTTCAGCATCGCAAGGCCGTAGAGGGCGCGCATCTTGTTTTCGGCCCCATCGCCCCCATAGATCCCGCGAAGGTAGTTTTTCAGCGAGTTTTTGTCGATTTCGTCCGCTATGTACGGCATCAGCTTCACCGTGGTTCCCAAATCGGCTTCGGCGTGAGGCAGTATGGAGATGCCGCCGCTTGCCTGCTGATAGCGCTTTGGGTCGAAGTCGATTTTGCAGTAGCTCAAATATACGTCGGGGAAATATTCTTTTATGAGCTTGTCCGCCTCGCGGTGGGCGAGCATCTTTTCGATCCTGTCGCCGCCGTAGGCTCCCCGGCGCAGGGAAATCAGCTGGTACAGAAACGCGCCCCTGCCCTGGTCCGCGAACGTGATGTCGGCGAGCCCTCCGCTCCCGACCTCGAAAACCGTGTCGAGGCCGACTTCGAAATATGCGGCTTCGTCGATTTCGCGGTATGTCGAGAGCACCTGATATGTGTGCCTGACTGCGTCGCTCGTGCCATTTTGGGCGGTCGCCTTGACCACAAGCGAGTTCGCCCCCTCGTTTTTCATCTCCCAGAGCGGTATGTTGACGCGCTCGAAGGCCACGCCGCTCGCCTTGTATTTCAGCTCGGGGCGCCTTTCGTCCCAAACTTCGAATTCAATTGTTTCGCCGCCGGACAGGCTCGTGCCGTATGCGTTGACTCCGATTGCGGGGATGTCGCCGACCAAAAACTCGTTGTTGATCGAATAGCTCAGAAACATCGGGTTCGTGACCGCTATGTTTTGCGTTTTGTTTCCCGCGTATAGGTCGACGCTTATGCCCGACAGCGTGAGCCGCCAGGATGTTATGTTGTCCGGGAGCTTGAAAGCATATGTGGCCTCTCCCTGCTTGTTTGTGGAAACCGTGCCAAAAAACGCCGTGTCACGAAATATTTCCCTCAGATATGCGTCGTCGCCCCCGCCGCCCCCGCCGTTTGTTTGTTGCTCCGACGGGGCGCTGGCCTCCGGAGCCGGGGCTTCCTCGGCCATTTCATCGTCAAATTCAAGCGATGCCATATAGGTCCTGTGCGTGGCGGCGGAGAATTTCAGCCCGGAGCCTATCCTATGGTAGAGCGAGTATAGCGTGTCGACGCTGTAATCCCTCAGCGCGAACAGCGCCTCGTCCACCGCGCTTATGTTCACACTCGCTTCTTTCGGGTTTCCGCCCATGTCTTTTGCGGTGATGGTGATGCTGCACATATCCCCCGGCTTGTATGTTTCCTTGTCGGTGGCCGCAGTCAAGGTCAAATCGTTTTTCGAATAATCGAAGCAGATGGTTTTGTTCATGTAGTAGTTATGCGACTGGTAGGCGTATCCGTTGAAGTAGTACGCATAGACGGTGACATTTGGTATATGCTCCTTCGAGAACTCGAAGCTGCACGGATTATTGCCCGCTTGCCAGCTCTGTATCCCGCGCTGCATCGACACGAACAGAAAGTTGCCTTTTTCGACCGTGTCGGCGCCGCGCTTGAGCGTCAGGGCCACTTCGTCGCCGACATCGTACAAATCGTCCCCGCCGTCCAAAAAATAGTTGTTCGAGCTGGCATTGTACCAATAGTCGGAGTAATCCCGGCCTATGTAACGCGTATGCGTGATTTTGCGGCCGTTTCCGTCCACGCAGCTCAGTTTTGCGATATAGCTCTCATGCTGGCGGTCGGGGACGGTGAAGTTTTTTTGCGCTGCGCCGTCTTTGTCGGTGACCAGCTCAAAGCGCTCGATTAATTCCTCCATGCGCTGGTACCTGTATGTCGGCCTGGTCTTTTTTTCGATATAGTCGTAATACTGCCCGGTCTCTATTTTTTCGTAATGCACCCTGAAAATTTCGGCCGACAGCGACTTGTTCGCCACGGGCGCGCCCAAATAGTCGTAGTAATGCTCGGCCGTCCCGCCGTTTATCCTATCCAGGCTTATCGAGTTCACGTTGACTGAAAGGCTCGCGTCCCCGCCTTTGCGCGTCGCCTTCGCATCGACTTCGATGTCGTTGACAAAAACGCGCACGGATGCGCCCTTTTGGGTCATGCCGATTTCGGGGAGCGTGGCCTCGACGCTAAAATACAGGCTCGCCTGCCCCTGCGCGTCCGCCTCCGGCACGATTTTTTCCGATATTTCGACGATTCCGTCGCGATCCGTTTTCGCCTCGCCGTTTCTGTGGTTCTCTAAATAATATCCCGAAAATCTGTATGAAAGATCCAAGTCGGCCACCGGAGTCCCCTCGAAAAATCCGGCCTTGGTAGTAAAACTCACCGTGTCCCCGGCAAACGCCGCCTTTTTGTCCGCGGCCACCTCTATTTTGTACGGCGGCTTCACATAGTCCCGCACGGAAAAATATGTGCTTGCCAGCGCTATGTCGCCATGGTATATGGTGAGCGCATATGAGCCGGAGTCCAGGTTCGGCAGCTTGATTTCGTCCGAATATACGCCGTTTTTGACCGATACAGCCTGTTTTTGCAATATGTCCCTTGCGCCGTAGTAGCCGTAGCTGTATCCCTGGGTCAAAACGGCGGTCACGGTTTTGATTTCCTCGCTTTTTTCGCGGTGCTGCACGAAGCTGAAAAACGAAACGGAGTCGTCGCTCTTGAACAAGCTGCGGTCGAGCTGCAAGACGGCCCAATACGCTTCGGCCGCGTTCATTGAGCCATATCTCCAGCCGCGATACAGCCAGAGGCAGGTTTTGCCGTCGGCGGAGGTGATTTCGAAGCGCTCTTGGTCATGCGACGCGGCAACCGGCCTCTCGACCACGGCTACCCCGTCGGCGTCCGTTTTGTATGTCCTGCCATTTTTGACATCCCGCACGCTCGCGCCCCCGGAGGGTTTTTTGGTCTCGATGTCGTTGACCCAAAAAATGGCTTTGTCGCCGTCGGCCACGACCTGAACGGGCAGGTCGCTTATCTGCACGATCATCTGGTCGCGCGAATTTTCCAGTTTCGCATCTATGAGATAAAACCCCTGCGACAGCTTGTCGGGCAGCGACAGACGGTTCATGCCTTCGTCGTAGTTGCCGCTCGCCTCAAAAGACATGACTCTGCCGAGGCCGTATGTATCGACGAAGCTTTCGTCTTTGGCGTATCTTGACCAGCTTGGCGCGCCTGTCAGCAGCTCCACCGCCTCGACCGCCTTTTCGATGTCGCCGAATTTATACACGGTTATCTTGGGGTTTGGCAAACGGGAGCCGTAGCTGTGATAGATCCCAAGCCCGACTTCGGGTGGCTCGATGGTCGGCAGTTCCACGTAGCTGGAATAGAAATATATGGATTCGTAATGCTTCGGCGCCTCATATGTGGGCTCGGCCTCGGTTTCAAAGGAGAACTCGTAGTCTTCGCCTATCGCCTCGTTCGTCCCCTCGAGGCCGATTCCCGCTTTTATCGTGACGGTGTACAGCGTTTTGTAGGCAAGCGACTTCGGAACGAATACAGCGGTGTTCTTATGGTACTCAAAGCTCCCTTCGACATTGGGGGATATTTCGAAATAGTCGTCTATGGGACCGTACCCTTCAGCGGAAAAGGTTATCTCCACTCCGCTGTCTTTTGGCACGTTTGTGGCTTGGTTTCGCGGGAAGCCCGATGTTATCTGGAATTTCGCGGCGGTTTGGAAAGCCCAGGTTATATCATCTTTTCCACTGCGCTTCAGCCTGAATATGTACAGCGAATTGTGCGAAAGCTTTTCGGCGGGCGTGACCAGGAATTCCTTTTCGTCCTCGCCGCTTTGCTCGATTTCGGGCGATGGCTGCCCGTCGATCGACAGCGCGGCCGCGATTTCGCCGATGGAAGCTTTTTTGGGAGCGGTGAGCAAAAACGCGCTCGAGACGTCGACTCCCGTTTTGCCGTACAGCACGGGCGCAAGCGTGTATCCGTCCTTTGCCGGCGGCGCGTCGGCGGCATTTTCCGCGGGGGCTTCGGAGGCGTCTGCGGGCGCGGATGCGGGCACGAAGACTAACAGCATGGACAGGGCCAGAAAGCACGAAACGATTTTTTTGATTGTTTTCATGGGGGGATCCCAACCTTTCAAAAGCGATATATGCATTTGTCAGCTTAGACGTGGCAAACAAAGATATTGTTCCAAAATCAACGCCTTTTTGCTATATTTTTCCCTCAGCGCCACTTCGACCATTTTTCGGCATATGCCACCAAATCGTCCGCTTCGCTCTCGCTTTGGCACCATGTGTCGATGAAGAGCCCCTTGGAGGACAGCATATCGAGCGCCTGCCCCACTTCGTTCGGGGGTATGGATATGTGCAGGTTTTTTTTCGCGTCCTGTATTTTTTTCAGCTCTTTGGCGTAGTGGAGCGGGCTGGGTTTTCCCGCTCCGGGCAAAAGCTGGATGGCGCCGAGCTTCTCGATGCCGCAGAGCAGGTCGAGATGGTTGAAATTCCCGAGGCCGTCCACGTGGTATATCGAATGGTCGAGGTAGCCCACTTGCTTGCATAATGGGTCGAGGTAAATCTCCTCGAACATCTTCGGGGAGATCATGTATGCGAAATCATTGGCGCAGGTGTAGTATCTGTCCGGGGCCCACAGTCCCATGAAGTTGGTGTTCCCCTCGGCCGCCTCGCTCGTGAGGGCGCGGAATCTTTCGAAAACTTCTATCCATATCTCCATCATGCGCATTTCCAGCTTTCTCACGTGCGAGGGGCAATCCACCAAGTCGTACAAAAGCCGCTCGTTTGAGCGCAAGGTGGACAGACAGTCGCCCACCCCGCCGATCGCCTGTATTCCAGGGATCGATTTGCCCGCCGCTTCCCTTGCGGCAAGCTCATGGATTTCGAGGGCGAACCGGAACCACTTGTTGCTTTCGTTTATCCATATATCCTCCGGGGCGTAGTCCGTGAGCTCGCCGTTTTGGTAGATTGG
>Ga0082212_10013075_pt1 | contig 10401 bp, 7 predicted proteins | sample TergutNt197P3_FD_71548 | JGI IMG/M metagenome (GOLD analysis project Ga0082212, IMG submission 71548) | Neocapritermes taracua P3 segment gut microbial communities from Petit-Saut dam, French Guiana - Nt197 P3 | ecosystem: Host-associated > Arthropoda: Insects > Digestive system > Gut ...
AATGTGCCACTGTATATTATTGGAGAATATTTTAAGCAGTAATTATTTTCAAATCTTCATATCCGCAATCCGCGTTCCCGCCATTATCACTTTGGTTTGATTGGCAAAAGAGCTTAACCGCACAAAACCTTTACCGCGAGGTCCGAAGCGTTCGCCGGGAGAAGATAATATGTAGCAATCTTTGAGTAATTTGTCAAACAATTTCCAAGAAGAGTCGTAAGGAGATTCGACCCATATATAAGGAGAGTTTACACCGCCCCAAAATTTCAACCTCGCATCTGTCAACGATTGCCTCAATACCGCTGCATTCGACATATAATAGTTGACATTTTCGGAAACATAGTTAAGCCCTTCATTGCTGAACAAGGCTTCGGCGCCCTTCTGGATAACGTACGAAGGCGCGTAGTTTTTTATTACTTGCCGTTTTCGCCATAATTCGTTCAGACAGACGCTTTTATCAACTCTAAATGAGTAGCCGAATATTTCTTTCGGTATAATGGTATATCCGCAGTTTAAACCCGTAAATCCTGCATTTTTAGAAAAGCTGCGAAATTCAATGGCTACTTTTTTGGCTCCTTTTATTTCGTATATTGTCTGCGGTATGTCAGGGTCGCTGATAAACGATTTGTAAGTGGCGTCAAACAAAATCAGCACATCATTTTCTATGGCGTATTTAATCCAGCTTTCAAGTACCTTGCGGGTCATCACACATCCCGTAGGATTATTCGGATAACTCAGATAGATAACATCTGGGCGCAATTTGGGAAATTCAGGCATAAAATCATTCTTTTTGTTGCATTCAAGATAAATGATATGACTCCATTGTTGATTGTCGTTCAACTCTCCTGCGCGGTTACCGATAACATTGGATTCGATGTAATCCTGCGAAACGGGATCGATAACTGCAATACGATTGTCGCGGCACAATATGTCTCCAAAACCTGCTACGTCCTGTTTGGTTCCGTAGTTGATAAAAACTTCATCGTGGTCGATTTTAACTTTGTAGCTTTTGAAGTTATACTTTATTATCGCATCTATTAGAAACAGATATCCTTCGGCAGGACGGCGACCTTTGAATGTATTCTCATTGCCCATTTCCGCGACTGCGCAAGTCATTGCTTCCATTACGCAAGGCGCAAGAGGACGAACTATATCGCCGCTGTCGAGCCTAATCAACTTTATATCGCGGTTGACAGCTTGAAACTGATTGACTTTTTTGTCTATCTGAGATTGGATTTCGTCATTAGCAACTTTCAGAAACTGGGAATTGATAATTGCCATAATTCTTTATTTTTTATTTCCATTGCAAAGATAATATAATACAATCGCTATCCAAACACCGACGGTTTTTCACGCTTGTGAACACTCATTAAATGATAACGGTCAATAATTTGCCGTTCATGTTCTTCGACTTCCAAGCCCAGCAGGTATTTATCAATGCTTTCGTAAGATACGCCCATTTCATTTTCGTCAGTTTGACCGTCGAAAAGTCCTGCGGAAGGAGCTTTTTCGATAATCGACCGTGGAACATTGAGAAAACGCAGAAATTCATATATCTCGGTTACGGTCAAGTCGGCTATCGGATTGAAGTCGTAAGCGCCGTCGCCCCATTTGGTAAAATAACCCATATACGTTTCGCTGCGGTTGCCTGTTCCTGCAACAATGCGGTTTTCACTTGCAGCAATGGCATAAAGTGTAGTCATTCTCAAACGCGGCGCTATATTTGCCAATGCAGACGCGGTTGTCTGCGTAGTGATTTCAAGGGCATCGACAAGCGCCTTTTTTGCCTGCGTTAAATCAACAACTCTTGTTTCGATATGAAAACATTCGGCTAACGCTTCTGCATCTTCTTTATCTTGATTGTAATTGCTTTTTGATTCGCAAGGCATAATCACACCAAGTGTGTTTTCGCACGCCATTTTACAAAGAATACCAACCAAAGCGCTGTCTTTACCGCCACTGTTACCGAAAACAATTCCGTCGGCTTTTGCTTTCGATACTATTGTGCGGATAAACTCTACCCGTTGTGATATTTCCTGCTGAATTTCTCGATTTTTTGTCATTGAGTATTTAATTCAAGTTGTCATTTAATGTTTATCTTCGCGACTTAGAGTCTTTGCGATTTGGCGTTCACAAAGTTTACGCTTTTTTTACTAAACGGACGCTACGGCACAAAGACGCAAAGATTTTATTTTAAATAGAAACTTACGTTATTTACTTTTTTCATATTTTTATTCCCATTCAACGGTTGCAGGCGGTTTGCCTGTTATATCGTAAACTACTCTGCTTACTTGTTTTATCTCTCCTGTAATCCGCGATGATATTCGGCTAAGGATTTTGTGCGGCAACGGAGTATATTCGCAAGTCATAAAGTCGCTTGTTTCGACTGAACGCACTGCCACAACATAATCGTAAGTACGGTGGTCGCCTTTGACGCCAACCGAACGAACATCGGTCAGAACAGCAAAATATTGCTGAGGTTTTTTACGCTGCTTCTCTATTTCTCGACATACAATATGATCGGCTTTGCGGAGCAAGTCGAGTTTTTTTTGCGTTACTTCGCCTGTAATCCTGATTGCTAATCCAGGTCCGGGAAAAGGCTGGCGGTTGACAAGTCCGTCGGGCAATCCGAGCATACGTCCTATGATGCGCACCTCATCTTTGAACAATCCCGAAAGAGGTTCTACAATTCCTTCGAAAGCAAGATTATCGGGAAGTCCTCCGACATTGTGATGACTTTTAATCGTGTCGCCAAACTCGCCGCCCGACTCTATAATATCGGGATATATCGTGCCTTGGGCAAGAAACTCAATGTCGCTGAGTTTACGCGATTCTTCTTCAAACACTCGTACAAATTCCTCGCCGATGATTTTGCGCTTTTGCTCAGGTTTTTTTACGCCTTTCAACTTTTTCAGAAAGCGTTCAGCGGCATTTACCCGTATAAAATTGAGTTTCTTTTTCGAGAAAATATTTTCAATATTATCTCCTTCGTTGAGCCGCATAAATCCGTGGTCGACAAATATGCAGGTCAGTTGTTCGCCGACAGCTTTCGAGAGAAGCGCTGCACATACCGAAGAATCAACGCCGCCCGACAGCCCAAGCAGCACGCGTTTTTCGCCTACTGTTTCGCGAATTGCTTTGATGCGTTTTTCGATGTAATCGTCGAGATGATAACTTCCCGAAGCGCCGCAGATGTTGAACAGAAAATTATGCATGATTTCCCGTCCGCAATCACTGTGTTCGACTTCGGGATGAAATTGCACGCCGTAGAGGTTGCGGCTGCTATCTTCGCAAGCGGCATTGCGACAGTTTGCGGTAGAGGCTGTGCGCTTAAATCCTTTTGGCAGTTCGCATACTTGGTCGGTATGACTCATAAGAACCTTCGGGTTGGTCTTTATGCCGTGCATAAGAGACGAATCGCCAACGATAGTGGTTTCTATTCGTCCGTATTCGCTCACATTGCACGCCTCGACACGTCCGCCGAGTACATGACACATCATCTGCATACCGTAGCAGATACCTAAAACAGGTATTCCAAGTTCGAAAATCGCGGGGTCACATTTGGGAGCGCTTTCTGTGTAAACACTATTTGGACCGCCTGTCAGGATAATTCCCTTCGGGGAAAGTTTCTTGACTTCAGTTGCCGAGATTTTTCCCGACTTTATCTCCGAATAAACATGGAGGCTGCGTGTCATACGCGATATCAACTCTTTGTATTGTCCTCCGAAATCTAAAATCAGAATAAGTTCATTCATTATCGTTATTTTTCATCTTGAATTTTGGTGATTCTCGTTTAAGAGCGATTTCATTTTTTTTGTTAAATAATAACCGCCTGTTTGGGTGGAATCACCTCTAAATTCTATAAATCCAGCCTTTTTCAAATCACCTAAATATCTTCCGATAGAACCAGTTGGTATTCCTGTAATCTGCACATAATCTTGATTTTTGCAACCTTCTTCTGCAACAATGGCTTTTAGAACAGATGCAATCTTATCTTTTTTATGTCTCGTTACATTATCAATTGCTCTATCAATTGCTCTATCAATTGCTCTATCAGCTGCTCTATCAGTTGTAGTATCATTTGCACTATCAATTACTCTATCACTTACACTATCACTTACACTATCAAGTTTAACTTTACTAAATAATGTCAGTTTAACAACCTGTTCGCCTAAATCCCAAACAGGTGTTTTAAGACCTTCTTTTTTAGAGGCTTCTATTATTTTTAAAGCTCCTCTGCCAATTTTCTCAATATATCCTCTCAAAAAAACAATGTGAGCGATATCAGGATTAAAGGGCATTGATAAATGATTTTTCTTTAACTCTGAAACTTTGAAAGGTAATTTTCCCGTATTGGTAATTTCTATTTTATCAGGATAAATAATGATGGATAATGCGCTTGAAATTCTAGAATAATCGCGATGAATCAATGCATTCATCACTCCTTCCCGCAATGCGTAAATAGGATACATATATTCATCTTTCCGTTTCCAGTCGCTTTCACTAAACTTTCTTGTTATCGTTAAATGTTTCTCAAAAAAAGACAGTATAGCATTTCTATTCTTAAACAGGTTGCCTTCTAATATTTTATCATCAATAAACGAATTTCCGGTTTTTCCATGCAATAAGTAAGAAACCCTGACCCTCGCTTGCGGAATAAATTTCGTAGGATTTTTAGCGAATAAAACCACGGCGGCATTGGTAAAATAACCATTTTGATACAACCCATAATAGGATAAAAAATCTAATGGGTCGTTCTTTTCTTCACGTATTTTATTGTCGTAGTATGCCACAGACATTGTTTTCTCGATTTCCTCTAAATCAAGGTCTTTTAGTTCGACACCTAACGAGGGTTGCCTTTCCCAGTGAATTTCTGTTGCTGTCCTTTTATGAATTAATTCCGAAATTTGCAAAGATGAAGCTTGAACAGCAGATTTAGCATCGCGATAATAAATAGTTCCATTAAAGATATATGGTTGCTTATTTCCCGCCCATACTTTGACCAATATTAATCGCTTACTATAATATTCTTCAACAGACACCATAATTGGAGCTTCCGGAACAATTTCCCGAATCAAATATTCTTCTATTTCTGTTTTTACATATTCAGCATTGGAAATACCTACAATTTCTTTCTTATCGGACACTCCAATTAAATATTGACCTCCATTAGCGTTAAGAAAAGAACAGATTGCCTTGCCCAATGACTCTAAATAAAGAGTTTCTCTAAACTCAAACTTATTTTTGTCATTTTGTTTTAGCAAGTCGTTTATGATTGTAATAGAACTCATAATACTCCTCCTTTCATTTGCTCAATAATATTTTTTACTCTGTTAATATCCGAAAACTGGGTATCAAGAACGGTAAGAATATCTTCTATCCGAAAATATTCATCTACCCAATGTCCGATTCTGTTTTTAGGGTCAACTTCTTCCTTTATGGCAGCATTATATAAGTGTATAAGTTGAATATCTTCCATTATAGCAGTTTTCTTATAGGTAAAATCAGGATTAGGTGTTTTACCATCTGCAAGATACATATATTGTTTAAACAACTGTCTGGCAACAAAAATATCTCGGTGAGCAATAAACCAACAAGGTTTCTTCAATTCAATAGCTTTTATTATTTCCTGATGAGTAATTGACAACCCTGATACAGGGTCAAGAACTGCGCCATATCGTGGAGTTATGATTCCAAAGAAACAATCGCAATCTTGAACCGCTGCAAGACAATTATCTGCATTTGAAAGTCCTGGATGAACAGGTATCGTTTTAATGTGGGAATTCCATACTTCATAATCATACCCTTTTAGAATCGAACAAATCTGACTCAGTTGATCTTCAAAACCATATACGGTTGAAGATACCATTAGTTTTAATTTTTTGTCAGGTTTCACATCACTCATAACGAGATGAACTGTTAAAATTCAGTATTTATTAACTGCAAAAATAGTCTTTTATTTATTTAACGCCAAATATCACTATTGTAGCGGCATCCTCAAAATAATATTTCATTAACAAATAAATTATTTACCCATTAATATTCATCCCAACTTTTAATACCAATCTCCTCTCGCCCAATATTGCAAAAAGCATTAATAAACGCCTTTGCCAAACGCGCATTGGTTATCAACGGAATATTGAAATCTATTGCCGAACGGCGAATTGTATAGTCGTTTGAAAGTTCGGCTTTGGACAAGTTTTTCGGAATATTTACCACAAAATCTATTTTTCGTTCCTTGATATAGTCGAGTGTATTCGGCTTTCGGTCGGAATCGGGCCAATGCAGTATAACAGCATTAACGCCATTAGAGGTCAAAAAGTCTGCCGTTCCTTGTGTTGCGTATATTTCATATCCCATATTTTGCAGTATTTTCGCAGCAGGAAGCATATCTGTTTTTGAATGACTGTCGCCCGTAGAAAGCAAAACACTTTTTTTAGGAATTGTGTAGCCAACTGATAACATTGATTTGAGAATTGCTTCGTCAAAATCTTCGCCGATACAACCTACTTCGCCCGTAGAAGCCATTTCTACTCCGAGTATCGGGTCGGCTTTTTGCAAGCGCGAGAAAGAAAACTGCGGCGCTTTGATACCTACATAATCGAGGTCGAAGGCTGACTTATGCGGTATTTGCGGTTCAAGTCCGAGCATTACTTTTGTGGCAATGTCTATAAAGTTTACTTTGAGTACTTTTGAGACAAACGGAAAACTGCGCGAAGCACGTAAATTGCACTCAATTACTTTAATATCGTTGTCCTTAGCCATTAACTGCATATTGAACGGACCTGTAATGTTTAATCCCTTGGCAACTTTTCGGGCAATGTGTTTGATTCGCCGAACCGTTTCCACATAGAGTTTTTGAGCAGGGAAAACCATTGTTGCATCGCCCGAATGAACTCCTGCAAATTCGACATGTTCCGAAATGGCGTATATCAGCACCTCGCCGTTGCGCGCCACTGCGTCAATCTCTATTTCTTTGGCATATTCGATAAACTCGGTAACAACAACAGGATGTTGCTTGCTTACGTTGGTTGCCAGCGTTAAAAAGCCTTCTAATTCATCGCGGTTACTGACCACATTCATCGCCGCTCCCGATAGTACATACGAAGGACGTATCAACAGTGGAAAGCCGACTTTATCAGCAAAGGCGTAAATATCTTTGAGCGAAGTCAGTTCTTTCCAGCGCGGCTGGTCAATATCCAAATCATCGCACATCTGAGAAAAACGGTGGCGGTCTTCTGCTCTGTCAATATTATCGGCAGAGGTTCCGAGTATAGCGACATTGTTTTTGTCGAGACGCATTGCCAGATTGTTCGGAATCTGTCCGCCCACGGAAACTATCACACCCTGAGGCTGTTCCAAATCGGTAATATCCAACACGCGCTCCAATGTCAATTCGTCAAAATAAAGACGGTCGCACATATCATAGTCTGTCGAAACCGTTTCGGGATTATAGTTAATCATGATAGCCTTTCGTCCGTTTTGTCGTATGGTATTAACGGCATTTACCGAACACCAGTCAAACTCTACCGAACTGCCTATGCGGTACGCGCCAGAGCCTAAAACGGCAATACTTTGATTATCACGGGCAAAATCCACATCATGTGCTGTGCCGTTGTAAGTCAGATAAAGGTAATTAGTCATAGCAGGATATTCCGCCGCAAGTGTGTCTATCTGCTTTACAACAGGTACGATACCTTGCGCTTTGCGGTACGTTCTGACCAAATCCATTTTGGCGTTGACGTCTATATTTTCTCCGTATATGATGCGTGCTATCTGAAAATCAGAAAAGCCTTTTTGTTTTGCTTCCCGAAGCATATCCAACGGTATATCTTCTACATTATCAAATCTTTTCAGCGTTTGGTCAAGGCGATATATGGCGTCTAACTTATGCAAAAACCACTTGTCAATTTTGGTTAGCGAATGGATTGTATCCACATCGTAACCTTTATGAAGAGCATTGGCAATAACAAAAATCCGCTTGTCGGTAGGGTTTGACAATTGTTCGTCAATATTTTCTATATCAAGGTCTTTATTCGCCACAAATCCGTGCATTCCCTGACCAATCATACGCAAGCCTTTTTGTATTGCTTCCTCGAAATTGCGACCGATTGCCATAACCTCGCCGACTGATTTCATCGACGAGCCTAATTGACGCGAAACACCTTTGAATTTGCCCAAGTCCCAGCGCGGAATTTTGCATACTACATAATCCAATGCAGGTTCAAAACAAGCTGTCGTGGATTTTGTAACTGCATTTTTCAATTCGTGCAATCCATAACCCAGCCCTAACTTTGCCGCTACAAAAGCAAGCGGATAACCTGTTGCTTTTGACGCTAGCGCAGACGAACGGCTCAGACGTGCATTGACCTCTATCACGCGATAATCTTCCGATGCCGGGTCGAGCGCATACTGCACATTACATTCGCCGACAATACCTATATGACGGATGATTTTGATTGCTATACGGCGAAGTTTGTGATACTCTGCATTGGTAAGCGTCTGCGAAGGAGCAACAACGATACTCTCGCCCGTATGAATACCGAGCGGGTCGAAGTTTTCCATGTTACAGACTGTTATACAATTATCGTATTTATCGCGCACCACTTCATACTCAACTTCCTTCCACCCTTTGAGCGACTTTTCGACCAATATTTGCGTCGAATAGGTAAATGCTCTCCACGCCAAAATATCGAGTTCCGTCTCATTATCGCAAAAACCGCTTCCCAAGCCTCCAAGTGTGTAGGCAGCGCGTATAATTACAGGATAACCTAATTCCTTTGCTACTCGTTTGGCATCTTGAACGGTAGTTACAGCTTCGCTCTTAATGGTTTTGACATTTATTTCGTCCAACTTCCTGACAAATTCCTTGCGGTCTTCGGTGTCAATAATCGCTTGAACAGGAGTTCCCAACACGCGGACATTGTACTTTTCGAGTACGCCGCCTTGATAGAGTTTCACTCCGCAGTTGAGCGCCGTTTGTCCGCCAAAAGCCAACATAATTCCTTCGGGACGCTCTTTTTCTATTACTTGTTCGACAAAATCGGGAGTTACGGGAAGAAAATAGACTTTATCGGCGATATTTTCCGAAGTTTGAATGGTTGCGATATTGGGATTTATCAAAACGGTGTAAATGCCTTCTTCTTTGAGCGCTTTCAATGCTTGTGAACCAGAATAGTCAAACTCGCCTGCTTCGCCAATTTTCAAGGCTCCTGAACCGAGCAGTAGGACTTTTTTTATTTCTTGCATAATGCTATAAATTTATCGAATAAATATTCCGTATCGTTTGGTCCGCTTGAAGCTTCGGGGTGAAATTGCACGGAAAAAAACGGTTTTGATTTATGACGGATGCCTTCACTTGTGCCGTCGTTTAGGTTGATGAAATAAGGTTCCCATGCTGCGTCGAGCGTTGCCGTATCGACAGCATAACCGTGATTTTGAGATGTGATAACGGCGTGATTTGTTCCAACTTCAAGCGCCGGTTGATTATGACTGCGGTGTCCGTATTTCAATTTATAGGTTGTTGCACCTGCGGCAAGCGAAAGGAGTTGATTGCCGAGGCATATTCCAAATATCGGTTTGTCTATCTCAATTGCCTTTTTGATATGCGCAACAGTCACTCCGCATAAGGCAGGATTGCCCGGACCATTGCTGAGCATAATTCCGTTATAATCAAGTTTCGTGAAATCGTAATCCCACGGCACTCTGATAACAGTGGCACCTCTGTTGACAAGGCATCTGATAATGTTGTACTTGCAACCGCAATCAACCAACACTATTTTTACATTGCCGTTGCCGTAATTTTCCACTTCTTTACAACTTACTTCTGCTACGAGATTTCTCGTATTGGGATCGTCAAACTCCTTTGGTTCGTCAAGTCCTTCGACAGCCACTTTACCAAGCATAACGCCTTGTTCGCGGATAATTTTAGTTATTTGGCGGGTATCAACGCCGTAAATGGCAGGTATATTGTGTTCTTTCAACCATTCATCGAGGCTTTTTACGGCGTTCCAATGGCTGTACTCGAATGAATAATCCGAAACCACAAGCGCTTTGATATGAATTTTGTCCGACTCAAAAAATCGGGGCAAACCTTTCTCCATTTTCGCTGACGGAATTCCGTAGTTGCCAACCAATGGATAGGTCAAAACAAGTATTTGACCACTGTATGAAGGGTCGGTTAAACTTTCGGTATAACCTGTCATAGCCGTATTGAAAACTACTTCACCCGAAACAGCGGCACAGCTGCCAAAAGAAAATCCTTGAAACGTTGTGCCGTCTTCAAGGATTAAATATGATTTTTTTGTATTCATTTTGTATCATTTATTGAGGCTTTGCTTAAATTTTCATACCTATGATGAAGATTCCCGACTCATCAGCCATTTTGATGACGGCATCTTT
>Ga0082212_10013076_pt1 | contig 10401 bp, 9 predicted proteins | sample TergutNt197P3_FD_71548 | JGI IMG/M metagenome (GOLD analysis project Ga0082212, IMG submission 71548) | Neocapritermes taracua P3 segment gut microbial communities from Petit-Saut dam, French Guiana - Nt197 P3 | ecosystem: Host-associated > Arthropoda: Insects > Digestive system > Gut ...
CTGCAAATGGGCGATATTCTTATTACCGGCCTTAACCTGAACGCGGCAACAACAGCAAAGCCGATTATTATTGAATTGTTCGCCGGTTCCCCCGATGATAACAACTCGGTTGGGTTCTATCAGGGCGCAATGGACAAGCTGCAGCCCTTTATAGACAAGGGCGTGCTCAGGATTCCTTCCGGCCAGATAGACAGGGCCGTTGTCGGTACCCTGCGCTGGGATGCTGCCGAAGCCCAGAAGCGGATGGAGAATTTGCTCTCCGCTTTTTATTCTGGCAATCTGGTGCTTGACGGTATACTGTCACCCTACGATCCCCTCAGCCTGGCCTGTCTTGAAGCCTGCAAAGCTGTCGGTTACGGCAGTACGCCCGGCAAACCGCTTCCGGTAGTGGGAGGCCAGGACTGTATTGTTGCTTCCTGTAAGTCGATCCTTGCCGGCGAACAATACGCCACTGTACTGAAAGACACCCGCTCGCTCGGCGCCGCCACGGTTGTGCTGATTGATGATATTATGCAGGGCAAGACGATTTCCGGCCTGGATACATCAAGCTATAACAACGGCGCAAAGATTGTTCCCTCCCTCCTGCTTGATTCTGTAATTGTTACCAAGGATAATCTTAAATCGGCGGTTATTGATACCGGATATCATACTGCTGCAGAAGTTGGACTGTAATTAGTGGATAATGGATAGTGATTAGTGGTAGGATTAACTGCTAATCATTGAGGCTGTTCCAAAACCTCCCTGACCACTTCAAAGTGGTCAGGGACAGTTTTTGGAACAAGCTCCACTATCTGTGTACTAAGCGGTAAAAATTCTGAAGAGAGCGAATGTAAAGAGGAGCTTGTATGTCCGAACAGGCCGCGCTGCTGGAAATGAAAAACATCACAAAAACTTTTCCTGGAGTAAAGGCTCTTGATAATGTTAACCTCCTGGTAAAACAGCGCGAAATACACGCCCTTGTCGGAGAAAACGGCGCGGGAAAATCTACGCTGGTAAAGGTTTTGTCAGGGGTATATCCCCACGGTACGTACGATGGCGATATTGTCTTTGAAGGCAAACACTGTGCTTTTGCCGACATCAAGCAAAGCGAAAAAACCGGTATTGTAATAATACACCAGGAACTGGCCCTTAGCCCCTACCTGTCGATAGCGGAAAATATTTTTTTGGGCGATGAGCGGGCAAAATATAATATCATTAATTGGGATAAAACGCGCGACGATGCGCTTATATATATGCGAAAATTGGGACTGGACGAAAGCCCCAACTTGCCGGTAAATAAACTCGGTGTGGGCAAACAGCAGCTTGTGGAAATAGCCAAGGCTCTTGCCAAGGATGCAAAAATCCTTATCCTGGATGAACCCACATCGGCGCTTAACGAAAAAGACAGCGAACATTTACTGCAAATTCTGCGGGAACTGCGGGATCAGCATAGTATCTCGTCGGTGCTGATCTCCCATAAACTCAATGAAGTAGCGGAAGTGGCGGACAACATTACCATTTTGCGGGACGGCAAAACTATTGAAACCCTTCATGTGGAAAGGAACACTGACGGCAGAACTTCGATTAGTGAAGAGCGGATTATTAAAGGAATGGTAGGCAGAGAAATTACCGACCGTTTCCCCAAACGGAACACTCCGATCGGCGATATTGTATTTGAAGTAAAAAACTGGACGGTGTATAACCCCGACAACCCTGACCGGAAAAAACTGGATAATGTTAACATTACCGTTCGTGCCGGAGAAGTGGTGGGGCTGGCCGGTTTGGTCGGCGCAGGCCGCACCGAATTGGCCACCAGTGTTTTCGGCAAATATTACGGTGATAATATCAGCGGTGTAACGATGATTGACGGAAAGGAAGTTAATCTTAACTCAATTCCAAAAGCTATTGAACACGGCCTTGCCTACATGACCGAAGATCGAAAGGAATTCGGACTTGTACTGATAGAAACCGTTAAAGAAAACACCACCCTGGCAAAACTGGAGAAGATTGCCAAGCCATTCTTTGGAATGGCAGGGCGCATCATTAATGAACACGAAGAAGTCCTGGTGGCGGAAGATTACTGTAAAAAACTTAATACCAAAACGCCGTCAATTTTGCAGTTTGCAGGGAACCTTTCCGGCGGAAACCAGCAAAAAGTAGTATTGGCAAAATGGCTTTTTTCCGATCCCCGGATACTTATTCTGGACGAACCGATGAGCGGCCTTGACGCCGATGGGCGCGAACTCATACTCAAAGCTATCGGACAGCAGCGGAGCCGGGGCATGACTGTGATAATAGTAGAGCACGACTTGGGCCTAGTCGAATTCGCGGACAGGTGGCTGCTTCTGCGCAGCGGCGAGGCGGCTGCTTGCGGCAAACCGTCGGACATACTACAAGACGAAAAACTCTTAAAGGAGCTTCGCCTTATATAAGGCGTTGGTGCGAGCCGGATGATAAAAGTGGAAAACGCCGCGTATAAATACCCGAAAAGCGACAAACTCGCGCTTTCGGGTTTTTCCGCCCAGTTCAGCCAAGGGGAGATAGCCGCGATCACAGGCAAAAACGGATGCGGCAAAACAACGCTGACAAAACTGCTCGCAGGGATGCTGCGCCCGCTCGAAGGGCGCATCATTATAGATGACAATGATACCGCCGTTTTGGATCTTTTCGAGATAGGGCAGCGCGTCGGGTACATGTTCCAAAACCCGAACCGACAGCTTTTTTGCGACACGGCATATAACGAGGTCGCATACGGGCTGCGTAAACTCGGGCTGGACGAGGAGAAGACGGAGCAGGAAACCATACGCCATCTGGAGCTCTTCGGCCTTGAGCGCTACAGAGACATATACCCGGGCAAACTGAGCCTGGGCGAAAAACAACGGCTGGCGCTGGCGGCGGTCCTTGCTCTCGGCACGGAATATCTTGTATTGGACGAACCCACGACGGGGCTTGACATTTGCGGGCGGCGAGAACTGGGCGAGGTGCTTTCGAGACTGCGGCAGGAACTTAATTGCGGGGTAATCATCGTCAGCCATGACGCTGATTTCGTCTCCCGGTTCGCCGACAGAGAGTTGGTGATGGCACGGTGAGCCTGAAGAAACTCGATCCCCGCCTAAAATTGTTTTTCCTAATAGCAATCACCACAGTCTCGCTTATTTTAACGGCGCCATTTGCCCTTTTGCCCCTGCTCCTTATCGCGCTGTTAATAATACTCGCAGGAGGCGTCAAACCGGGTACCGTCTGGCACAAATTACGCGGCCTTTTCGGACTCATGGTTGTGATATTCCTGCTTCAGTGCATATTTGACCGCAGGGGCGACCCGTTTCTCGTAATATCCGGCTTGACGCTCGTCACGGATTCCGGGTTTGACGCCGCCGTTTTAGTCTGCCTGCGCCTGCTAATTATAATACTCAGCGCGCTAATAGTGGCTGTCGGCGAAACTCGCGATTATCTTCTGGCTATGACGCAGTGTAAAGTCCCTTATGAGATCGCTTTTATGGTACTCGCCGCTCTGCGTTTTCTTCCTATGCTGCGCGAGGAGGCGCAGGACGTGCTGAATGCCGCGCAGATGCGCGGTTTGCGCCTAAAAAAGACCGGTCTTAGGGCGCAAGCCGGGGCATATATCAGCATAGTCATCCCTGTCGTTGCGGGAGCAATAAAGCGCGCCGAGCAGCTTTCTATAGCCATGGAAGCGCGGGGTTTCCGCGCTTTTCCGAAGCGGACGAGTATGCGCCGCCTGCGTATGCGCCCGGCTGATTGGGTATATTTTGCGGTTTTTTGCGCGATCATTGCCATGTTGCTGACGATCGTCTTTATGGGGTGGTGGCCGTTATGAGGTCGAGTTGGTTTTGGGCCGTCGTGCTTGGCGCCGTAGTGCTTGTTTCCGCGGCTGTGATGCTATTACTTCAGCGTGCGCCCGCCGACAAGGCTCTCGTATATCAAGACGGCGTATTAATAGAAAGCATAGACATATCAGCGGTCGCCGAGCCTTACTCATTCACGGTCGAAAGCGGTTCGGGCGTCAATGTGATCTCTGTCGAAAGCGGGCGGATATGCGTTTCCGACGCAAGCTGCCCTGACAGGCTTTGCGTCCGCCAAGGCTGGTTGAGCAACAGCGCGATACCCATAGTCTGCCTTCCCAACCGGCTGGTCATAAGTTTTGAACTCGAGAGCAGCACCGCGCCTGACCTCGACGCGATAGTGGGGTAACCGTATGCGTATTACGACAAAAAAAATAGCGACGATGGCGGTGCTTACCGCCGTCGCGCTTATAATTTTTATCGTTGAAGCCCAGATAAACCTGCCGATCGTTATACCGGGCGTGAAGCTGGGCCTAGCCAACGCTGTTACCCTTTTCGCGCTTTTTTACGGATACGGCAAGGAGCGCACAGTTGACAACCTCACGGCTATCGACGCGCTTATGATACTCATGTGCCGAATACTACTGGGCGCGATATTCACAGGCAGGCCCATAGCTTTTATATACAGCCTCGCGGGCGGGGCGCTCGCGTTTGCCGCGCAAGTGCTTATGAAAAGGATTGTGACGCAAAAGCAAATCTGGGTGTGCGGCGCTGTGGGGGCTGTTTTCCACAACATCGGTCAGATCGCCGCCGCCGCTTTGGTCACCGGGACGCCGGCGATAGTCGCGTACCTCCCGGTGCTGATAATCGCGGGCGTGATAACCGGCGTAATTACAGGCCTTATAGCCCAGTACACACTGGAAAGGCTGCCGTGACGGGCAGTCTTTCTGCATACAAATTGGCGCGTAACTTACCACAAAAACAGGCATTACGCAATGCTAAACAGTCAGCTTGCTTGTTGTTTTAGTCATAAAGCACTCCTTGTGGTTTTGCTTTAAGTACCCAAAAGCCTCCCGCGCGCGCTCCTCGTCGCTGAAAACCCCGAAAACGGCGGGGCCGGAACCTGTCATAGCCGCCCCAAGCGCCCCCATATCGAACAGCTTGTATTTGATATCCGCGATATCGCGCGCGCCTCGGGGTAGTACGTCCTCAAACACATTATACATCCTGCGGGCTATATTTCTCAGGTCCCCGCCGCCGAGCGCCTTAACTATCCCGTCAGTGTCGGGCCGGGCGCGTATTTTTTCGCAGTTTATTCTCCCGAAAAGCTCCGGAGTAGAAAAAGAAAACGGCGGCTTGCAGATAACAATACTGCAACCCGGCATGGGCGGCAGGTCTGTCAGTGTTTCCCCGCGCCCCTCAGCGAGCCTTGTCCCGCCTGCAATGCAGAACGGGACGTCAGAACCGATGCTCTTACCGAGTCTTTCCAAATCCGCCAACCCAAGCCCCGTCTCGAATATTCTGTTCAGTATGCGCAAAACGCACGCTCCGTCCGTGCTCCCTCCGCCCATACCGGCACAAACCGGGATTTTTTTATTTATACTTATCAGAGTACGATAGCCGCCGAGGCCCGTATACTTATAAAACGCCAAAGCCGCCTTTGCCGCTATGTTGCGCTCGTCCCCCGGCAGGTACGGCAGGCCGGTTTCAACCCTTATGCCCTCTCCGGGGGCACATTCTACAGTTATCTCATCGCAAAGCTCTACGCTTTGCATAACCATTTTCATGCTATGGTAGCCATCGTCCATTTTTGAAACGATGTCAAGCGATATATTTATCTTTGCATAAGCAAAATCAGATTCACGCATATAGCCATGCCTTTCCGCCAAAGACAAAAACAGGAAATAATGCCCCCCGCATTTCTACATTCCGCATTATTTCTTGATCTCAAACAGCATACTCATCAGTTCTGTGCCGTCGTTTATGTAACTACCACGCTGCGCGTCTGCTTCACAGTAGGACAGCCCTGTTTTTTTGTCATAACGGCTGTCGTATATTATATACGGAACGGGCGAACCGTCGTGCCCTCTGGTTGCCATCAACGTCCTGTGGTCGGACATGACAAGCATCCTGAAATCTTCCCCAAGCCGCTTGAGTGCAGCGGCGATCGTCGCTACGACGCGGCTATCGACCCGCTCGATCGCCTGCACCTTGCCTTTTATGTCTCCGTCGTGCGAGCACTCGTCCGGGGCTTCGATGTGTATCACGGCGAAATCGTGTCTTTTCAGCGAATCAAGCGCCGCGCCGGCTTTCCCCTCGTAGTTAGTGTTAAGCTCGCCGGTCGCGCCCTCGACTTTCACACTGTCAAACCCGATCAGTCTGCCAATACCCTGACAAAGCGGAACAGCAGATATGACGCAGCCGGTTTTACCATATTTTCCCGCGAAGCCCGGCAACTCTACTGCGGTCCCCTCCGCCCAGAACCATATGCCGTTGGCCGGAAGTTTCCCTGCCGCGCGGCGTTTTTCGTTATACGGGTGATCATTTAGAACCTCATGCGCCAGCCTCATAAGGCGATCCAGCCTGTTGGCGTTATCACAACCCCGGGGTAAAAGCCGCCCAAGCCGCTCCCCCAGATGGTCATGCGGCGGCGTCAGCTCGATACCCGAAATATCCGGCGCTTTTTGCACGGCTATGTGCCGGAATGACGATCCCGGGTATACCGCGAGCCCCGCTTCAAAAGCCGCTTCCTTAAACCCTGACGCCGCAAAGAGTTCCAAAACCAGCGCGTCTGAATCCTCGCCGTCTATCGATCCCGCTGAATGGGATAATAACCTCAATTCTTCATATGGCTTGTCGGCGTCCTCGATCGCGACCATGTTGCACCTATACGCGACGTCCCCCGGTTTAAGGGTTATGCCCAAAGCAGCAGCTTCAAGGGGCGCGCGCCCGGAGTAGTATATCCGCGGGTCGTAACCGAATATCGACAAAATCGCAGTATCGCTGCCTGCCGGCGTCCCCTCGGGTATTGTAAGAACACTGCCGATTTCCCCTGCGGAAGCGAGTGCGTCCATAGCGGGGATCCTTGCGTATTCAAGAGGCGTCTTCCCTCCGAGTTCCGGTATCGGGTCGTCCGCCATACCATCGCCAATGACTAATACGTATTTCAAAAAAACCTAACTCCTAAAACTATACTCAATCACACGGGCTCAAGCATCACGTTTATCACCGCTGCCGTCCCATTTTTTACAGCCTCCCTGGCGTCTCGTAAAACCTGACGTAGTTCGCCCGGGTCTGAAACAGTCCTGGCGAAAGCGCCCCCCGCCGCCTCGGCGACCAAATCCAGTTGGGCTGACGGGAAAAAACTCGTGCAGTAATTATCAGATTTTACGGCGAAACCGTCAGGGTACTGCTGTTTTGTGATCTGCTTGGGGGCGTTCCAGCCCTGATTATTGTATATGACAGTCAAAAACGGGGTCTTATATTTCGCCGCTATCCAATGAACCGCTGTAGGGCACGAGAAAATATATGTCCCGTCGCCTGTCAGCGCGACAATGTCTTTCTCAGGACATGCCAGCTTCATACCGACGGCGGCGCCCCCGTGCCAGCCCAATGAACTCCCGCCGTTCCCGAACAGCGTCCCGGGTTTGTTTCGCGTTATGAAGCGCTCGGTCGCCTTACGGGATGTGATCGTTTCATTAAGGATCACCGTATCATCGTCTATGACTTCGCTTACGCATAGCGACAGGAATTCCGGCGTTATGACCTTTTCATCTCCGCCGGCATATTTCCAGCTCTCGCGCATTTTTTTATGGATACCATGGACTTTTTCCCGGCGCGAATCTACAAGGGTTTGATTAAGCATGTTTTGATTCCGCCCGAACTCCATATTGAGCTGCCGAAGCGCAGTATATGAATCAGCCCTCATATACCGCTCCGCTTTATAGCACCACAGCGGGATATGCTCCTTGAGCGGGTCTGAGTCGATGCAGAACACGCGGCAGCTTGCTTTTGGTTTCGCATTTACAGGGATCCACGGGACGTCGCAGTCAATGACCAATATCAAATCCGCAAACTCTATAAAACCGCGCGTATCAAAGCCTACGTGCAGCGGGTTATCGCCGGGGAAATTCATGGAAGTCAGCTCATTTGCTTCAATAACAGGTATGGCAAGCCGCTTCGCAAGCGCCTCCAGTTCTCCGACGCACTTGATATTTCTTCCCGCACCGGTTGTAATAATAAGCGGCTTTTTTGCTTTACTGAGCGCGGCAGTTACGAGACCGACCGACTCATCGTCAAGCGCAGCCGGCGATATCGCCCCCCATTGGCGGATATCCGCGCCGATATCGACGCCCTCCTCCTCTAAAACTTCACGCGCTGCGGTCATATAGACCGGCCCCATAGGTTCGCTATGCGCTATCTGAAGCGCGCGGTACGTCATTTGTTGGATGTTTTTCCCACTGCGGTATTCATAATCCAGTTTAGTATACCCGCGCACAATACCGGCTTGATCCGCCGCGTTTTGCAGGAATTGGATATGAGCGTTACGTCCGCCGTGAAACTCGCCCTCCATAGTATATGGCGATACTCCCGCAAGAACAAAAACAGGTACCCGGCATCGGAACGCGTTGTGGACAGCCCCGCCTATGTTTTGCGTACCGACGTCGACGTGCACGAAAACAGCCTGGGCACGCCCCGTTATTTGCGCGTAGCCTTGCGCCGCGCTCATAGCCGCGTATTCGTGAGGGCATATTATGACGCGCGGTATTTTAAGTCCCTGCGCTTCACGCTTTGCCCAGCTTTCGATTATCGGCGGATAATCGGTACCGGAATTAATAAAAACGCAATCGCCCCCCGCCGTTATCAACGCGTCGTTGAGCGCGTCCGCGGCGGTGTAGCGTTGTTGCTCCACACTATTTAGCATGAACATTCCCCCTGATATTCTGGTATTTTGTATAATATCAGGTTTTCGGGCTTTAGGCAATAGACTGAAAAGTAGCCTTCCTTGTTGTGAATATAACACAAGCGTGGTAGAATCACTTCAGAAAAAGCCCGATAACGATAGCCGGAGATAACCTCTATGCAACTAAAAAAAGTAATTATCGCGCCCGACAGCTTCAAAGGCGCCTTATCCGCAAAACAGGTCGCCGACGTCATTGCGGAGGAAGTAAAAGCTGTTTTTCCGGGCTGCATTGTCGAAAAGATACCTATTGCCGACGGCGGTGAGGGCAGCCTCGAAACGATAATTGCAGCTACGGGCGGCGAAATATACGAGGCGCAGGCGCTATCCCCCGATGACAGGCGGATACCGGCAAAATTCGGCATCGCCGCGGACGGGAAGGCAATAATAGAAATGGCGCAGAGCAGTGGCATTACAAAGCAAAACGGGCTCCACCCCATGACTGCGAGCACCTACGGCTTCGGGCAGCTAATCCTCGCCGCGCTCGATCGGGGAGCCAGGGATTTCGTCCTGTGCATAGGCGGCAGCGCGACAACAGACGGCGGCGCCGGAATGGCCGCCGCGCTCGGGGTCCTATTCGAGGACGACCATGGTAAAAGTTTCGTCCCCTGCGGCGGGACTTTGAAAAAAATAGCGCGTATAGAAACCGTCGGTATCGACCCTCGTATCCGGGAGAGCCGTTTCACCGTAATGTGCGACGTCGACAATCCACTGTACGGCAAAAATGGCGCCGCCCATATCTACGCCCCGCAAAAAGGCGCCGACGCCGGGCAAGTCGCCGAACTCGATGAAGGCTTGCGCCATCTCGGGACAGTCATAGGCAAGCGCTACGGCAAGGATCTCTCAGGCATCCCCGGAGCAGGCGCGGCAGGCGGCCTTGGCTTCGGCTGCATGGCCTTTCTAAACGCCGATCTTATGAGCGGGATCGATACGATCCTGGATCTGTGCGGTTTTGACAAGCATATAGTTGACGCCGATCTCGTCATAACAGGAGAGGGCAAGCTCGATGCGCAGAGCTTCAGCGGGAAAGTGCTCTCAGGCATCCTGAAACGTTCGACGGGCGTCCCGGTCTGTTCGATTTGCGGAGTATGCGAGTGCGACAAAGGTTTCCTCGACAAGCACGCTATCAGCGTTTTCCAAACCAGCGAAGGCATATCAAAGGAAGAAAGCATGGCAGACCCGGTGAAATACTTGCAGGTAGCCGCCGTAAAAGCGATGACTGCTTATTCAGAAAAATAATTGGCTTTAGCAGCTCAATAATCTTAGGCTTGAAAACGTAAAAAATATGGTCTTGATTGCATTGACAAACGTTTTCTTTTTTGGTAGTATCAACACGGTTCGTGGGCGCAGCTCACCCGGGAAAGCGAACCGTTCAGTAAATGGCGCATCAATCTACCACGATAATTCATACATTCATAACCGTCTACTAACGGGTGAATGATATAATGAAATGCATAATTATTCATTACATGGGGGCGTAGCTCACCTGGGAGCGCGGGTTAGCCGCTTACGATAACATTAAAACTTAATACTGCACTTTCCCAAATACGGGGGCGTAGCTCACCTGGGAGCGCGGGTTAGCCGCTTACGATAACATTAAAACTTAATACTGCACTTTCCCAAATACGGGGGCGTAGCTCACCTGGGAGAGCGCTTGAATGG
>Ga0082212_10013077_pt1 | contig 10401 bp, 8 predicted proteins | sample TergutNt197P3_FD_71548 | JGI IMG/M metagenome (GOLD analysis project Ga0082212, IMG submission 71548) | Neocapritermes taracua P3 segment gut microbial communities from Petit-Saut dam, French Guiana - Nt197 P3 | ecosystem: Host-associated > Arthropoda: Insects > Digestive system > Gut ...
GCACTGAGGCCCCCAAAAATCCACGATGACCGGCATTTCGCTCTTGACCACTTCGGCTTCAAAATTGTCCTTGTCAATGACGAGCATGGAGGTTCTCCCTTATATAAAATTATGACGCTTGAGACAGGATTTGGCCGCCTCCAGCGCGTCGCGGGGTACCTTGACCACCGGGCCGGTGCAGCCCATGGCCGATTCGGCATAGAGCCCGTCCCGCCACAGGCAGGTCACCGCGGCTTCGATATCCAAGACATCCACGCCGTGGATCTCCTCTTCCGTGGGCCGGGCCGGCGGGGCTTTAACGTCGTTTTCATCTGTCGATCTCTGGGCTGGGGCCAAGCCGCTCAAGGCGGCCGTCAGACCGGCTTTTTCGGCGGCGGCCATTTCCTCGGCCGCCTTTTCCGGGAGACCGCCCCGGATGGCGGCGGCGGTGAACCGAAGGGCCCCGGCCACCACCGGTGCGCCCGAAGCCCGGGAGATTATGGAGACCACCCGCTTCCAGCCGGGACCCACCGAGGGGCCGTAGCCCCAGCCCAGGGCCTCGTAGGCTCCGCCGGTATGCCAGGCGCCGAAGAGCTTCATCAGCACATTGCCGGTCAGGCTGTCGCAGAGGCAGATATCCACGGCGGGATTCAATAGGTCGTTGCCCCGGAGCAGGGCTCCGCCGTCGGCCCGGCCGCTGGCCCCGAATTCCAGGGGATAGCCGGCTTCCTTCAAGGAGGTCAGGGCCCGGAGGGCCTGGCTGGCCCCGACTATGTTCAACAGGCCCAAGGTGGGGGTTTTAAGGCCCAGGCTGCGGGCCACGGCCCGGCCGAAGACGGCGTTCAAGACCAGGGCCGGGCCGGTCTGGGCCGCGGCCGTGCCGGTGGTGGAGGCCAAAAGGAGGGGCCGGCCCCGGGCCGGGGTCACCACCCGGCCGATGGTGGTCACCCCCAGGGGAAAGGGATAGTGCAGGGCCACGGCTCCCTGGATGCGGCCCTCGCTTAAGGCCGTATCCAGGGCTTGGGCCACCCCGGCCTCGTCTTCGTCCGTTTCCAGCCAGTCCAGGTCCTCATAACCCGGCCGCCGGGGGCCGATGGCCACCACCTTGAGGCGGGGGTCCTCGGCTTGGGCCTGCCGCCCGCCTTCCAAAAGCTCGGCCTGGCCCAGTTCGCTGCCCGCGGCCATGAGGCCCACCGGGATCTGGTCGAAACCGCTCTTGGCCCGGGCCACCACCCGGGCCAGGGCCTGGCCGATTATTTTTTTCTTGTCGTCCGTCATCATGGCTTCTCCTACTTGGAGAGGGCGCCGGCCAGTTGGCCCAGGGCTTCCAGCACCACTTCCTCGACGTCCTGGACCGTGACGGCCTGGCCTCCTGATGGTCCCGGCATCTTTTCCAGGAGGAACGAGGCCCCGTCGGCCAAGTTGGTCAGGCGGCCCAGAAAAAGGCTGCCCTTACCGATGATCATCACCCTTTTTAAGCGGCCCTCTTTCATGGCCAGGGCGGCGTGGCCCATGTAGGGCACTCCCGAGGGGATGTGCCCCTGGGTGGGGGCATAGCCCAGGAGGCCGCGGTCGCGGACAAAGCTGTCTATGTCGCCCCGTTCCAATTGTTTCTTCATCACCCCCAGGGCGGCGATCATCTTGTAGTTGGCCTCGGGCACATTGCCGGCCCCGGCCGGCAGGGTCACTTCGGGGTTGTGCAGTTCCGGGGCGTATTTGTCCACGTCGGTCAGTTTCAGGCCCAGCCGTTCCAGGGGTTCCCAGGCCAGGGCCGTGGTGACGGCCTGGGGCGAGGCCCCGGCCCCGACGCTGTGTTTGCCTATGGAATCCAGGCGGAGCACGGGGCTCTCCCCGTCCTCCGGGGTCAGGAGTACGGCCATGGATCCCAGGCAGTTTTCCAGGGCCGGCAGCCCCTTTTTGACATGGTCGCGGGCGTTCATGTAGAGCTTGGGCACGGCCCCGCCGGCCACCACGGCCACGTTGCGGCGGACGCCCGTGGCCACCATGGCCGCCGAACTGATGAGGGCCGCCACCGGCCCGGCGCAGAAGGCCCGCACGTCGAAGCCGCTGGCCTCCCGGCAGCCGGCTATCTCGGCCACGGCCTTGGCCAGGTTGCCCCCGCCCCGCTGGTTCATGTCGCCGACCGCTTCTTCGGAACACTCCACCACGAAGTCCAGTTCTTCGGGGGCCAGGCCGGACTTTTTCAGAAGGTGCTGGAGGGCCAGGACCGAGGTGGCCTTGGAGACGATGTTTTCCAGAAGGACATGGGCGGACAGGTTCTCATCCGTCTCGTGGCCCCGGCGGCAGCAGCCCGCCACCTGGCCCTGGAAGTAGAGGGGCGCGGCTTCATGGTCCCTTATCTCCGCCTCTATTTCCGCGGGCGGGCGGCCCTTTTCCAGGCGGGCCAACTGCTCGGCCGTCCAGAAATTCCGGGCTTCCAGCTTGCCCCGCACCTGGGCGGCGAAGGATTCGGTCAGCCATATCAGGTCGAAGACGTCGCAGAGGTCCATCAGGCCCAGGAATTCGTCCTCGGGCATCAGTTCGCCGAATTGGCCGTCGCGCACCGGCGCCGGCTCCAGGTGTTCCAGCCAGCTCTGGGGCCGCCCGGCCAGGTCCTCCGGGCTCAGGGCGCCGATGAAGACCAGGTTGGGAGCGTAGCGGGCGGCCTCTTCATAACTCTGGACATGGCGGGGCAGGGCGGCCAGGAATTCCGAATCCGGCTTGGCCTTCCTCTCCATGTAGGGGGTATTGCCGTAGTGGAGGGCCAGTTCGGGGGTGAAGACCAGGCAGTTGGCGCAGGATTTGACAGCCGCGTGGGGCATGGTTTTTCTCCTTCAACGATCAGCGGCGGGTTTCCAGGTAGTGATAGGCGCTCATGGCCGCCAGGGCGCCGTCAGCGGCGGCGGTGACGACCTGCCTTAGGGGGGTGTCGCGCACATCGCCGGCGGCGAATATGCCCGGCACGGAGGTGGCCAGGTTCCGGTCCGTGGCCAGCCAGCCGCCCTCGCGCTTTTCCAGTAGATCGCCTAAGAAATCCACATGGGGCAGGGTGCCCACGAACATGAAGACCCCGGCCACTGAAAGGGGCGTCACCTCGCCGCTTTTGACGTTTTTGACCAGCACCCTTTCCACCAGGTCTTCGCCTTCAATGGCCTCCACCACCGAATCCAGCACCGGGACCAGCTTTTCGTTTTTGGCGGCCCGCTGGCGCACCAGGGGGTCGGCCCGGAATTCGTCGCGGCGGTGAATGATATAGACCTTATTGGCAAAGCGGGTCAGGTACATGGCTTCTTCCACGGCGGTGTTGCCCCCGCCGACCACGGCCACGGTCTCATCGACGAAGAATTCAGCGTCGCAGACCGCGCAGAAGCTGACCCCGCAGCCGATGAATTTATCTTCGCCCGGGCAGCCCAGTCGCCGGAAAGAGGCCCCGGTGGCCACGATGACGGCTTCGGCCTCAATCTCCCCGGCCGAAGTGGTCACGATCTTGCGGTCGCCTTCCAGACGAAGCCCTTTGATTTCCGCGGTCAGGAACTCGGTCTTGAAATGTTCCGCGTGCTGGCGGAAACTGTCAGCCAAACCCACGCCGGTGGAGTTAATCTGTCCGGGCCAGTTTTCCAGTTCCGCGGTGATCCTTATCTGGCCGCCGGGCAGGCCCTTTTCAATGACCAGGGTGTCGAGATCGGACCGGCGGGCGTATATGGCGGCCGCTAAGCCGGCCGGTCCCGCACCCAGAATGACCAGTTCCCGTTTTTGCATGGCGCCTCCGTTTGTCTGGTGTTTAATTGTAGAGCCGGGTATAGAATCCAACAAACAGTTTTTTTTGTCAAGAGCGGCGAAGGCGCTTAAAAATCTGGCAGAGTTGGGTGGGGCGCGGGCAGGGGGCCGGTGAGGTCGGGGCGGACGGCCCGCCCCAGGTAGGCCATTTCATAAATATAGCGGTTTTCAATGATCCGCTTGACGTAGTTGACCGTCTCCTCCGAAGTCAGCGACTCTATGAAGACGTCCAGGGGCATGGTCGGCTTGGCGGAGATGAGGCTTTTGATATTGTAGGGTCCGCCGTTGTAGCCGGCCAGGGCCAGGGCCTCATGGCCGAAGCCTTTGACCAGGGCGGCCAGATACCACGACCCGTAACGGATGTTCAGGTCCGGCTCAAAGAGGTCCAGGGGGCCGGGTATTTCTTCGTCCAGGGCCAGGGCCACCCGCGCGGCTGTGGCCGGCAGGAGCTGCATGAGGCCCCGGGCGTTGGAGGCTGAGATTATGTCGGCCTGGTAGGCGCTCTCGGTCCGGATCAGGGCCAGAAGCAGGGCCGGGGAAAGGGCGTGGTTGCGCCAGGCATTTAGGACTTGGCGGCCGTAAACTGGAGGGCGGCCCCATTTTTTTACCCCCGGCCGGCCGTCTCCCTTGATGTCCCCCAGAAGTCTCAGCGCAAATCGAAAGTCGCCGCCCCTAGCCGCGGCTGAAGCGGCCAGAGGCGGCCAGAGGTTCCGGGCTCCCGGGGTGAGATTCTTGAAGGCCTCCGGTTGGTGCAGGCGTAGTCTCGTCAGCCCGGCCCAGTCCCGCCGGGCCAGATGTTCGGCCAGGGTTTCGTTCAGTTTGGCCGTGGCTTGGCCGCCGGCCAGGATCGGCCCGGCGGCCAGGAGGTCGGCGGCGGCCTGATCCAGCCCCGGGCCGCTGAACCCCTTTTCCGTTATCCACAGGTGGAAGCCCAGGCTGTCCCGGTCATGCCCGGCCGGGCCGGGGGCCAGGAGCGGCCCCCAGAGGGCGTCCGGGGCCGGTTGGCCCTTGGATCCACCCTTGGCCAGGCAGCCCTCGGCCAGGATCTGGTAATAGCCGACCGGACCCTGGGCGGCCCGGGTATAGGCTTCCCGGGCTTCGGCCGACCGGCCGGCACCGGCCAGGGCCCGGCCCAGAAAATACCAGGCCCCGGCTTGGCGCTGGCCGCTCTTGGTCAGGGGCTCAAACCAGGCTTGGGCCGCGGCCCAATTTTTCTCGGCCAGGGCGGCCAGCCCCAGGCGCCAGCCGTAATCGGGGCCCTTTTTCAAAACCGGATGTTTTTCCGCCAGGTCCAGGGCTTTTTGGTAAAGCCCGCCTTTGGTCAGAATGGCGAAGGCCGCCCGGTGGTCGGGAGCCAGGCCCTTTGTCCAGCCCGGAGGCCTGGCCCCCAGGCGCAGTTCCGCGGCCCGGGCAAAGCGGCCTCGCCGGAGTTCCGCCTCGGCCAGCCATTTCAGGTTGGCGGTCTCGCCGGGGACGGCCCAGATGTCCGCGGCCCGGTCGTAGCGCCCCAGGCGCAGGGCCAGGAGCGGTTCCAGGGATTGGGCATAATCCCGGGCCTCGGCCGGGGCTTCGGGGTCGGCATTGATGGCCGCGACCAGGTCCAGGGCCTCGACATTGAGCCATTCTTCCTTGAGGGCGCGCAGGAGGGGCGTATAGGAGGCCTTCTCCCCGGCGGCCAGCCTTTGACGTAAATCCGCTTTCAGGCCGTGGGCGGCCAGGGCCCGCAAGGTGGAGCGGTCCGGGGAGGCCAGGATTTTTTCGTAATCGGTCCGGGCTCCAGTCCCGTCGCCGGCCGCCCGCTTGAGGCCGGCCCGGAACAGGACCAGGGCCGGTTCCTCGGCTTTTTCCAGGCCGGCCAAGGCCGCGGCCGGCCCGGCTGTTTGCCGGGTCTGGTTGGCCGCCTCCAGGATGGCCCGGACAGCCGGGTCCAGCTTAAGGAGGCTCGGCGCGAAGACGGGCGCGGCCTGGCTGACGGGCGTCTCCCACAAGACCGGGGCCGGCTCCGGGCCGGGAGCCAGGGCGAAGACCGGCCACAGCCCGGCCGCCAGGGTGATCAGGAGCGGATTCATCGGCCTCTGAGCAGGGATCGGGCCGGGTAATAACCGGCGGGAACGGAGACGTTGGGCATGATCTTTACCTTGCGCCCCAAAAGGACCCCGGGGTTGGTGACGGCATTGCAGCCCGTGGCCGCGCCGTCGCCGATGATGGCCCCGAACTTGCGGCGCCGCACTTCCACAACTTCCTGGCCGGCCACCCGGAAGATATAGGGCTGGTCCGTCATCTTGAAGTTGGCCAGCTTGGTGCCCGCGCCCAGGTTCACCTTGCGCCCCAGGAGGCTGTCCCCCAGATAGACGAAGTGCCCCGCCTTGGCCCCGGGCAGGAGGAGGGCGTTCTTGGCCTCGGTGGCGTGCCCGATGAGCGCGCCCGGCGCGGACCAGACACTGCCCCGCACATAGGCCCCCTGCCTTACCTCGGACCGCGGGCCGATGACGGCCGGCCCCTTGAGGAAGGCCCCGCTCTCCACCAGGGCGCCCGCCCCGATTTCCAGGCCGTCGTCGGCCAGCATCACGCCGGGCATTATAAGGGCCGCCCCGGGGAGTTCGCTTCCCTGGTGATAGACGCGGAGCCCTCCCTTGGCCGGGTCCCCCAGCTCATAATCGACCCCCCAATATACCTGCCCCTCCAGGAGTCCCGCGGGCTCGCTCGTAAGGCCGCCGCGCCGCCGCAGTTCAGCCACATTGGGGCGCATGGTCCGGGCAATGAAAGATTCCAGGCTGTCCAGGATTTCCCAGACGCGGCTTACGCCCTCAAACAGGCTGGCCAGAGGCCCCAGGTCCTCAAGGTCGAAAAAATTTTCCGGATCGAACCATTCCATAAAATCTAAAACTCCAGGCCGCGGCGGGCCGGGACCCCCTTTTCGTAGGCATGCTTGAGCAGTTTCATCTCCGTGACCGTATCGGCCAGCTCGATTATTTCCGGCGCCGCCCCGCGGCCGGTGAGAAACAGGTGGAGCCCGGGTTTTCTGGTTTCGATGAGCCGGACCACCTCGGCCGTTTCAATAAGCCCCAGGGCTCCGGCCACGCAGATCTCATCCAGCACCAAAAGGTCGTAATCACCGGCGGCCAGTTCCCGGGCTAGGGCCAGGGCTTCGGCGGCCTTGGCCAAGTCCTCCGGCTTGGGCCGGCCCCGAAGGCAGCCCAGCCCCAGCCGGCGATAGAAGAGGCTCTCCGGCCTCCGGGCCGCGTAATCGGCCAGAAACAGGCCCTCGCCCGTCTCCTGGTTTTTGATGAATTGGAGAAAGGCCACCCTGAACCCCTGGCCCAAGGCCCGAAGGGCCGTACCCAGGGCGGCGGTGGTCTTGCCCTTGCCATCGCCGGTGGCTACCAGCACCAGGCCCTTGTCCATAATATCAGCCGCCTTTCTTTGTCAGTATGTCAAATTATACAAAAAACCCGCAGGCGGGAGAAGTTTATTTTTGACCGGCGGCCTCCTCGGCCGGGGCGTCATAATTTATTCGAGAGTATTCACTTAGTATAGATGATAAAGATGCTACAGATTATGTGAGGATGAAAAAAGGACCCCGGTTTTCACCGGAGCCCTTGGTTTTTCAGAGGTGACAACTCACCCCTTTCAGATGGTTCATTTGCTGCAGCTCTTCAAAACGTCCAGGGTCTGGGTGGCGATTTCCCTTTCCTCGTCCGTCGGGATGACGGCGATTTTTATAGGGCTGTCGGCGGTGGAGACGAAGCGGGCCTCACCCGAGCGCTCCTGGTTTTTGGCTTGGTCCAGCTTCAGGCCGATGCCTTCAAGGCCTTTTAGTATCAAGGCGCGCATGCTCGCCGAATTTTCGCCCACCCCGGCCGTAAAGGCCACCACGTCGGCCCCGCCCAGGGAGGCCATATAGGCCCCGATATATTTTTTGACCCGGTAGGCGTAAGTTTCCATGGCTTGGGCGCACTGCTGGTTTCCACTCTGGGCTCCGGCCTCGACATCCCGGAGATCAGAGGAGTTGATGCCGGCCATACCCAGAAGACCGCTTTTCTTGTTCAGCAGATTGTCGATGCCGCTCTGGTCCAAATTCTTGACTTTCATCACGTTCCAGACTATGGCCGGGTCAAGGTCACCGCAACGGGTGCCCATGACCAGCCCTTCCAGGGGAGTCAGGCCCATTGAGGTGTCCATGCACTTGCCGCCGGACACCGCACTGACTGAGCCGCCGTTGCCCAGGTGGCAGACGATGACCTTGCAGTCGGCCGGCTTACGGCCCAGGATCTCGGCCGCCTTGCGGGAAACGAAGGCATGGCTGGTGCCGTGAAAACCGTAGCGGCGGATCTTGTGCTCGGTGTAGAGGTCATAAGGCAGGGCGTAAAGAAAGGAACTGGGCGGCATGGTGGAATGAAAGGCGGTGTCGAAGACGCCCACGTTGGGCACCCCGGGGAAGACCGCCTCGCAGGCTTCAATGCCGGTGAGGTTGGGCGGATTGTGCAGGGGGGCGATGGCAAAGCAATCCTTTATGGTGGCCTTGACCTTGGCGTCGAGCATCACCGGGTCGGTGATGCTTTCGCCGCCGTGGACCACCCGGTGGCCGATGGCCTTGACCTCGTCCAGGCTTTTCAGCACCCCGACCTTGGGGTCAATGAGCCTCTGGGCGATGAGCTTCACAGCTTCCTGGGCGTCCTTGACGGCCACCTCGCCCTTGACGACATCGCCCTTGGCGTTGGTGTACTTCATCTCAGTGCCTTCAATGCCGATGCGCTCAATGAGCCCGCCGGCCAGGACCTGGGGCGCTTCTTTCATATCGAAGCAGGTGAATTTGACGGAAGAACTGCCCGCGTTGACTACCAGAACTATCATAGTGCGCCTTTCTTTTGGAAGTAGAATGGAAAACGAACGCCCCGCCTTTAGATCGGGAACGCCGGCTGAAAACCGAACTGTTTTTAAAAAACCTATTCTAACTCTGAAACGGTCTGCGGGCAAGAAAAAAAACAGCCCCGGGCTTCAGGGTCCGAGCCGGGGCTCCACCACCAGAACGGCCGGCAGGGTGGGGTGATAGCCAGGCAGGTGGACGGCGCGGCGGGGGCTCAGGGAATACTGTCCCGTGGCTTGAAAGGTCTCTCCGTCCCGGCGCCAGAGAAACTGGCTTTCAAACCCCCCGTCCAGGCTCAGGGCCTTGACCAGTCCCAGGCCGGGGTCTTTAAGCACCAGGGCCAGATCATAAAGACTTATGGCCGCCGGGGTCATCATAAGCCAGAGGCGGCCCTCCCGGTCCTCGGCCACTGCGGCCCTGGCGGCCAGGTTGGTAGTGTCGCGGACGCGGATACGGCCGGTGCTGTCCAGCAGCATGAAGGACTGCATGACATTAAGGTAGTTGTCCGGGGTCAGGCCCGGTTCCGGGTTTTCCAGGTCAATTATGGCCGCTTCCGGTCTTTGGGTCCGGGTCCGGGGGCCGGAGACCAGAAAACCTCTCCACTTGGCGTGGTCGCCGGGGGATATTTCCCGGCCGTCGCGCCGCAGGCGGCCCATGTAGCGGCGGTCCGGGTAGAATTGTCCGCCGTTGATGAGAGCCCGGGCCGAGGGGAGGCGTCCGCCCCAGCCGCTTAAGTTGACAGGCTCGGAGAACTCGCTCTCGTGGTAGGGTTTGAAGAGGTGGCGGGCCGGGTCGAAACGGGCCAGGTAGATTTCATCAGGCCCGAAGCGGGCACCGTAGATGATTCTGGTTCGAGCCCAGTCGAAGCCGGGGGCTCCGGTCTGCCAGGTGAAGCTCTCCAGCCGGGGCCGGGCCAGGAGCCGGCGGCCCAGGGTCTCGGCCAGGCGGGTCAAGGCTTCCGGGGCGGCTTCGTCGGTCTCGCCCGTGAGGCGGAGATTGGGGCCGCCGAAGGGGCGGCGGTCAGTCACGGTGATGGGGCCTTCAGGCGTCGGAACGGTCAGCTCAAGGCCTTCCGGCCAGGGGTCCAAGGCCTCGCCGAAGGTCATGGAAATGACCGCCCCGGGCCGGCCGCCCTGGCCGGGCACTGAAAGCGAACGGGTGGTCTCCCCCCGGTCCGGCAGAAAACCGGCCAGCCGCCAGATCGCCGCCTTCAGCCGCTCCCGGCCCGGGAAATCCGCGGTTTCGTCAGCCGCGGCCGGCCGGGCCAGGAGAGACAGGGCCAGGAAGCCCGCCCAAATAGGTATTTTATTTTTTTTTAACATAGTGTATAGTTTAAAGCACGTTAGACAAATCAGGGACATCCTGGACGTAACCTGTTTCGGTTCCGTGGCGTCCGGAGCCGGCGGCTTAATTGTAGCACAGGCACCTTACGGGGACGCTGAAAATTTTCACCCATAATATGGAGGAGTTATCTATGTCCGCTGAAATCATCAAAGGTCTTCCCGTGGCCACGGCCATGCGCGAAGAAATCACCAACAGAGTTAAGAATCTGAAGGGGGGTATCGTTCCCAAGCTGGCCGTGGTGCTGGTGGGTGATGACGAGGCTTCCCATGTCTATGCCCAGTCCAAGGAAAAAGTCGGCGAAAAAATGGGCATCAAGGTGGAACTCCACATCCGCCCGGCCAGCACCACCGAAGCCGAGGTCATAAAGCTCATCGACCAGTTGAACGCGGACAAGAACGTTCATGGCATCCTGGTGGAACTGCCCCTGCCCAAGG
>Ga0082212_10013078_pt1 | contig 10400 bp, 6 predicted proteins | sample TergutNt197P3_FD_71548 | JGI IMG/M metagenome (GOLD analysis project Ga0082212, IMG submission 71548) | Neocapritermes taracua P3 segment gut microbial communities from Petit-Saut dam, French Guiana - Nt197 P3 | ecosystem: Host-associated > Arthropoda: Insects > Digestive system > Gut ...
ATTTTTTGACCTTTTGCTTTTTTTTCTAATTCAAGTGATGCTTCATCAAGATAACACATATCAACTTTTAGACCATCTCTAATTCTATGATAATTTATAAGATTTTTTATCTCTCCCGAACTTGGCGTTAAAATATCAATGATAGTACCACCGCGTTTCTCTATTTTTTCTCTAAATATAGGAGTGAAAAATCTGTCCCATACAACATTGCCTTCAAGACGTGTTGACATTTCGTTAATATCGCCTTTTTGGAATACCCATATAATGATATTTTTATCATCATGACTTCTTTTTTGTTCCCACTCATTTAAGGTGCTAACTAATTTAGCAGTAAAATCTGCCATTCCTCTTTCCGTGCTGACTTGCCTAAATTGTGGCGAAACGAATGATTCAGCATCCATAATTACAAGAGCTGTTTTTATAGTTTGTGGTTCTTTCATACAAAATTTTAATCTGTCTATAACATCAAGCCCATTCATTCCACCAAAACTTAAATTTTCTTCTTTCTCTGTGTCAGTATTAAGCACCCTTTTTTTGAGTGGTCCCTTAATAAGACTTTTTTTAGAATTATCAGAAGTATTTACTTTTTCGCCAAATGATAATTTTTTAGATGTTTTATCCAAAAAATATATCATGTCTGCTGATGAAAAAAAGACTATTCTTTGATACCCTAAATCATTTAAATGTGAGTGTAAAACTTTGTCCAATTTTTGCATCTGTAAAGCTTCATTACAAAAAGTATCGTTCGTTTTTCCTAAAATCGCAAAATGACGTTTAGAAATTCTTACAGGTGAAAAATAGGTTTTCATTGTTGTGTCACCTCTTTTTTCGGTTTTTTTATACGACCAATATCCCTTAACTCTTCCTTGTCAGAAGGTTTATTCTGATAACCCTCAACACATCTTAAATCAGTTATTAAATCGTTTTCTTTTAATGTTTGTTTAATACTTGAAACTCTCATTTCGGTATTGCTTGTATTGTAGTCTTCGTCAAAGAAATTAAGCAATATCTTGTTTTCAAGTTTTCCTTGATTCATTTGCGGTTCTACAATGACAACAATTTCATTCCCTGTTCCATCGACTATTTTACCGTGCAACGCTTCCTTTTCTTCACCATTTCTGTAAGTGTAATCATCTAATCTCCACCCACGGTCTGCAAAAACCTCTGCGATATCGCTAATAATATCGGCTCTGCATTGAGAAAGCATTATAGCTTCTCGAGCCAAATCAATCAACCCTGTTCTTGGAGTGGAGAGATTTTGTGATAAATTGTATATTTCTGTAATTAACGACACCAAATTATCGTTGGATACATTATCAGGCTCTTTCAAAATTTGTTTGATTTCAGAAACCCTTTCTTCAAGCCTACTCAAAGCTCCCTCTGTCCAATAATCAATCTGAGCATTGATAATTTCATCACCAATTTCAAAATTTAATAATTTTGTAGCGTTTATTTCTGCACTTAACTCTGCGACATCATTAGATAATCGTTCAAAACTTCTAACCCATTCAATTTCAGCATTTACAACATCACAACGTAAAAGTGCAGCTTCTGTAAACGCCTCCTGTGCCGTAGATATTGCAGCTTGGTAATCACCTAAATTAATACTTCCTTGTGCGTGTTGTAATCGCGTCCTTATGCCTTGTAATCTGTTAGGCGTAAACATATTATGTCTATAATTATCAATTTCTTTGATAAACGCTTCTACTTGACTTACCCACTCTAACGCTCTTTCTTGCTGCCCCTGCTTTTCGGCATTAATCTGTTGCACTACACTATTTATCATTTGGGTAAGCTCTGTACGTTGTGACTGCATTTCACGTCTTAATTGCACACCTTGCTCTCGGATTTCAGAACGAATATCGGCTCCTTGTCTTTCAAGGGCATTTCTAAATGCTGCGTTTTGCCTACGCTCGACTTCTCGGATTTGGTTCGACAAACCGGCAATTTGTGTATTGATTTTGTTGTCAAGAGCGTTGATTCTTGTTTGTGCATTGTTGTTTGCTTCCTGCAATTGCCTATTTCGTTCATTTACCCTCGCTACTTCGTTTTGTGATTGGCGAATTTGACTAAGCATTGAATCTCTTTGCCTTGTTGGCATACTTACGAATGTTTCCTTTATTCCGCTCATGATATGACCATTCCTTTCTGCACCAACGAGATATGAAACAGGGGTGGTGCTACCCTATAATCGTGTGCTATAATAGTGCCGGAAGTCTCGGCACACTACAAAGCACGCGGAGGTAGGTGGTGTTCGTTTTCACGACAACCCGCCATGATATAAGTCGCAGAACGCTCTTTCAAGCACCAACGTGAAGGACAAGTAATTGTTTACAATTACCTAAGCCTGTAACCTTATCTTTGTAAAGACATTACTCTATCTTTAGCTGAGCGTTCAGTCACTGCCGATGGTTTCCAAATATTTATTTGGAGGACTACTATATGGCGAAATTAAAAATCGTTCACCCAATTTGTTGCGGAATGGACGTACACCGCGATTTCGTAGAAGTATGCGTCGCTTCTACTAACAACAAAGGCGTAACGTCCTACAACCGCAAACGCTTTTCAACCTTTTCGGATGATTTGCGTACGCTCCGCGAATGGCTCGCAGAGCAAAATTGCAAGGATGTGTGCATGGAATCAACGGGCAAATACTGGTTTCCTGTACACAATGTTCTTGAGAACACTTGCAACGTGGTTGTCAGCCACCCTAAATTTGTCAAGGCGATAAAGGGCAAGAAGACCGACAAGAAAGATGCTATGTGGATTTCTGATTTATTCAAACACGACCTTGTCCGCGGGAGCTTTATTCCACCGAAGGACATCAGGCAACTCCGTGATTTGTGCCGTTATTGGTGCAAATTGGCAAGCTACACCACAGGCGAGAAAAATCGTGCACAAAACTGCTTAACTGTGTCTAACTTCAAGCTTGACAGTGTGTTTAGCAACGTGTTCGGTAAAAGTGCAACTGCGATTATCGAACATATGCTTGAACACCCCGGAGAGAATTTCGATGTTACCCCGTTTGTAGACGGGCGTTGTAAAACGCCGATTTTGGAAATTCAACGTGCGGTTGACGGTTCGTTCAACGAGTTTCAAGCGGGGAAACTCAATGTTATCCGTGAACATATGGTTGATTTGGAAAAACTTAAAGCCGAACTTGAACATTTGATTTTTACGCTTGCACAGCCGTACACACGTCAGATTGAGCTGCTTTGCACTGTTCCGGGTATTTCTGAAATTATGACGGCAATTCGCATTCTCTCTGAAATCGGAACGGACATGACAGTGTTTGAATCTTCAAAACATCTATGCTCTTGGGCGGGCTTGACTCCGCAAAACAACGAGAGTGCCGGTAAGAAAAAGACTACTCGCATCGGTAAAGCTGGGCAATATATCAAACCGTTGTTGATTCAATGTGCTTTGGCGGCGTGTAACCCTCGTTCGACTAAGCATCCGGAAATTTTATGCAAGTACAACCAACTCAAAAAGCGTCGCGGCTCTAAAAAGGCGCGTGTTGCCATCGCCCGGCGATTGCTCACTGCAATTTATCATATTCTTCTCAAAGATGAAGCCTACTCGCCGTATATTGCACCTGCTGTTGAAAATATCCCCAAAGAGCGTGTTTTGACGCAAGAACAGGCTCTTGCTTTTATGCGTGCCAAGGGATTTATTATCCAAGACGAACCCAATTAATCGGCGTTTAAATCTGTTTTTTGACTGTCGTCACGATGGTCAGCTTTGCTGTGTCTGTGGAGCGATAGGCGGGTTTGTGATTTGTTTCAACCTTATTACCTTCCTTTTCTTTCAAACAGTTTATAAATTTCATTCAGAGATAAAATATTTCTCTGTAAATCTATCATTATGATGCGCCAAACCACCAATTAGCACTTTACTGAATACTTATTTGAAAACCTACTCTATATATTAATATACTCATAGATTTAACCACAAAGCGGGACGGATACCACAATTATGGTCTAATAAATTGCAATTGTCTTGAATCGTACCCCAAGTGCTAATCTGAACTCCCATCCGATTTTCAATATTAAGCGACCTAAGCCACCAGTTGCAGTTTTTTTGTTGATAAGTTGCTATTCGCAATGAATTAGTGTTAAAATACTTTTTTGCTTCTTCGATGCTTAGCAGAAATACAGTATCAATAGTATTTTCATTATATTTAAGTTGGTGATTGTTTTTCACATTCGTTGTTTCTATTCTTATTCTAAAATCCTCTTTTAACTTCATTAAAAATTCGCTATTAAGATACGTTCGTAAACTACAAGTTTTCCATGAAATATGTCTTAAATCCTCTCCCATACTATACGGACGTTTTCCGATTATATTTTTTGTTATAATCAATGCTTTATCGTCTTGCACGTCAAGCACTTGCCATCTATGTCTACCGAATGTAATTATATCGTCGATTTGTATTTTTTTCTCAGCCCGTTTCTTTTTCTTCCACCGTTCACGATATGGAATTATAACAGTAGCGTGAAAATACTTTGCATCCTCTTCTGTAGGAAATATTTTTCCCGAATCTGAAAAACCGCATATTCTGCATTGTTGGTCAGATTCATTATATTGTGTTTCACATATAAGACATTTCATTATTAAACTCCTTAACATTGATTTTAGGTTGATTATTTTCGGACACTATGAAAGAGAAGAAATTTTGTTTTTTATGTGATTCTCAATTTTAAATATCGCATCATCAGATAGTAATTTAAAATTATCAATATGTTTAGTAATATCAACTATTAATTCATCATTGAACTCCGATAAAATTGCCCGCATTTGGTCATCTCTTGAATAAGACAGAATTAATGCAATTGTCTGTGGTTGCTCATTTTGAATAAGATAAAGTAAAGTTTTATAATCGGCTTTACAAATGAATGAAATTATTTCATTACGTGTTCGAGTTAAAGAAATCTCATAAAGATTATCAAGCATTTTTTTTGCCTCATTAGCACCATAACGTTTTTCAAGAATAGTTTCAAGCTTTTCTTCTCCATTCACAGCTTTATAGTCTACGATGGTTTTTGTTATGCACAACTCATAAAATTCGTTAAGTATGCTCTCTGTTTGTTCTATAGTTGGCGGAAAATTAATTAAGTTTTTCGCTTCAAATAGAAAATGCTCTATTTCCTCATCTGAAAAATTGTTCAATACGTTCAATGCACCTTTATCACCCATAGCGGAAAGATTTATAACTGCTCTTTGCAATGAATTTATTTGTGAAATGTTAGTATAGTGACTGAATTTTACTTCTGTAAATGGTTGTTTAAATATTTTTTCATTTAGTATATTTAAAACCTCTAATAATTGTGTTTCATTTTGTTTTCGTCCTGATGTAGTTATAGTGTTTTCTGTAAGTTTCAACCATAAAGCGGGACGAACACCTCCAACTATTTCATTATTAGCTCGACCGCCATCTACGTGAACACACCCATCGTTTCCAACATTCGACGGAAAGAGGTTATCGCCACCAAGCGAACGTAACCACCACCACCACGCTTCATTACGATAACTTGTCACTCTATTTGTATTATACTTATCAGTTATGAAAAACACATAAGATGGATAGCCACGTGGTCTGAAATATCGCTCAATATAATTATTTGGAATATTAGTGTCAAAGAATTCTTTCATTTCTTTACTCATTACAGGGCGACTACTTAGTTTACCACTATCTCCAAAATATCGCACTACTTCTTCAAGACTCAACAAAAATATATTGTCATTCGTATTATTGCCGCACCTTGTACCAAACCATTGATTATCAAGGTTAATGTTTGTTGTTTGTACTATTTTTGTGATATCAAATTTACGAAAAAACTCACCATTAAGATATTTTCGTAAATCACACATTTCCCATGTAGTATCAACTTGTCTACCGTTAAACGCACGTATTTCAATTATATCTTCTGTAATAATTAACGCTTTATTGTCTTGAACATCAAGCACTCGCCACTTATAATTACCGAATGTAACAATGTCGCCAACTTGTGTTTTTTTCACAGCAATGCTTTGTTCATTCCATTTCCTACGATACGGAACTATAATAGTGTCGTAAAAATATTTCGCATCTTCTTCTGTGGGAAATATTTTCCCTAATTCAGAAAAGTTGCATATTCTGCATTGTTGGTCGTATTTATCGTGTTGTGTTTCGCATATCGGGCATTTTTTCATAATATTAATTCTTCCTTCAATTCAGTTTTTAAATATCACCTATAACTTCAACCACAAAGCGGGGCGAACACCGAGTGCTCCTTCCCCCAAAGCCGCTGCAAGCATATTAAAATTGTTATCAACAGTACCATCTGCTAAAACCTTTGCTATACATTGAGATTCAATAGGTGTTCTAAGCAACCAACACTCAGCTTTATTTTCATATTTTGACACTCTGTCATAATTGTAAACATTTGATAGATACCCACCATCAACTGGTTTTTTACGTCTTTTATTTAAATAGTCTCCACTTTTTCCGAAATAAAAGTCAACTTCTTCAAGACTCAACAAAAAGATTTTGTCTTGCGTATCACGACCGCCTTCCGTACCATGCCATAGATTGCTTTCATTTTTAACGTGAGTCGTTAAAACTCTTATTTCATCAAGTTTTTCAAGAAACTCACTGTTAAGATATTTACGTAAATCACAAGTTTCCCATGTAACTTCAACGGGATTTTCGTGGTAGTCCCGTTTTTCTACTATATTTTCTGTGATAATCAACACTTGATTGCCTTTTGTATCAAGCACACGCCAATCACACGCTCCGAATGTGATTATATCACCGATTTTGACATCGCTATTAGTGCGTGGTGCAGGTTGTGTAGACCGTTTCGATGGCGGTGGTGATTGTGGATTAGAAGTAACCGCAGGAGCGGAATTCTGTGGTTCAACAACATCAAGTCTTAGCCATAAAGCGGGGCGAACACCAATATAGTCTTGGTGGACAGCGTTACCGAAAACATTAATAAAACCATCATGAGTGATAGTGGTAGCATGAGCCATGCTCCCCCCTACACCGGGCGAACGTAGCCACCAATGATGCTTAAAAGAATTATTAATATCATGAGCTATGCGTGAATTGTTGTATTGGTCATTTATATAGTGACTCATGCATTTACTGTCGGTTTCATCTAACATAAGTTCGTTTTCAATATACCATCCTCTTTTAAAAATCCACCCTTTATGGTTTTTCAAATCGCCGCTGTTTCCAAAATACTTTATCACCTCATCAAGACTTAAAAGAAATACTTTATCATTTATTGTTTTGCCACCATATGTGTTATACCACGGATTATTAGGAGTGTTTATACGACTTTTAAGTATTTGTTTTTGTTCTTCAGGTTTGAAAGTTTGTAAAAATACGCCGTTAAGATATTCGTTTCGTAATGTAGATTCTTCCCATGTTATTTTTCCGCCATTTAACCAATCAACGTCGCTATCGTAAGCACATTGTGCAATTATATTTTCTGTTATAATTAATGCACTATCATTTTGTACATCAAGCACACGCCACATATAGCTACCGAAGTCAATTACGTCACCAACTTGCATTTTTTTCTTAGAAAGGTATTTCTCATTCCATTGCTCGTGATACGGAACTATAACAGTGTCGTAAAAATACTTTGCATCTTCTTCTGTAGGAAATATTTTCCCTAATTCAGAAAAATCGCATATCCTGCATTGTTGGTCAGATTCGTTATATTGTGTTTTACATATCGGACATTTCATATGGTTTATATCCTCTGTTTAATTTTTGTGTCTTAAAAAATTAGTAACAGTGTATGTTTTTCTTCCTTTTATTATTTTAAGTCTTTTATGGCAATTACTAAACGCATCATTACCTATATACGTAACACTGTCGGGAATTGTGATTGTTTTAAGTCTATTACAAAACCAAAACGCATCATTACCTATATACGTAACACTGTCGGGAATTGTGATTGTTTTAAGTCTATCACAACTACCAAACGCCCACTCGTCTATATTCGTAACACCGTCGGGGATTGTGATTATTTTAAGTCTATCACAACCATAAAACGCATGACTGCTTATACTCGTAACACCGTCGGGGATTGTGATTATTTTAAGTCTATCACAACCATAAAACGCATGATTGCTTATACTCGTAACGCCGTTGGGGATTGTGATTGAGGTAAGGTTTGTGCAATTATAAAATGCACCATCACCTATATGCGTAACACTGTCAGGAATTGTGATTGTTTTAAGATTTTCGCAATGCTTAAACGACCCAGAACCTAAACTGGTAACGCTGTCGGGAATTTTATAATTTGTTTGCGGTTTTCCGGGTGGATATTGAATAAGTTTTTCTTGGTTCTTATTAAACAATACTCCGTCAATTGAGGAATAAGCTTTATTGTCAGGAGAAATATTTATTGAATTTAAATATTCACACCATGTAAATGCATGACTATCTATACTCGTAATACCGTCGGGGATTGTGATTATTATTAAATTTCCACAACATTCAAAAGCATGACGGCTTATACTTATAACGCTGTTGGGGATTTTATAACTTGCTTGTGGTCTACCAGATGGATATTTAATAAGTTCTTTTTGTGTTTTATTAAGCAACACTCCGTCAATTGAGGAATAAGCTTTATTGTCAGGAGAAACATTTATTGAATTTAAATATTCACACCGATTAAATGCATCATCACTTATATACGTAACACTGTCGGGGATTGTGATTGTTTTAAGTCTATCACAACCATAAAACGCAAGATTGCTTATACTCGTAACGCCGTTGGGGATTGTGATTGAGGTAAGGTTTGTACACTCCCTAAATGCACAACTACCTATACTCGTAACGCTGTCGGGGATTGTGATTGTTTCAAGGCTATCACAACCATAAAACGCTTGAACGCTTATACTCGTAACGCCTTTGGGGATTGTAATAGTTTTTAGGTTTTTGCAATTTTCAAACGCTTTCCACGCTATACTCGTAACACTATCAGGAATTGTTAAAGAAGTAAGGTTTAGACACCCGCGAAATGCGTTATCACCTATGCTTTTAACTGTATCGGGAATTGCTACTGAAGTCAAGTTTGTACAATTCTGAAACGCATCAGCTTCTATACTCGTGACTCCATCGGGTATTGTACAATGAGTTGATTGCTTATCGTAATTAATCACTCGCAATTTCTTTTCGGCAAGGCGTTTCTCATTCCATTGCTCACGATACGGAATTATAACAGTGTCATAAAAATACTTTGCATCTTCTTCTGTAGGAAATATTTTCCCTAATTCAGAAAAGTTGCATATTCTGCATTGTTGGTCTGATTCGTTATACTGTGTTTCACAAATCGGGCATTTCATATGATTTATTTCCTTATATTAATTTTTTACTTTATCGTAATGTATTTCTTGGCAAATTTATAAAATTTTTCTATTCCTTTGAATCTTTTTCCTCTATATTCTATACATTCGAGTTTATACTCATCGAAAGCAAAAGCACCTATTGTTTTAACGCTATCGGGTATACTGATGTATTTAAGTTTCTTACAACCACGGAAAGCACCTTTCCCGATTTCAGTAATGGTATCAGGAATTGTGATTTGTTCAAGCTCTTCAAGATTATAAAATGCTTCAGAATCTATTTCTGTATATCCATGTGAGATTTTTATGTTATATAGAACATCGCATTTTAAATTTTTGACAGTTTTAAATATTGGCAGTTTTGTAACTATTTCATTTGTCAGCAATGGATTGTTTCTTGATACAAGCGTAATGTTTACATTTATAATAAAACGAATTTGTCTGTAACTCTCAAAAATTTCATCGCCAATTGAAATTACGCTGTCGTGTATTGTTATACTTTCAAGCGAACTACAACCCTTAAAGACGTTATTCCCTATCGAAGTTACGCTATTGGGTATTGTTATATTCAAAAGCTGTCCGCAATCCTCAAAAACATTATCTCCTATTGATTTTACGCTTTCAGATATTTGTATATTCTTGAGATTACGACATTCTTTAAAAGCTTTATCACCAAAAAAAGTTACACCGTCTGGTATTATTATATTAGTTAGCGATTGACAGTCGCAAAAAATTCCTTCACTTATTATTTTTACACCTTTGGGTATATCAGTAAAAGCACAACGGTAAAAGGCATAGTCGTCTATTAAAGTCACACTATCAGGTATTGTTATATTTACGAGAGATTCACATCCTGCAAAAGCACTTCTACCTATAGAAGTAACATTGTCAGGTATTTTTACATTGTCAAGTGATTTACAACCACTAAATAACCCTCCGCTTATTAATGTTATACCTTTTGATATTGTGACATTAGTAAGTGATTCACAGCCGTTAAAAGCACTTTTGCCTATTGAAGTTACACTATTTGGTATTGTTATATCTGTTAGGGA
>Ga0082212_10013079_pt1 | contig 10400 bp, 8 predicted proteins | sample TergutNt197P3_FD_71548 | JGI IMG/M metagenome (GOLD analysis project Ga0082212, IMG submission 71548) | Neocapritermes taracua P3 segment gut microbial communities from Petit-Saut dam, French Guiana - Nt197 P3 | ecosystem: Host-associated > Arthropoda: Insects > Digestive system > Gut ...
GCCCACGTGTCCGTAGGCATTACACTTTATCCTTGTTGTACTTTATTGAAATGGCTAAATTTCTAAAAGCAAGAATTAAGCTAACGCTTTTTATATAAGTCGGTTAATACTTTAACCGTAGTAATGTTTCATCAGTTCTGTTATTTCTCCATAGGCATACAGTATTGGTTAGTCAAACAAATGTAGATATTTTTACCTTTCATTTTACCTGCAATCAATAATTTTAAAAATTTTAAACAGTTTCTAAAAAAAGTTTTATTTTTGACAAATATCTGAATTACGACATTGCATCAGGAAAATAAAGATATTATCGAAGGCTTGCAGCAGGACAGTCAACAGGCGATGAAGCGCGTGTTTGATTTGTATTACAAGCCGCTTTGTCTTTATGCCATGCGATATGTTACAAGCACGCCTGTTGCCGAAGAAATTGTGAGCGACGTGATGTACAAAATATGGCAAAACAGGCATACCGGCTACCGCGCCGAAACTTTTCGCGAGTACCTTTACACTGCAACGCGCAATACGGCGCTCAACCATCTGAAACAACAGCAAAACCGGAAAAACCTTTCAGACGAATGGGCTGAACAGCTTCGCAACGAACTGATTGAAGAAACGCCGTTAGACGCAATGATTACGAAAGAATTGCAATCGAAGCTCAACAGTCTGATGAATGCTTTGCCCGAACAGAGCCGTAAAGTCTTTATGATGAGTCGGGTTGAAGATATGACTTATGATGAAATTGCCGCTCAAATGGATATCTCGCCGAATACCGTAAAATATCACATAACAACGGCACTGCAAAAGCTGCGCTCGGGAATAGGTAACTTTCTGGTATGGTTAATTTTGCTTTTGAGTTTTTTAACTAATTTTTCGATGTCTGCACCTATCCTTTTTTCGTTTTCAATTGTATTAGTAATAATTTTCAAAATACCGTGTAGTTAGCCATGAATAACCTCGAGGATTATATTATTCGTTTTGTGATGCGGAAAGAATCGCGGGAAGATGCGCAAAAGCTGAAAAAATGGCTTGCCGTCAGCCCTGCGCATCGCGACGAGCTTAAACAATGGCTCGCGGCATGGGATATTGCCGGTATTATGAACATTGCCGAAAAATTTGACACCGATAAGGCTTATCAGCGTTTCGCACTTCAATTATAATTTATGGACTATCCGACAGAAGAATATATCATCAATTTCCTTGCGCGGAAAGAATCGCCGGAGGATGTGCAAAAGCTGAAAAAATGGCTTGCCGCCGACCCTGCGCATCGCAACGAGCTTAAACAGTTGCTTGCGGTGTGGGACGGTGCCGGAATGATTGATGCAACCGAAAAAATTGATACCGACAAGGCTTATCAGCGTTTTATGTTTCGCATAGGAAAAGAAGACGAGGAAACAGAAACAGCGCCAAAAACCAATCCGAAAGTAATCCGTATGGATATTTTCCGTACAATCAGCCGGATTGCCGCCATTTTCGCGATCAGTTTTTCGTTGGGAATACTGAGCCATTATTATTTGGCGAAAAATCAATCGGGACAGTTGGCTTTCATCGAAAATATTGTTCCGCTGGGTTCCAAATCCGAAATCAATCTGCCCGATGGCAGCACAATATCGTTGAATGCCGGCAGTACACTGCGTTATCCTACTAATTATGGAAAAACCAAACGCGATGTTTACCTGTCGGGCGAAGGTTATTTCAACGTAGCCGGACAAAACGGAAAACCTTTTACGGTGCATACTTCGCTGTCGAAAATAACAGCTTTGGGAACGGAGTTTAACGTAAAAGCCTATCATGATGAAAATGTGGTAGAAACGACATTAATCAGAGGCGAAGTGGCTGTTGAAAAAGGCGAAGCAATCGGCGCTTTTGACCGTACCGTTTTGCAAAAACCCGGACATAAACTGTCGGTTACCGCTGCTCAGGATTCTCAGCCTGTGCTTGTTGTCACGCAACTTGAGCCGGACATAGCTGAAGCCGAAGTTTCGTGGAAAGGGCAAAACTGGCGTATTGAAAGCGTTCCGTTACAGGATTTAGCCGTTAAACTCAACAGACGTTACGGCGTACTTATCCAAGTTGATGATCTGTTAAAAAGTCATCGTTTTACAGGAACCTTTGAGGATGAATCGCTTGAACAGGTATTGCACGCTATTCAAATTTCCGCCCCGATGCTGTACCATATTGACGGAAAAAATGTGTATATCTCTGCTGACCCGAAAAAAATGGAGTAAATGGAGGCGTAACGTTTAAGAATACTATTCATATTTTGAAATGTGAATGAAGCAAATTAAAAATTGTATAGCTTTTCTGTGTTTATTGGTTGGAATGCTTTCCATCCATACCGAAGCGTTATCGCAGGGATATTCCTTATCATTGAAAAACACACTGTTGCGCGATGCGATACGCAGTATAGAAAGACAGAGCGATTACCGATTTTTTTTTAGCGATGATGAGGTTGATCTCAACCGTCAGGTGCAGATAGATATTTCCAATGCCACTATTGAACAGTTGCTGGAAGAATTACTAACTCCTTATAATTTGAGTTATCAGATACTTGAAAACAATCTGATTGTTATCAAACCTCAAGTTGTTAAACAGGATATTGTTGTTACCGGTAAGGTTACCGACTCCAATGGCGAGACTTTACCCGGAGTAAACATAGTGTTCAAAGGAGTACCTGTTGGAACAATAACTGATCTCGACGGCGCATACACTATTCGCGTTCCAAATAAAAATACCGTATTGTCATTTTCATTTATGGGTTACATCTCTAAAGAGATTGTAGTCGGTAATCGCACCATTATTGATGTTACTCTTGAAGATAAAAACTATCGTCTTGAGGAAGTGGTTATTACGGCGTTGGGGGTTAAACGCGCAGAAAAAGCGTTGAGTTACAATGTACAGGAAATAAAAGGATTTGAATTTACTAATGTAAAAAATGTCAGCTTCATCAATTCTTTGTCTGGAAAAATTGCAGGTGTACAAATCAATTCCGGCGCTGCGGGTCCCGGTTCAGCCGTTAAAGTGGTGATGCGAGGACCCAAATCTCTGTCGAAGAGCAACAATGCTCTATATGTGATTGACGGTGTTCCCATGTATAATTCCGTTATGGGGATTAATGCAGATGCCGCCTACTTTTCACTCCAGCCGGGTACGGAAGCCGCCGCCGACATCAATCCTGACGATATCGAAAGTATTTCTCTGCTGACAGGTCCTTCGGCGGCAGCGCTTTACGGATACGAAGGCGCCAACGGCGTCATAATCATCACCACTAAAAAAGGACGCACCGACGGAACAACCATCTCCGCATACAACAGTACAACTTTTTCCAAACCGCTGATGATGCCGAAATTCCAAAATGAATATGGCAGTCTTGCAGGAAAAATGGAAAGCTGGGGCGATAAAACATCAAACCGATACGACCCTGCCGCGTTTTTCAACACAGGCAGCAATGTGTCGAGCGGCATTTCCGTACAAACAGGCAACGACAAAAGTCAAACGTATTTATCGACTGCTACAACCGCATCTAACGGTATTCTGCCGAATAATACATACAACCGTAATAACTTCACATTCAGCAATACAACATCGTTTCTTAACGATCAAATGATTTTGACAGTTGGCGCCAATTATATTATCCAGCAAAACAAAAATATGGTTTCGCAAGGTCAGTATTTTAATCCGCTTCCGGCTTTGTATCTTTTCCCTCGCGGCGAAGATTTTAATGAAGTTCGTAACTTTGAACGATATGATGAATTATCAGGTATATACACACAGTTTTGGCATTACGGCGAACAGGGACTTTCTCTGCAAAATCCGTATTGGATTATGCACCGAATGAACAGGGAGACAAACAAAAAGAGATACAGACTTTCGGCAAGCCTAAAGTATAATATTACTGATTGGCTTGATATAACAGGACGTGCTCATGCGGACAACAGCGATTTTCGATATACCGAAAAAAGATACGCAAGCACGTTGGCTACATTCGCCGGACCGAAAGGATATTATCGTCTCGATAACCAGCGCGAACAACAGACTTATGGCGATGTGATAGCAACAGCCAACAAATATATCGGCGATTTCAGTCTCCATATCAATCTTGGCGCTTCCATCAACGATTTTAGCACGGATGGTCGCAGCGTACTTGGGAATCTGGATAAAATTACCAACTGGTTCACAACAGACAACATCAGCCATACCGATGCTTTTAAAATCAATGACGGCGGATTGAGCAGACATCAAACGCAATCCATATTCGCCAATACCGAAACGGGCTACAAAGGTATGGTTTATCTGACGCTTACCGGACGCAACGACTGGGATTCGGCGCTGGCTTTTTCGGAATCGGGCGTCAAGTCGTTCTTCTATCCTTCGGTAGGATTATCGGGAATTATAAGCCAGATGGTCGCCCTGCCCGAATGGTTTTCATTTCTGAAAACACGCGTATCATTTACCTCCGTGGGCTCGGCTTTTGACCCCTATATGACCAGAGAAAGATATGTGTATGACGAACAGACAAACCAGTACAGCCCGGTGCCATTGTTACCTAATCGCAATTTGAAACCTGAACTTACTAACTCGTGGGAAGCGGGATTGAATATGCGTTTCTTTAAAGGAGCGCTTTATATGGATGCTACATGGTACAAGTCCAATACGCTGAATCAGACTTTTATAGCTGAACTTCCGGCAGGTTCAGCTTATTCGGGCGTATATGTTCAGTCCGGCGACGTACAAAACTCGGGAGTAGAACTTGTATTGGGCTTAGATAGTAAATTAGGTGTTTTTGCGTGGAATTCTAATCTCACATACAGTTTCAATAAAAATATAATCAAAAAACTTGCCAATGGTATTGAAAACCCTGTAACCGGTGAAACCATTTCAATGCCTTACCTCAATAAAGCTACGCTTGGCAGCGCAGGTTCGCCTGAAGTAAGGCTTTTGGAAGGCGGCTCCATGGGCGATATATACATTATGCGCGATTGGCAGAGAGATGAACATAATTTAATCCGCATTGATGAGACAACATTTCTTCCGGTGATGATCAATTCGGATTATCAGAAAATTGGCTCCATACTGCCCAATGCTTATGCAGGGTGGAAAAATACAATTTCGTATAAAGGAATAACTCTCAGTATTTTGATTAACGGACGTTTTGGAGGTAAGGTCGTGTCAAACACACAGGCAATATTGGATCGTTATGGTGTTTCCGAATACAGCGCCAATTTGCGTGAAACGGGAATGCTTATTAGAGACGTGTCAATACCGGCAAGAGATTATTTGAATATAGTAGCCGCCGGCACAGGACAAGGAGCTCATTATGTTTACAATGCTACCAATATACGACTTGGTGAACTGAGCGTTTATTATACCATTCCAAAAACGCGAACGGGTAATATAGCCGACATTACCATAGGATTTATATGTAGCAATCTCGCTATGATATACTGCAAAGCGCCTTTTGATCCGGAATTAACGGCTTCGGCAACCAACACTTATTATTCCGGTGTAGATTATTTTATGCAACCGAGTTTGAAGAACATTGGGTTTAATGTTAAAGTGCAATTTTAATTTGGAAATACCATGCAAACAAAAGAAGAAAGACGCAATGTAATGTAGAGACGCAATACATTGCGTCTCTACGAAAACGAACAACGAATAATAAATATGGATAAATACAAAAACAAATACCGAATACCGAGCAACCGATTACAAGGTTACGATTACGGGTCAAACGGTTGTTATTATGTTACGATTTGCACCAAAAACAGGGAACATTATTTTGGAGAAATTGTCAATGGTGAAATGAAATTATCGGAAATGGGTGAAATTGCGAAATCGGAATGGTTAAAAACGGCAGAAATGCGACCAGATATGAACTTGTTGTTAGACGAATTTATCGTTATGCCCAACCATTTTCATTGTATTGTTTGTATTGGTGATAATCAATATAATATGTGCGATTGTAGAGACGCAATGCATTGCGTCTTTACATTGCATTGCGTCTCTACGATGACGACCGAACCATATAAAAATAAATTTGGCGTACAATCAAAAAATTTGGCATCAATAATACGCGGATTCAAAATTGCGGTAACAACGTATGCCCGAAAACATAATATTGATTTCGCATGGCAGGAACGGTTTCACGACCATATTATCCGTTATAATGATGGATTGAATAATATACGTCAATACATTTTCAACAATCCGCAAAATTGGAAAGATGATGATTATAACAAAGATGAAATATAATTTCACCCACCACCACCGCATTCGCAAATGTAGAGACGCGATTCTATGCCTTTGTTTGTATATGGCGTTCTTCTCATGCACTGCCAATTTTGAAAAATACAATACACACCCAACCGATCCAAGTCCGGATGATATGACTATTGCCGAGAGGGTAGGAATACTTTTTCCCGGAATGCTTAGTTTGATGCATAATTCTCAGGAAAACGACAATCAGATGATTGAACAGATGGTGGGCAATCAATATGGCGGATATATGTCCACGACCAACAAATGGAACAATAAAAACTTCGGGACTTTCAACCCCACCGCCGATTGGGTGGAACAGACTTTCGTAAGAACTTTCCACAAATTTTATGCAAGTTATTTGAAAGTAAAAAAAACGACTGAAAGCAAAGGTTATATTTATGCTTGGGCTAACATCATTCGTGTAGCCACAATGCTGAGGGTAACAGACACTTATGGTCCAATACCCTACTCAAAAATGGACAGCGGACTTTCGTCGGTGGAATATGATGCTGTACAGGATGTGTATCATTACATGATTAATGATTTGAACAACAGTATTACAGTGCTAACAGACTTTGTCAACGAAATAGGAGAAAAACCAAATCCTTTGGCTGAATTTGACCTCGTGTACAACGGCGATTTTTCTAAATGGATTAAATTTGCCAACTCGCTCAAATTGCGCATGGCAATTCGTATCGCTCTTGTTGATACTGATTATGCTGTCGGGGTGATGCACAGCGCTATCGACGGCGGCGTTATTGACTCTAATGATGATAATGCTTTTTTGCCGACTATCGACAATCCATATCACAAATCAGCTTTCAATTGGCAGGATCTGGCTGTTAGCGCAACCCTAAGCGCTTATATGACAGGATGGAACGATCCGCGGCAACCGGTTTATATGACCATGACATCCGACAAAACTTACCGAGGAGTCCGAACGGGTATTGAAAACATCGAAAAGGATATATATGGAGGAGCATTATATTCTAAACCGAATTTTAAGGTAAATTCTCCTTTGCTTGTTTATTGTGCTGCCGAAACATATTTTCTGTTGGCGGAAGCCGCCCTTAGAGGATGGATATCGGGCAATGCAAAGGATTTGTATGAACAAGGCATACGAACTTCAATGGAACAGCACGAGGTTGCCATTGGAGATTATCTTTCAGTAACTTCCAATCCTGAATACTACACCGACCCCAATAATGAACTGTTATCGTTTGATTTGTCGGCGACTTCTTCCGGCGGGAATATTGCCGTTGCGTGGAACAGCGCTACAACCGACGCTGCAAAATTGGAAGCCATAATCACCCAGAAATGGATAGCCAACTATCCGTTAGGATTTGAAGCTTGGTGCGATTTTCGCCGTACCAACTATCCCCGTATAATGCCGGCAGTATCCAATCTCAGTTCGTTAATTACCGGCGGCAGTGTAAACAATCCGGAATTGATGATTGATCCGAACAGTCCCGATCCGCATATTGCTATACGAATGGTGCGCCGTTTACTTTATCCCATCTCCGAATACAATGAAAATCAAACTAATGTGCGATATGCCGTACTCAACTTACTTGGCGGGCGTGATGAATTTTCTACAGACTTATGGTGGGCTAAAAAGCAATAATCAATTTTTCATCTTCTTCTAAACTGACATTTTGTCAATATCCTGTTTAATTTCATTCCATGTATCGTCAGATAGCCTTGCGCCTGTTGTTTCGATGACCTTTGCGGCAAGAAGAGAGCCTGTTTTTCCGCAAACGCTGAGCGGATAGTTGAGAAAATAACCGTAAAGAAATCCTGCGGCGTATAAGTCGCCTGCTCCAGTGGTGTCGCAAACGTTAGCCGGCGCCGCTTCTATTTTTACAATCTCATCATAGCTTTTTATTATCGAACCATCGCCACCGTTTTTTATTATGGCAACAGGCGATATTTTCGACATTTCATACAGTGCTTCAATGTTATTTCTGCCTGTAAAAGCTTTTGCCTCCTCGCTGTTTGCAATCAGTATATCAACATATTTTGAGGTAATTTCTTTGAAATCATTGAGTTTTGCCTCTACTACATTATAACTTGCCAAATCAAGAACCACTTCCATATTAAGATTTTTTGCCAGCACACAGGCTTTATCGATAAGCGGTCGGTTAAAAATAAGGTATCCTTCCAAATAAAGCATATCGTATCGGCTGAAAAAAACATCGTCAAGATCAGACGGATTTAACTCAACTGCCGCGCTAAGGCAGGTTGCAAAAGTCCTTTCAGAATCGGGAGATATAAGCGCTATGGCAACGCCTGTCGGAACTTCTCTTCGAAAAAGTTTGGTAACAATTCCTGCATCTTTCATCTCTTTTTCAAAGAAATCGCCCATCTCGTCAGAGCCTATTGATCCGATAAATCCGGTTTCTATTCCCAGTATTCCCAGTCCATGCATAGTGTTAGCCGCCGATCCGCCCGATGTAATAACTTTATTGAATTTGCCGGCGCTGGCGTTTATCAAAGCCGATATGTCGCTGTTGACCATTTGCATACTGCCTTTCGGGAGCGAGTATTTACCGAGAAAACTATCATCGTCCATCGACGTCATAATATCTACAAGAGCGTTTCCTATTCCGAGTATCTTTTTCATTGGAAAAAATTTTCGATAAATATATTGCTAATTTCATTTAATTAAAATATTTTTGCGCCGTTCATTAGAATAATTGATTATTGGTTGTATCCTCCTCAGTAGCTCAGTTGGTCAGAGCGGCGGACTGTTAATCCGTAGGTCGTAAGTTCGAGCCTTACCTGGGGAGCAAAAAAAAAGTATAGTCGTTTATTTTGTAATTGGCTCTATACTTCCAAACTCTTTCCAAACTTCAGCGGCGCGGTAAGCGGTTATAAAAGGTAAAAGTACCCGCAGCGTACACTTGGTTTTGTCCACGTAATTGAATACATTGCGTTCTATCGTTTGGGGAGTGGCTGCATAATTGATGATTTCCGTTAAATTGGTGCATATGCTAAAAGCTCCATTTCCGATAGATATTACAGAATTTGGAATAGTTACTGACATTAAACGGGTGCATTTTATAAAAGCGCCATCTACAATAGACGTTACAGAATTGGGAATGACGTAATTAGTATCTGTCTTTTTTACAGGGTATAACATTAATATAGTCATTGTTTTATTAAACAGCACGCCGTCTTTAGAGGCATAAGTTGTATTATTCTCATTTATATCAATGAAAGTTAAATTACTACAATAGTCAAAAACACCTTTTCCGATAGATATTACTGAACTTCCAATGATTACAGTCGTTAAACTGCTGCAATTGAAAAAAGCGTAATTTCCAATAGAAATTACCGAATTGGGAATAGTTACGAAGATTAATTCGCTTTCGGAAAAAGCATTATCTTCGATAGTAATAACAGAATTGGGAATGTTTACAAATGTTAAACCACTACCGGCAAAGGCAGCCTCTCCAATAGATGTTACCGTGTTGGGAATGACAATGGATGTTAAATTAAAGCAGTCGGAAAAAGCTCCATTTCCGATAAATGTTACCGAATTGGGAATGGTTACAAAAATTAAATTGTCGCAGTCAGAAAAAGCCCAATCTCCAATTGAAGTTACGCCATGTTCTATTACTACATCAGTAATAACGCTTCGATAAGAAGCCCATGGTTGTATATAAGAAGTGATATTAACATTCGGCATTGCTCCATTGCCGCTAATGGTCAGCGTACTGTCTTTAATACTCCAAGTAAGATTGCCTGTTGTTCCGCTTTGCGCATAGGTGGCAACTGTTGCAACTAAAAGAAGGTAACATAAAAAACTACGCATAATCTAAAATATCAGCGTCCTGACATGAACATTGTTCAATAAGCTGAGTTCTTTTACTAAAAGACTGCGTTGTTTAGGATCTCCTTTCAGTTCCAAAATTATTAATCCGGCTTGAGCGCCGTAAAACGCCTCGTTAACTCCAAGCCTTGTCCTGATACAGCATCCGTAAGAGGTTAGTATTTTCTGAACTTCTTTAATTACATCACTGTCTCGTTCAACTAAAATTCCCATAACAGATGTATTGCCGGCATTTTCTAAAGACACAGGATTTTCGTCAAATACCATCGCCCGTATTTCAATGCCTCCTATCTGCTGCAAATCATTGTCC
>Ga0082212_10013080_pt1 | contig 10399 bp, 15 predicted proteins | sample TergutNt197P3_FD_71548 | JGI IMG/M metagenome (GOLD analysis project Ga0082212, IMG submission 71548) | Neocapritermes taracua P3 segment gut microbial communities from Petit-Saut dam, French Guiana - Nt197 P3 | ecosystem: Host-associated > Arthropoda: Insects > Digestive system > Gut ...
AGGACAGGGTTGAAGTGTTGAAAAATTTGTAAACCATAAAATAAAATATCATCAAAATTTATACCATGTTAATTTTAAAAAATTGTAAGCTGTAATGGGACAGAAAACAAATCCAATCTCCAATCGTCTTGGAATCATCAAAGGATGGGATTCCAACTGGTACGGCGGTAAAGACTTCTCTGCCAAAATCGTAGAGGACAATAAGATACGCAAATACCTCAATGCGCGTCTATCCAAGGCCAGCATCTCGAAAATCATCATCGAGCGGACGCTCAAACTCATTACGGTTACCGTCCACACCGCACGACCGGGAATCATCATCGGCAAGGGCGGGCAGGAAGTGGACAAACTCAAGGAAGAGTTGAGAAAAATCACTCAAAAGGACGTTCAAATCAATATCTTTGAAGTGAAACGTCCGGAGTTGGACGCTACCATCGTAGCCAACAATATCGCCCATCAGGTGGAGGGCAAGATTTCGTATCGCCGCGCGATGAAAATGGGAATCATGTCCACCATGCGCATGGGCGCCGAAGGTATCAAGGTTATTGCTTCCGGCCGTTTGGGAGGCGCCGAAATGGCCCGCTCGGAAATGTTGAAAGAAGGACGTATCCCTTTGCACACATTCCGCGCCGACATCGATTTCGCCCTCGCTGAAGCGTTAACCAAGGTGGGACTTATCGGCATCAAGGTATGGATTTGCAATGGCGAAGTGTATGGCAAGCGCGATTTGTCGCCCAACATCGGTAATTACGCATCCGCACAGCAAGGAATTGCACGTCCTGCACGCGGCGACTTCCGTGGAGAACGCGGTGACCGTGGCGAAAGAGGCGAACGTCGAGACCGTGGTGAACGCAATGAACGCGGCGGTGGTGGAGGACACAGCCGTGGCGGCCGTAGCGGCGGCGACCGTAACCGCAATCGCAGCGGTGGTGGCGGCAACAGAGGCGGCGGAGGTCGTCGGTAAACCGGTTGATAATATCAGGGTAAGGATATGATGTACGATTTTATTCAGGAGTATTGCCTCGCAAAAAAGGCTGCCGAAGAAGATTACAAGCAGGAATGGGATGCCATCCGGTACAGGCTTCGCGGCAAGATGTTTGCGGTGGTACACCACGATGGCGATGGCGTACAGGTTATTTCCGTTAAACACACTCCGGAACGTGGTGAAGAGTTACGCGCGAAATATCAAGATATTGTACCCGGATACCACTTCAACAAAACGCATTGGAGTTCCATATTTCTGAACGGCAATCTTCCCGAAACGGTTTTGAAAAAAATGCTGGATGAGTCATACGAATTGATTTTTAATTCGTTAAGTAAGAAAGTTCAGAATGAAACAAATTGTCAATAAAGGAAGCAAGATGAATACAGTCAAAAAGACAATGAACAAACGTGTAATCGTATCACTGGCATTGTTGGCGTCGTTAATCATGACGCCTGTCAGCGCGGTGATTGTTCATGTCACGCATGGAAAGGAAATAATCAGCCACGCATGGTTACATCTTCACGTTCTTTTTGGTTTCATCTTTGTGGCTGCGGGTCTTTACCACATTGTCATCAATTGGCGGACGTTGAAATATTATCTAATCGGTAAAAGCAAGTAAAACATCTGGTAATGACAACGCGAAGCATGATATCATTTGATTGGGCAATGAAACGCCTACTCCGCAATAAAGCCAATTTCGAGGTATTGGAAGGCTTTTTGAGCGAGTTGCTTCGTCGTAAAATCATTATCAAGCAGATTGGCGAAAGCGAAAGCAATAAAGATAGCGAAAACGACAAGTATAACCGTGTTGATATATTTGTTGAAGCCGACGACAAGGAATTAGTCATCGTTGAACTGCAATATGACAATGAAGACGATTATTTTCAGCGAATGCTCTACGGCGTGAGCAAATCCATTACGGAACATATCCACAAAAGCGACCCGTATTCCAATGTTCGTAAGGTATATTCCATCAACATTGTGTATTTTGATCTTGGCACAGGCGACGATTATGTGTATTACGGAAACACTGGATTCAAGGGTCTTCATACACAAAACGAATTACAACTGAGTGCTAAACAGCAGCAATTGTACGGCAAAACCTATATTGGCGAATTTTATCCCGAATATTACATCATTAAGGTGAAAAAATTCAACGATGTGGCAAAAAACACTCTCGACGAATGGATATACTACCTGAAAAATAACCAAATAAGAGATGAATTTACCGCTCAAGGTCTTGATAAAGCCCGTGAGATATTGGCATTTGATAATCTCACCGATAAAGAGAAAAAGGAGTATCTGCGTTCTGTAGAAGAAAAACGTATCAGGAATAGCGAAATTCATACAGCATTCACAGATGGTGAAATCAAAGGACGAACCGAGGGCGAAGCAGAACGTAACAAGCTAAAATCCGAAAAGGAAGCGGCTCTTAAACTTGCTACCGAGCAGGCAGTGCGAATAGCCGAACTGGAACGAATGCTGTCAAATAATAATCTTAATAAAGAATAAAAATTAATCATTAATAAATAAAAATCAGGAAATGTTACAACCCAAGAAAACCAAATTCAGAAGGCGTCAAAAAGGGCGCATGAAGGGTAATGCCCAACGGGGGCATGAACTCGCTTTTGGCTCTTTCGGCATCAAGACCCTGGAAAACGCCTGGATTACGGGACGCCAGATAGAGGCGGCACGTCAGGCGATTACGCGTCACATGAAACGCGAAGGGCAACTGTGGATACGCATCTTTCCGGATAAACCGATTACCAAAAAACCCGCCGAAGTGCGTATGGGAAAAGGTAAAGGCGCTCCCGAAGGTTTTGTGGCTCCCATCACACCGGGAAGAATCATGTTTGAAATAGAAGGCGTACCCTACGAAATAGCAAAGGAAGCGCTCCGCCTCGGCGCGCAGAAAATGCCGGTACAGACCAAAATGGTGGTTCGCCGCGATTATGTTTTTGAAGAATAAAAAAGTACACGATCATGAAAATGTCAGAAATAAAAGAGTTTTCGACCAAAGAGTTGGAAGAACGCATCGAAACGGAAAAGAACACGCTGGTGCGCATGAGATTGAACCATGCCGTGTCGCCATTGGACAACCCGATGAAATTGAAATTCGCACGGAAAAACATCGCGCGGATGATGACCGAATTGAATAAACGAGAATCTTCACCACAAAAGTAATCAAACCAATGGAAAAGAGAAATTTAAGAAAAGAACGTATCGGCGAGGTGATCAGCAACAAAATGAACAAAAGTATCGTAGTTGCCGTCCACACCAAGATGAAACACCCGATATACGGAAAGTTTGTAAACAAGACCTCCAAATTCTATGCCCACGACGAGGAAAACACATGCGGCACGGGCGACACCGTCCGCATCATGGAAACCCGTCCGTTGAGCAAAACCAAGAAATGGCGGCTGGTGGAAATCATTGAAAGAGCGAAATAACCATGATACAACAGGAAAGTAGATTAAGCGTAGCCGACAACAGCGGAGCCAAAGAAGTGCTGTGCATCCGCGTGTTGGGCGGCACCCGCCGCAGATATGCGAGCGTGGGCGACACCATCGTGGTGTCGATAAAGGCGGCTCTGCCTGCGGGCGAGGTCAAGAAAGGCACAGTGAGCAAGGCAGTCGTGGTGCGCACGAAAAAAGAAATACGCCGCGCCGACGGTTCGTACATCCGCTTCGACGACAACGCCGTAGTGTTGCTCAACAATGCAGGCGAAATTCGCGGAACCCGTATCTTCGGACCCGTAGCCCGCGAATTGCGCGACGGGTACATGAAAATCGTTTCGTTAGCGCCCGAAGTATTGTAATCATTTAATAATGAATTGAAATGAACAAGAAATTACATATCAGGAAAGGCGACACCGTGGTGGTGAACGCCGGCGACGACAAGGGAAAACAGGGTCGCGTGCTTGAAATCGTGATTGACCACAAAACGGGGCGTACCCGCGCCATCGTCGAGGGAGTGAACATGGTGACCAAGCACACAAAACCCAACGCCAAAAATACCAATGGCGGATTTGTACAAAAAGAAGCGCCCGTACATGTATCGAACCTCAACCCGCTCGACCCCAAGTCGAAAAAACCGACCCGCATCGGTCGCCGGTTAGTGGACGGTAAATTAGTACGTTACGCAAAAAGATCAGGGGAGGACATTAAATCATGAAAAAGTACGTTCCTACATACAAGACCAAATATCAGAAGGAAATTATTCCCGCTCTGACCAAGGAATTCGGCTACACCAGCGTGATGCAGGTGCCGAACATTGAAAAAATCGTGATTAACCAGGGCGTCGGTCGCCACTCGGTGGTGGACAAGAAGATTATCGACACGTCGATTGCCGAACTGAGCGCCATCACCGGACAAAAGGCGGTAGCGACCACCTCGCGCAAGGACATCTCGAACTTCAAATTGCGTCGGGGCGTTCCGGTAGGCGTCCGCGTGACGCTGCGCGCCGAACGCATGTACGAGTTCCTCGAACGTCTCATTGCCGTATCGTTGCCCCGCATTCGCGATTTCAAAGGCGTGTCGGGTAAACTCGACGGACGGGGTAATTACAGTATGGGCGTTTCCGAGCAAATCATCTTTCCCGAAATCGACATCGACAAGGTGACCAAAATGCTGGGCGTGGAAATAACGTTCGTAACCACCGCCAAAACCGACGAAGAAGCCTACGCGCTCCTCCGCGAATACGGTATTCCTTTCAAAAAACGCTAAAACAGAATAAAACATGGCAAAAGAATCAATGAAAGCGCGCGAAGTGAAACGCGCGAAAATGATAGCCAAATACGCCGACAAACGTGCGAAACTGAAAGCCGAAGGCGATTTCCAAAAACTCGCCACGCTGCCGCGCAACTCCAGCAAGGTGCGCCTGCACAACCGCTGCCTCCTCACCGGACGTCCGAAAGGATATATGCGGCAATTCGGTATCAGCCGCATCGTGTTCCGCGAAATGGCTTCAAAAGGATTGATACCGGGCGTGAAGAAGGCGAGTTGGTAAACAGTTTCAGGTTTCAAGTTTCAGGTTGGAAGTTTAAAGTTCCTCTGCCGTTTGGAAGAAGGGTGGAGGATTTTTTTGTGGGTGTTAGAGTAAAATTGTAGTTTTGTAATTGAAATGTAAAAGGAATTTTGATATGAATTACAATCAACCATTGGCAGAAGTCTTCGGATTTTCGATTGACAATCAATCAGAAAGAGATGTCTATGTCACTTCCAAAATATTTTGGAATCGAAACTGTAATGCTTATTTTTGCCTGATTTTTTTCATGTTAGACAATAATGTATACTCTTTCAATTTACCTATATTCCTTTTTAGTCCGTATAGCTGCCTTTTTCGGGCTTGCCAAGGCCAAACGATTAGCCCAAGGGCAGGTACAGGTGTGGACACAAATGCAAACCCGTTTGCAGCCGGATGAGCGGCGTGTATGGATACATTGCGCATCGTTGGGCGAGTTTGAACAGGGACGTCCGCTGATGGAGGACATACGTGCGCAGTATCCCTATTTCAAAATTTTGGTTACGTTCTTTTCACCGTCGGGATATGAATTGCGAAAGGATTACGGCGGGGCAGACTATGTGTTTTATCTACCCTTTGATACACGGCGTAATGCCCGACGTTTATTAAAGATGGTCAATCCCGAAATCATTTATTTCATCAAATATGAATTTTGGCGCAATTATCTGAAAACCATCAAGCGCAAACAAATCCCGCTGTATTTAGTATCTGCCATTTTTCGCCCCGAACAGGTATTTTTTAAATGGTATGGAGGATGGTACCGCAAATTATTAACTGCCTTTACTCATTTTTTCGTGCAAAACAACCGGTCAAAAGAATTGCTGGCAGGGATCGGTTATACCAATGTTACGGTTACCGGCGATACCCGTTTCGACCGTGTGTGCCGTATTTTCGATCAGGCACGGCAAATCCCCGAAGTGGAACAGTTTGTAAACGGGCAATCCTGTATGGTGGCGGGCAGCACGTGGCCATCGGACGAAGAAATGCTAACCCGTTACATCAACACAGAAAATCGCAAGATCAAATGGATTTTCGCACCGCACGAACTGCACGAAAGTCAAATCAACCGTCTGATGAAATCTGTCGACATCAGGGCAGTGCGGTTTTCGCAATTACAGGGTAAGAATCCCGCCGATTACCAACTGCTTGTGATTGACAATTTCGGCATGTTGTCGTCGCTGTACCGGTATGCCACAATTGCTTACATTGGCGGCGGATTAGACGAAAACAACGGGATACACAATGCGCTCGAAGCAGCTGTTTACGGTATACCCGTCATTTTTGGCCGGGTATATGATGAATATCAGGAAGCGGTTGACCTGGTTGCATTGGGTGGCGCTATTCCCATCAGGAATTACGATGAATTTGCCTTGCAACTCAATAATTTACTCGACAACACGGAACAAGCGAAAAAGGTTGGAAATATAGCAGGCGCTTTCGTTGCGTCGGGACGTGGAGCAACTGCGAAAGTTTTACAGGAAAGCCTGAAAAATTAATAATTGAAAAATGATAAATTGAAAATAAGGTGGTGGTTTATTGGTGTTTTATGTATCACGACGGTGGTTGTGATTTTCCTTATCTGTAATAAAAGTTATGAGCTGAACTCCGAAACCCAAAGGATTCGCCAAGGGCAACGGATCGACGAAACAAAAAGTGAAAACTCCGAACCTGAAACTTCAAACCTGAAACCTGAACCCCGAAGGGCTCGCCAAAGGCAAACATTTTGTTTGGTCAATATCTTAGACGTGGACAGCACCATTCTTATCGACTTGAAATACGCCACAACGGATAATTTCACAGGAATGGTACTGTACGAAGATTTCTCAGAGGCTTACCTGCAAGCGGATGTAATGCAGATGTTGGCGGACGCGCATCGTTATCTGAAATCATTGCATCCCAACTTACGGCTGCTGGTTTACGATGCCGCCCGTCCATTGAGCGTACAGCGAAAAATGTGGGAGTGCGTAAAGGACACAAAATACAGCCGTTACGTGGCTCATCCAGATCGTTTAAGCCTGCACAATTTTGGTGCTGCGGTGGATCTCACTCTGGCTAATAATTTGGGACAACCGTTAGATATGGGTACGCCCTTCGATTTCTTTGGCCGCGCAGCAGGAATAAATGATGAACAGGAACTGATAGCACAGGGGATATTGAACCATCAGCAGGTACAGAACCGGCAACTGTTGCGACAGGTGATGCGTCATGCCGGGTTCCGGAGCATCAGCGGCGAATGGTGGCATTTCAACGCTTGCTCTTTACAAGAGGCGAAGCAACGATATACGGTAATTTCTGATTTTTGATAAAAACCCGGAATTTTCAGAAAAAAATCAAGACAATTTGATATTGCCACAAAAATATATTTATCTTTACACGTTTTTTATAACGTATAATCTTAAATTTTTAAAACCATGAAAAAAGTATTTTTATTTTCAGCGATTTTGGCTACAATATGTACAGGCATTGTTGTGGCGCAACAACACAATACATTGACGGCTCAGGAAAAACAAGCAGGCTGGACATTGTTGTTTGATGGAAAAAGTTTTGACGGATGGCGTCCATGTAATGCCACGCAGATGACTCCCGGTTGGGTAATAGAAGATGGAGCGATGAGGATTCTTCCCAGAGAAGAAAAGCCTGCACCGGTAGAGGGAGGCCCTCGTAATACCGGCGGCGATATTTTATACGGTGCTAAAAAGTTCAAAAATTTTGAATTTTCTATTGATTGGAAAGTTGGAAAAGGAGGAAATTCAGGTGTTTTTTATTATGTTGTTGAGATTCCCGGCCGGCCAATCTATACTGCCGGAATTGAAGTTCAGATATTAGACAATTGGAATGCAGGCGACAACAAAGAAACCAATCATCTTGCCGGTTCTCTTTATGATATGCTTCCCGCATTGCCTTCGAATGCCAAACCTCACACCGAATGGAATACGCTTGTGATCAGGATTAAAGATGGCGTTGCAACCCACACACAAAACGGAGTAGTAGTATGCGAATATACAATCTGGACTCCGGAATGGTATAATATGGTTAATAACAGCAAGTTCAAAGATTGGGAAACATTCAAGGAGCCCAATCCTGCAAAAGAAGGCTACATCGGTTTGCAGGATCACAATGATTTCGGATGCTGGTTTAGAAACATCAAAATCAGAGAGCTGTAAAATATTTTAGCACGCTGATGAGACGGATTTCCGCAGATTTGTCAAAATAAAATGGTATTGTTTTTACCGGGTGTATAGTCCTGCAAAATACTTTTTTATCTTCTAATAAAAAAACCTGCCACATCGGCTGGTTAAATGCGTTTGCCCTGCGTTTTTGGCAAAAAACTTGTTTTTTTCATGTAAGTTTGCGCCCACATTTTTTAATATGGACGATTTCATTTTCTCAATCAACGCGGTTACGCCTCTCTTTATCCTGATGACAGCGGGCTATATCGCCAGACAGATCAATTTTGTTTCGGACAAATTTCTGTCGGAAGTGAATCGCTTTGTTTTCAAATTCCTGCTTCCGTTGATGCTGTTCCAGAACATACGATTTATTTTTCACGGCGATTTTTCCAATACCTCATTGATTTTTACGGCCATGGCGGGTGTTAGTATCGTCATTGCAGGGTCGTTGTGTATCGTTCCGTTGTTCGTCAAACGTCGCGGTCAATGCGGCAGCATGATACAGGGAATTTACCGCAGTAACTTTCTGATATATGGTATGCCGCTGGCTACAGGTATGTATGGTCAGGATGCTGCCCTGGCCGTTGCCATGCTGTTGGGTGTGATCGTTCCGTTTTACAATATTGCTGCCGTTTTTATTTTGTCAGCCTTTTCCGAAACGCGCGTCAATCGCCTTTCTTTGGTGAGGTTACTATGGGATGTTGTCCGTAACCCGTTGATTATAGGATGTGTGGTTGGGCTTTTGTTTGGGATGTTTCGTATAGAGATACCTGAGGCTGTCAATAAACCCATTGATGAGTTGTCGGCTGCGGCCTCGCCGTTGGCCTTGTTTCTGATGGGCGGAGAATTTAAGTTCCGAAGCCTGAACAACAACTTGTGGAAAGTATTATCGGTAACCGTAGCCCGCTTGGTGATTGTTCCTTTGGCTGCTATGCTGGTATTCATCCCGATGGGATTTCGCACCATTGATATGAGCGTAATGTTGTGCCTTTTTGCCACGCCTGCAGCCGTGAGCGGTTACATCATGGCTAATAATATGGGTTGCGACGGCGAACTGTCAGGGCAGATCGTAGTGCTAACCACTGTCGGCTCCTGTTTGAGTATTTTTCTTTTTGTGTTCGTTCTTAAAAGTATCGGGGTTTTGTAGGACATCGCACCGAAGGTAACATCTCATCAAAAAATTTCTTATCTGCTTTCATTTTTATTGATTTTGAGGTGTTTTTGAAATAATTTCAACTAATGTATATACTAGAAGTTTTTCATCTCGTTGTATTGAACGGATAGAAGCCGCAGGGTGTCAAAAATGTGGTTAAATCTAAAAAAATGTTCGTTCCTTTTTAACTTCGTCGAGGGCTTTACCGTTCGTGAATGCCCTACGGGCAATAGCATATCGTTGTGGTTCATTTTCTATTGATTGCGGATCAAGTCCGCAATGACGCATGCCCTACGGGCAATAATGCGGATTTCCCGAAGGGAACTTAGCGAAGCGATCTCACGAAATTAAAAAATATCAATAGAACGAATACGACAGATGAATTGTGTTGTCCGTATAGGCCATCCGCTGCAAAAAATAACGAAAGCCAAACTCTACAAAAGTTCGCTGATATTGTGAGAAGGAAAATATTGAACATTTAGTTTTCTTTTTTCGTCGGGAACATCATTATTTTGTACATTTGCATTTTAATCGTTTTTCAACTTAATTATAAAATAATGTACAGAAGAAAATTTTTCAAATCCATTTCAGCCGGTAGTCTGGGACTTCTGATACCGACGTCATGGATGAAAGCAGTTCCATTTACGTCGCATATGCACGACGATGCGCCTGTTACCAATATTGCCGATGCGAAAGCCATCCCCCGTATCGGAAATTCCATGCCCGGAAAATATCCTGGAAAAGTAGTTAAAGTTGTTCGTCAAGGATGTGTGGCGGATGGGAAACCTGATGTAGAGGCGGTGTACGACATGCTGAAATCGGGTATGCTGCGATTGACCGGCGCTGCTACGCTGAAAGACGCATGGCGGCAATTTGTCGACGCAGATGACGTCATCGGGTTGAAAGTAAACCCGGTCGCAGGTAAAATGCTTACCACCTCACACACCGTAACACAGGCTGTTGTCCGTCAATTGGAAGAAGCCGGAATATCGCGCGCCAATATGGTGATATGGGATCGCCGCGAGATGCAACTTCACGAAACCGGCTACACTGAAGAGAATTATCCCG
>Ga0082212_10013081_pt1 | contig 10399 bp, 7 predicted proteins | sample TergutNt197P3_FD_71548 | JGI IMG/M metagenome (GOLD analysis project Ga0082212, IMG submission 71548) | Neocapritermes taracua P3 segment gut microbial communities from Petit-Saut dam, French Guiana - Nt197 P3 | ecosystem: Host-associated > Arthropoda: Insects > Digestive system > Gut ...
AGTTTGTGTTGGAAAAAGATTATCTTAGATCATGTTTGCACGAAAAAATTGGAATACTTTGTGTAATATTGAATTTTTGAGAACCTTTTTCTGCCTAGAAAAGAGGTTTTTTCTATGTGTGCCAGGCATGGCACTAATCTAGGCGGTGAAAGTCCGTTGCGGGGGTACACATCGACCAACCGCTAGAGAAGCACAAGGTGTAAGCCGTGAGGTTTAGGCTGGAGGAAGTGCGTATCAAAATCGTGGCTCGACGAACAGAAATCTGATACCAAGGCTACATAGGTGGGTAAGATTCCATCACAAATCAAAGCCCTAAAGATGTGCGTAAACTTATGTGGTAAATCAGGCGAGTAAACGAGGAAAGATTAGTGTCTTACCCTGGGAGGTCTCACGGACGGTGTAGGAGTTCCCTTAAAAGAAACCGGTCGAAAAAGGTTTATCGTGAGAAGTCAGCCGACGCCATAGTAGTGAAACGACTGTTTCATGAAGGGCTGAACAATTTATAATGTTAATCCCCACAAATGCGTAAGTAACACAAATCCAGAATGTGTTAATGGTGAAAGTATTGGACGTATACCAAGAGGTCAGCCAAAATCGGATGTTGCTTATCACGTGCGAGGAAAAGGAGAAACGAGTATGGACGTGTTAGATAAAATATTAAGTAATGCGAACCTAAACACCGCTTATTACCGTGTTTACCAAAACAAGGGAATCGGTGGTGTGGACGTATCGGAATTAAAAGTTTATCTTCGTGAGAATGGCGAGGAAATCAAAAACCAAATCCGTAAGCGAAAATACCAACCGCAACCAGTTCTACGTGTGGAAATACCGAAAGACAATGGTGGTGTTCGACTGTTAGGAATACCTACGGTAGTAGACCGATTTATTCAACAAGCAATTCATCAAGTTCTAAGTCCGATGTTTGAACCCCAATTTAGTGAATTCAGCTACGGATTTAGACCAAACAGAAACTGCCACCAAGCAGTAACTAAAAGTCTTGAACTGCTGAATGACGGCTACGAGTGGGTAGTGGATATCGACCTTGAACGCTTCTTTGATACGGTACACCATGACAAATTGATGAGAATCATATCAAATACCGTTAACGACGGTGACGTTATCTCATTAATCAGAAAATATCTGGTTAGCGGTGTGATGAATAATGGAACTTACGAGGACACAATAGAGGGGACACCTCAAGGTGGACCACTTAGTCCGTTACTTAGTAATATCATGCTTAACGAATTAGACAAGGAACTGGAAGCAAGAGGATTGAATTTCGCAAGATATGCGGATGATATGTTGATATTCACTAAAAGTGCAAAATCAGCTGAACGAGTAATGAACTCAGTTAGCCGTTTTATTACAGAGAAACTGGGTTTAAAAGTGAATATTGAGAAAAGTCAAATTCGCCGACCAAGCAAACTGAAATTTCTTGGATTCGGATATTATTACGATATTCAAAACAAGAAATGGCAGGTAAAACCTCATGCCGATTCGATTAAGAAATTCCAACGCAAGTTGAAGAAATTAACGAAGCGCAACTGGAGTATGTCCCTTGACGTAAGGATAAGAAAACTCAATCAGGTCATCAAAGGTTGGGTTAACTACTTCAAAATCGGAAGCATGAAAACTGTGCTAACCCGCATTGATGAGAAGCTCCGTTTTCGCATTCGCATGATTATCTGGAAGCAGTGGAAAGTGCCGAAGAAACAAATATCCTCACTAGTCAAATTAGGGATTCCGCTTGAGGAAGCCAAAGGTTTGACATATTGTCGTAAAGGATACAATTTCATCGCTCACTCTAAAGTTGTGCAAAGAGCATTATCTAACAAAAGACTAAAACGAAGAGGCATTCCCTTCGTCTTAGATTATTATTTAGCAGTCCACACTGTGATATAAATTGAACCGCCGTATACAGAACCGTACATACGCTGGTGTGAGAGGGGCGAAGTATTCTAATTGTTAGCCTCTACTCATTTTCGCTAAATTCATGACATTGCTGTTTTCCCACTAATTTTTCAATTTCTTCAACACTTAAAGAAGTATATTCAGCTATGTTTTTAACTGGAACATTTTTACCTAACATGTTCTTAATCATTCTTATTGTGGCTTTTTCAATACCTTGTTTAACCCCTTGTTTAATTCCCGCAATTTTGCCTTTTTCAATACCTTCTTTCATGCCCTCATTCCGATTTGCCCTATAAGCACCTTCAGTCATTGCATAATAATCTTGAGTATAATCCCATTCCATAATCATTTTTTCATCACCACTTAACCTCTCTATTTTTTTATAAACTTTCTCAAGTAACTTATCATCTTTTACTAAACTTTTAGCTTCTTCTTTATCTATAGTATCTATAAGCAATATCATTTTCTCTAGTCGACTTAATGTAACCTTACTATACCACTCTTTTTTTGCTTTGACAATATTAATATTATAGATTAGATAATTTTCAGTTAAAATATGATGATTATCTTTTTCCATTAAATAATAACAATTAATTATTTTCTTTTCTTCTCCTACACTAAATCTATTAAAATTAATTTGAATAGTTTTGGCTTCTTTGTAATTTCCACCCACATTAGTAGATGCCCCGTACATACTTGAACTATATTGATTGTTTCTTTCTGTTAATCCTATGTAATATTGATAATTCATTTCAATATTAATAGTTGTGTTATTTTCAACACTAATAATGATATCAGTTTTCTTAAATTTTTCTAGGGCATGATTAACAGGTAACTCTGAACTTTTAATAATAGAATTATTAAATACTTCTTCATATGGAATACCAGCTATTTCTGAAATCAAATAGGATACAAAACCTTTAATATTTTTATCCATAATTATTGATTTAAAAATAGGGTCAAAAGTAAGTGGTATTAATTCTCCTTTCTCAATTGATTTTTCAACTTCTGATTTTAACATAAACATCATCCTTCCTACCTATTATTTTCTGGATAAAAGTCTGATTTCCTTTTTTTTTAGTGAAATTTGTCAAAAAAATCATTCGACATATTTCGACAATGTTTTTAAAAAACATCAAAAAAATCCTGAAAGTATAGGTTTAATAACTAAAACTTTTTCCAATTTAATTTGTCTTTACTTATTAATTTAATTTGCAAAAATCATAAACTTTTTTTTGTAGTTTAGCACTTTAAATTAATAAGGAAAATGCAAATTAAATTAATAACAATATAAAATAGAATGCAAATTAAATTGGAAAAAATAGACATAATTTAAATGTCTATTTTAATATTCAATTTATTTGCATCTTAGCTAATTATTAGATATCAATTTCTTCCTTTGCCAACATTATTATTTCGGAGTCTATTTTTAGACTATTCTTTTGAGAACCTATCATGAGACTACTAATCACTAAACCATTTAGTCTTCTGGGTGATGATTTGCTACAAGAATATAAAGCGTTTAGTGCATCTGGTGTAAATATTTCTGGAGTAACTCCAGAGATTTCTAATCTACTTTTGACATATTCTTTCACTTCATCCCTAGAAAGACCATTAAATTTATAATTAACAATAATTCTTTGTTTTAGTGTTTCATATATGTTCTTTGACAATTCTGTTTTTAATAGTGGATGCCCTACGAGAATTACAGTTGTATAGTTCATTGAATCCATTTTAAAATCAAATAAAATTTTAAACTCTTTTAATGTTTCTCTAGTCAAATTATGAGCATCATCAATAAGAAAAATAGGACTTACTCTTTGTTCATCAACCATTCTTATTATTGCATTTTGAATGTTTTGATATAAATCTGTTTTATAACAATTGCCAATTTCGATATTTAGTTCTCTTCCTATTGTTTTATAAAAATCAAACAAAGACAATGATGTTGGTGATATATATATAACTTTATATAAATCTTTATTCAAGCTTTCGTTAAAATATCTTAAAAGAAATGTTTTACCTAAACCAGGTGAACCAATTATTAAACCGAGTCCTTTTACTTCTTTTAAATAGTTTAATCTAGAAATTGCATTAGCAAAATCTTCGCTTTCAAATGCATCTTTTGTACTTATATTTTTATCAAAAGGATTACATTTCATTCCATAATAACTTAAATACATTTATTCTTCCTCCATTTCTATTGCATCTAAATCATTGTTAATAACTTTACTATAATCAATATTGTTTTTTCTTTTTATTTTACTATTTGCTATTTTATCTATGATTGTACATTTTTCTTTATTTAATTTATTATCAAAAATAAATAAGAAATTTAAATCATGTGGGTCATATCTAAACTCTATAGTTTTACCTATATATTTATATGGCACTTCGTAATATTTATTTTCAAATTGAATAGTAGAATCATTTCTTACTTTTCTTTTTTTCCTATGTAAAAATATATCATCTATTTCTTCGATTTCCATAGCTCGAATTTTCTCATAATCTTTATGCCAGGAACTGTTGGGTGTATCATTTATGCTAGAATGAAATTTATTGTTATATTCAGAATATAAATATTCTAATAAACTCTTTTTAATATCTTCCAATGAGTCAAAATTATTCCAGTCAAAACATCTCATCCATCCGTCTTTGATAGTTCTAAAGCTTCTCTCTATTTTCCCTTTTGAAGCCCCTGAATACGGACGGGCATGGACTAACTTTGTTCCTAATGATGCACAAATTAATGATAATTGTTCGTTCTTATATGGTGAACCGTTATCTACAAATAATTGCTTTGGAATTCCATAAGTATTAATTGCATCTTTAAACACTTTTTGCATATTGACTGCATTGTCATTGAAAAAGAAATCAAAACCAGTAATAAGTCTAGATTTATCATCTATAAACATAATTAAGTATGTTTTATATTTTTTGTTATCTATAGTTAAATAAGGACCGTGGCTAGTATCAGCTTGCCAACTGTCATTGGCAAATTCATGTTCAAATGCTCTTCTTTCTACGTTACAAACCTGATTGGCTTTTAGATCATTCTTTTTTAAAAATCTTAATATCGTTGATAAAGACACTTCTGATTTTTTAATATAGAATTCTTTAATTAAAATTTGATATATCTTAGTCCCAGTGATATTGGGGAATTGTTCTCTTAACTCAATTATTCTATCTACTGTTTCGTTATTTAGTTTTCTAGAAACATTACAATCGGATCTAGTTTTATCTGATAATCCTTTTAATCCATATTTATTATATAAATCATACCAATTTCTAACTGTACTCTTACTTATTTTTAATTCTTTTCCTTTAAATACATGATTTTTATCAGCAATAAAAGAACAATATTCGTTTATTGATTTGAATTCATTTGTTTTATTAACCAATGGAGCGATGATTCCAAATCGAAATAATGAAATATTATCATAATTTTCCATGTTTTCTTCCTCCTTTCTTGACGATTTATTATAAATGATCAAAAATTATATGGGTAGGGAAAACTTATGTTACAAGCCCTATATAGGGCTTGGCTATATAATTCTTTCAAAAGTAAACTGCATAAAAGATAACTTGAATTGCTTATAATACCTAACACTAAATTCATCTAAATTTCTTAAAATGCTTTTCAAAGCCTCATTTGCATCGTTTGTTCCTTCCGTAATAGTAACAAATGATTTATGAATAGTATCAAAACATTTTTTCCAAAATTTTAATAGCTCTTTAGAAATATTATATTTTTCTTCTATTTCGTTGTATGAAAGATTGATTTTTGCTTCTAAAATTTCAGTTATGAATTGTTTAGAATGTTGTTTGAATGGGGTGATAAAGTCTGGTATCAAAGCATGAGTTGGTTTATTCTCTGATTCATTAGTACAATCACATTTGAATTCAACCCTCTTAATTTCTATATATAGAGTTTCTTTTCCTTTCTCATTTGATTTAGGAATTTTTATAGTTCTTATATAGGGAGATTTAAAATAATATTCGGTTTCGCCACAATGTGGGCAACTTATTATAAAATTAGTGATGGTTTCATATTTTTCTATTAACTGATCGTAATAAGAATCCGTTTCAATTGAATCTTTAAAAGATAATTGAAAAAAATGATTGTAATTTTTTAAATTTATTGATATCATAAGTATGTTGTAAGACCGAAGAACCTTTGGTTCTTCGCTTGAAAAAGAAAAGTTGTGGTAGTCAAACTAAATTGCTTTTCTTTTTCTTTTTCCTTTCTAAGCAACAAAAAACAAATTGCCACTATTAGCAATTTATTTTAATATATATTTTTATTTTTTTCAATTTAATATGCAAAAAATCTACTATTTTTAACTATTTTAATTTAAAAAACTACACTTTTTTTCCAAAAAAGGTTTTTTCGCTAGACAAAATCGGGGGGGGTAGTAGAATGTTATTATAAGGAGAGTGACTTAAATGTCCAAAGAAAATTTTAAAAAAAATAATGAAAGAAATAAAAAGATAAGAATAATAATAGCTCTTATTATATTTGCAGTAGTTATTCTATTTGGGACTTTAACCTATGCCTTTTTTACAACAGGAATAATAGGTAATGTTAGTAGTGATAATGTTGTTCAAAAAACAGGATCAATGAAAATAGTCTATACCGATGGTAGCATAATCAATGCCACCAATATAGAACCAAACTGGAGAGCAACAAAAACAATAAAAGTCTACAATGATAACTCATATGGAAATAGTGCTAATTATGACCTTGTATGGGCAAGTATAGAGAATACATTTGTTAATAAAAATGATTTAGTCTACACTATAGAATGTGTAAGTGATAAAGGGTCTTGTAATGGATTTAATGATAAATCTATTCCTGATTCTGGAACTAATGTAAAAATACTAAGAAATGTTAGTATTGCCCCAAAAGAAACCCATACTTATACAATTACCATAGAATTTATTGAAACATCCCTAAACCAAGATGAAAACAAAGGAGCTTCTTTATCTGGAAGATTTAATGTAAGAGAATACACAGAACCCAATATAGCCTCGCCAGATATAGTAGCAGGCATGATACCAATTAAGTATGATGGCTCTTCTTGGGTCAAAGCTGATGTAAGTAACACAGATAATGATTGGTATGACTATGAAGAATTAAAATGGGCAAATATAGTACTAGTTGATGATGCAAGTAGAAGCTCATATGAAGGAGCACCAACAAATACTCCAATTAATGAAGCAAACATCTTGGCTTATTATGTCTGGGTGCCAAGATATAAATATAAACTATTTAATGCTACTAATACTAACCAAGGAGTACCAGTTCAGCAAATAGAGATTGAATTTGAAGATAAGACAACTATTCCATCATGTGGAGGACATGGAAGAAATGCTAATGGTATTGATTGTGCTGGGAGTATACCAGCTTATGATGTCAAAGATAACTTAAGTAATTATTCTATCCTTGGGTCTAGTAGGGTATATGACGATGGAGTAAATGGAGAATGGCTTACTCATCCAGCTTTTAGATTTGGCGAAACAGAAGTCAATGGCTTTTGGGTAGGTAAGTTTCAAATAAGCACTGATCCATTAAGTGCTTGTTATGCTACATCCAATTTAACTAACTGTAATGTTACAACCATAAATCCTATGGTTAAACCAAATGTTCCAACCTGGAGGAATATAAATGTATCAAATATGTTTACTAACATATCAAAGTTTAAAACAAACACTGACTATGGGATAAGTACTTCCTATTTGGATAGTCACATGATGAAGAACATGGAGTGGGGAGCTTTGGCATATTTAAGTCAAAGTATTTATGGAAAAAATGGTAACTTAGCTTTTGGAGGATCTGATTGGACATCATCAGAAAAGGAAGTATATTTTAATAACAGTTCAAGTTTTTATTCGGGACGAAGTATGGGAATGCCTGGAGGAACAGGGATAACAACAACATTATTTAATGGTGTAAATGAATATGAATATGCTCCAAGAGGATATTATACTTATGATGGAAAGTGTGCCACAATCCATGCTAATTTAATAGATGGAAGTGGATGCAATAGTGGAAGTGTTGGACAAGATTTATTAAATAAAAACTTAAGTTTTGGGGCAAGCTCGACTGGAACAATATATGGAGTGTATGATATGAGTGGAACATTGTACAATTATGCAATGGGCAATATGGCAACTTCAAATATTAACTATTTAACTCACATAATGTATTCATATAGTAGTGGAATAACTTTTGGAAGCTATACAGATATCACCTTACCTAAAAAATATTATGATATTTACGATTATAGTACAAGTAATTTAACTCATTCAAGAGGACATATAGGAGATGCAACAAAGGAGATATTAGAAAACTTTGGGGACGTGTCAGGTGGGTGGTATGGAAACTATGCAAATTTCTTAAGAAATACTTATTGTTGGTTTTTACGTGGGGGGATTTATAATGAAGGTGTGATTAGTGGTCATTTTGGCTTTCATAGACACACTGGCTCACCAAACGGCGGATACTCATCTCGCCCTGTTCTAATTCCCGAATACAATAACTACCTAAGTTCCTTAAGTGTAACAGGGTATGAAATAACCCCAGAATTTGATCCAGAGGTAACAACATATACAGTAACAATACCAAATGATGTAAAAGATATTGAAATTGTTGCTGCCTCTGAGGATATAAATGCAACTATAACTGGGGATGGAATAAAACTATTAAATAAAGATTTTAATAATTATAGTATTGTTGTAACTGGAAGTGATGGAAGTATCAGAATCTATCAAATAAAGATAGAACGATTATTAGGAACTGTCACGAAATAAGTTGTAATAGTTATGGTGGCATGATATAATATATTTATAGAATAATTTAAAGGGTTGAAGTATATTGGAAGAAAGAATTATGAATGCCTTACGGTTTATGAAATTAAGTGAAAAACAAAAAAGATTTTTTTTAGCAAACGAAGCAATAGCACTGGGCTATGGTGGAGTTCAAAAAGTTCATGAAATATCAGGAATGTCAAAAACAACGATTATAAAAGCAAAGAAAGAAATAAATAATGCGGATATCGATGTAACTGATAGTCGTATTAGAAAATCTGGTGGAGGACGAAAAAAAGAAGTCGACAAAAACCCCAAAATTAAAGAAGAAATATTAAAGGTAGTAGATTCAAAAACATACGGCAATCCAGAAAAGCCTTTATATTATACGATAAATTCCTTAAGAAAAATAGCAAATGAATTAGCAAAAAAAGAAATTATTGTAAGCAGAAATATAGTTGGCACAATATTAGAGGAAGAAGGATATACATTGCAACAAAACCAAAAAAATTTACAAGTAGGTAGCCCCCATCCAGATAGAAACGAGCAATTTGAATTTATAAACACTACAGCAACAGAATTTTTAAGATTAAATGAGCCAGTAATTAGTATTGATTGTAAGAAAAAAGAATTGGTAGGCAATTTTAAAAATGATGGGAAAACCTATAATAAAAAAGCTACCCCCATACAAGTATTAGACCATGATTTTATAATCGACGATTTAGGAAGAGTAGCACCTTATGGAGTATATGATATTAATCAAAACGAAGGATTTGTAAATCTAGGAATTTCTAGCGAAACAGCAGAATTTGCAGTAGAAAGCATATCAAGATGGTGGTTAACAGTTGGTAAGAAAACTTATCCGAATGCTGGTAAAATCTATATTACTGGTGACGGAGGAGGAAGCAATGGATACAGAAACAGATTGTTTAAATTGGAGTTACAAGAGTTTGCAAATCAAAGTGGATTAACAGTTCATATGTCCCATTTCCCAAGAGGCACTAGCAAATGGAATAAAATAGAACATAAGTTATTTTGTTACATAAGTAGTAATTGGAAAGGGATACCGTTAATAAATGTGGAGACAATAATTAATTTAATCGGGAGTACAACAACTACAAATGGACTAAAAGTTATATGTGTAAAAGATGATAACAAATACGAAATAGGTAAAAAAGTTAGCGATGAAGATTTTGCAAAAATAAACATAAAAGGCAACGATAAATTCCCTCAATGGAATTATGTTATTTCGCCGAAAGAATAACAATTTATTTCGTGACAGTTCCTAATAAAGGTTTCATAATATCTGCTATTTCTTTTGCTTCAATATTAGTAAGATTAAAACCTTCTCTAGAATCCTTTAATTCATAAAGATAATCTTCATGAGCTTTTTTATAATTATAGAAGTATTTGTCTAAATGACAAGAACTAATATTAGGACATTTGTTGCAAGCTCCTGGAGTACGATCACGCCATTTGCATTTTGGTTCTTCATATCGATTGCACCGATTTTCTACTTTATTACATCCTTTGCATTCTTTACGATGAATACAGATGGTGGGGTAATTAAAAGTATTGCGTGGTCTTAGCTGACGATGTTTTCTGATTTCTTTTGCGACAGTAGAAGCATCCTTACCAATAGTTAAAGCAATCGCTGATTTAGGGCTTCTGTTTTCGA
>Ga0082212_10013082_pt1 | contig 10398 bp, 10 predicted proteins | sample TergutNt197P3_FD_71548 | JGI IMG/M metagenome (GOLD analysis project Ga0082212, IMG submission 71548) | Neocapritermes taracua P3 segment gut microbial communities from Petit-Saut dam, French Guiana - Nt197 P3 | ecosystem: Host-associated > Arthropoda: Insects > Digestive system > Gut ...
CTCATCGAAAAGCCCTAATTGTTCACCGTAAACGCTTTTTTCGCTGGACTGGCCAAATTGCCGGTGTTTCGCAAGGCGGAACTGCTCTTCGTAATATTTGTTCAACGCTTCCAGTTCCGCGATTCGGTGTTCAAGTTCCTTTGTGGCAGAAGAAAAAGAAGCCTCTAATTCGGCAATTTTCTGGGCCGATGAAGCTTCCAGTTCGCTATACTTTTCCTGCCAATTTACAGGGGCTTTTGCTTCGGCTTTCATGATTTATTTTACCATGAAACATGCAAAAAAGCAAGTAAATTCAACACTTTTTCGCTATATTGCCCTCCGCTCGAGCACTTCGTTTCGGCCGATCTTTAACTCGATTCTCGTCCCGCCCAGGAGGATATTCAGTTCCTCCCCGGACAGCGCCATCGTCGCCTCTTCGCCTGCTTTCGGCCAGCGGAAATGCCCCTTTTCAAGGCGCTTAAAATGCAGCCAGAACCCGTCGCCGTCCCACTCCAAAATCTTCATCCTATTCCGGCTTCTGTTACAAAAAACAAAGATGGCTTCACTAAACGGGTCAAGATGAAAACTGCCTTCGATGATTGCCGCCAAGCCATTGATCTGTTTGCGTAGATCGGTCTCCCCGCAAGCAAGGAACACCCTCTTTCCATCGAAACTCAGCATGGCCTTAATAACTCCCTGAGAATGATGGCCATGCTTTCCGGAGAATATGTGTTGCCGGCAGTAATCCGTACCTCGCCTAATTCAATACAAATATGGCTTGTTTGCCCTTCATATGGATATGGTATTTGATCCGCCTGCTGGTCCATTTTAATTTCAGCAAATCCCTGTACAGGTAGCCCGGATTGATATTTTGCCGGCAGAGACGTTTTTATTTGTTCGTAAGCCGATTCTTGTAGTTGATGTTTCCAGTAGTGATAGGCTTTTTCTTTAATCCCATTTTCTTCACACCACAAGCGGATAGGTTTTCCACTCTCGACTCGTTGGCGGATTATCTCCGCCCAGCGTGACAGACGGATCTGCCGTGATACGGATCTCATATCCAACTGACAATACCTCCCTTTGCCCATTTGACTAATTTATCCTACGACAAATTGAGCATCTTTGAGATATTGTACCGCAACCACTGGAACTATTGACAGGTACTGGCTACTTTACGCTTACGTTCCCTCGCACATAATAACCGTGAGTTCAGCACAGATAATGTTGACCCTGCGCTTACCGCCGGCAATGTTATCTTGGTTCAGCAAAAGGTGAAAGCTGCTTATCTGGAAATCTTTGGTGACGCATTGGAACGCTATAACGCAAAACAGCAGCGTAATGATAGGAAAATACCAGATTATTATGAGCATATCAGGCAGAGCAAAAACGGTGAAAAACTATTCCATGAACTGGTCATTCAGGTGGGAAACCGTAGCGATACAGGGATAGGTTCAGCCGATGCCGATATTGCCAAAGAAATCCTGACGGAATATTATTACGGGTTTGTCGAGCGTAATCCCAATATGAGAGTATTCAACGCTGTTATCCATATGGACGAGAAGGACGGTACGCCTCATTTGCATATAGACTTTATTCCTGTCGCTACTGGCCAGAAAAGAGGATTGGAGAATAAAAATTCTATGCGTCAAGCCTTACAGCAACAGGGATTTGACTATCAGCCAACCATAGCCAACGCAATCACAGATAGCAAGCACTCTAAAATCGGCGGTGGGCGATGGTTGGAAACGGAACGGGCGCAACTGGGAAGCGTTCTTCAACAACATGGCATTACATGGGAGCAGCAGGACATTCACCGTGAGCATTTATCCGTTGGCGTGTTCAAGGCTTGCGCGGAAATCATGGGCAGAGAGATTCAAAATATATCCCCTGCTGAATTGGAAATGCGCGAACCGAATACTGCTATGCGGCTGGCAGGAGTTAAGCCTCATGAAGTAATAGCTTCCCGACCGTCAGCAGAAGCGATGCAACAGGAAAATACCATGTTGCGGGCGCAAGCGGAGATAAATCGTCAAGCCGTTCAAAAAATGGATGAGGAAAAGAAACTCAGAGATAAGGGTATTCAACAGAGCTACAAAAATATAATAGAGCGGGAAAAGCAGGCAGACGCTTCCGTTCGGACTGCTCAATCAGAGGCGGAGGATATAAAAGCCCGGTATGCGCCGGGTACAGCCGAAAAATATAACGAATTGGTTGGAAAGCATAATCGTGTCGTTTTGATGTATCGTGAAATGGAAAAACGCTGTGAAACAGCCGAGCAACAAAATAAACAGCTACCAGAACGGATAGAAACTGCTGTATTTGAGGCTGTAAACCCTCTTAAAAGCGATAATAACCACTTGAGTGAGGAATTAGAGCGTATGAAGCAGATAGCCGTCAGCTTGCAGGAGAAGGTACACAGCCTATGCCAGACGCTTTATGATGTCATGCGGGCGGTGTTTACGCTGAAATATAGTTATAAGGATAAATCAAATAATCCCTATAAAAGCGAACTGACAGAAAAGGCCGGATATTTGATTGACGCGCTGGAGCAAAAATCCCGTGCCGCCTTGCTTGACGCAGGGTTCCCTGATATGGAAAAGGGCATGGACGGTATGGGCGTTACAACGGAGTTGGAAAGGGGTGTTCAAAGCCGTTTACCTAAGCCTAAACAGCAAGAGTATGAGATTGGCGGATAAATATAGGGATTTAAGTAGTTATTGCTTATCGGTCAATCACTCCGGGGTATACTCCATGATATCAGATAAATTGCACTTTAAAGTGTCGCAAATCTTTAGTAAGGATTGCATATCAACGATTTCATCTTTACCAAGCTTTGCGAGTGTATTAGGACTCAACCCCGCCAGAGTTTTTAATTCGGTTTTCTTCAGTTTTCTATCAATAAGAAGTTTCCAAAGCTTATCGTAGCTTAAAGCCAATGTCACCACCTCTATCAACATCATTATATCAAGTATGTATTGTTAAATCAAGAAATTATATATGTGAAAATATTTTAAATATTGTTGACAATATATACTGTATAAGATATAATAATTAATGTAATCAATACTATATATATCTTTAACGATACATATGAGGAACATCGCCAAAAAATACCGCTATTTTTTTAAAGAATCGAGGTAATAAAATGCTGATGAAACAAGGAATCGTTGAGTATTTGGCTCATGTAGAAAGTGGCGGCAGAACTACCGCTACTATCAAATCCTACGCTAAAACACTGGAGTTGTTTTTAAAAAGACAGACCGATATAAGAAATGCCCCTGTTTATGTGGAGGATTTCAGCGCGTTTGAAATCGAGGAATACATCAACCTCGTCCGTCAGGAAATGAATTATTCAACTTCCAGCCTCTATAATACTTTAACGGCGTTACGCTGTTTTTATGATTACGCGGTCAAGCGTGAGTGGATAGACCATAATGTAGCGCGTGAGGTCAAGCAAGTACGCCGGAAATTTAAGGAGCGCACTTATCTGACTGAGCCAGAAGTTGAAAAGGCTCTTGATATGATTATACATCCTGTAGTACAGGCAGCGGCTTACACGCTCTATTATGCCGGACTTAGAAATCAAGAGTGTGTGGATTTAGAAATCGGTGATGTTGACTTTCAGAAAAATATCATTCATGTGCGGCTCGGAAAAGGCGCAAAATCAAGGAAAATCCCCATGTGTACCAAACTTGCAGGTAAGTTGAAAGAATACGTCAAACAACGTCCTGCGGATTCTGAAATGCTTTTTGCGTGTATGACATCCGGAAGGATATCTAAAAGTTTTATCAACCGGGAATTAAAAATAGCGGCGGCAGAAGCGGGGCTTGGTATTCCTCTATCAGCTCATATGCTGCGCCATTCCTTCGCCAGTAATCTGCTGAAAAATGGCGTTGATATCGTGCGGGTGCAGCGGCTCATGGGGCATACATATTTACAAACCACAGCGATTTATCTGCACACTAACATGGACGGATTGATGGACGCAGTAGAAGTTTTATAGGGACAATATCATGAGAGACGAGACGATTGAAAAAATCAAGAAAATCCAGTTTTTGCTGGCGGCGGGTAAAACGAGGCCGGAAGTAGCGAAGACGATAGGGTACGGTCATGTAACAGGGCTGTATCACTTCGCTGCGCGTCATAAACTTATATGGAACGATAAAACGAAAAACTACGATGCCGAGGGCAACGGCGAGATAATCGACGGTGCGCCCAAAAGTGAGGAATTACCCACTGGCAGGACGGCGGGAATCATCGCCATGTTCAAGATTCGCGCCATTCCTTCTGAAATAATCAAAAGGTATCGCTTCGACAGTGTTTCTCAAATGGCTGAATACATGAAATCCAAAGGCTATACTTGGGATGATGATATTGAAAATTACGTCCTGCGCAACGCAGAAGCCAGCCAGCGAGAACAAAAAAGTGAAATCACCGACCTGCTGGCTTTCCTGAATGATAATAAGCAGAGGCTGATAGGGCTTTTGAAGCAAACGGAAATGCCGAGTGAGACTTTGCCGCGATATATCATCCCCGGCGTGGCAAAAGTCAAATCTATCAACCTTTCCAGCAGCGTTGACTCGCTGGTTCAGGAATACAGCCGCGAATATAATATCAGTCAGAAAGAGATATTTCATATAGCTTTGGTGGAGTTTTTCAAAAAATATGGTTATATAAACGATGTCAGGGCAACGCTGAAAATTTGAGCGCTGGGTCAGTTGTTATATTTGCTAAACCACTGCTCGTCTATAGCCTGTATAATTTCTTCAACGCTAGATATTTTAGACCAATTTTCAAACCGCCCTATATGGTAGGGGTCAGTTCCATCTCCAAACCAAATACGGTTTTCAATTTTCTTTCCCTTTTCTGTTGCTCCCGTTTGATACCAAAATAATACTTCTCTTGGATAGTACTGATTTGCTTGAATATACCGTATCATGTCAAGTATACGTTCAGCTTCTTCAATTTTCGAATCGTTGTTTAAAATGCGGTTTGCATGAATGTAATAATCATAATTATAAAAAGGTTCCATTTCTATTGCCATCATTTGTTCGTTGGGTTTTTCCGTGACTCTTTGGGAATAAAGATTACTTGTACTTAGTGATACATTTATACTCATGTTTTCGTCCCAAATCGCTCTCATTTCCGGTAAAATCACTTCTTCTGTTTTTTGGCAAAAATAATCCTTTAAATAAGAATCAGTCACCTCATCGCCATAATCAGTCATGTTTTGGGGGAAATTCAACGCTTTAGGCCATACGCTGACTTCAAATTTTACATTAGTACTTGCAGATAAAAATGTCACATGGTAAAGTGAGGGGTCAATCCAAGAATATCTTACATTTTGAAACTGCATTTCCTGTTCATATTTTTGTGCTAGATATTTTTGAGCAATTTGAATTGCACTATGCTCTTTCATAGATAAATGATATTTGGCAGCGATTGTCCCAATAACGGCAACAACGACTATCGTACCTATTATTCCAAACATTTTACCTCTCCTGCTCATATTACCTCAACTTCCAATACTATCATGAGGATAGCGGAAAACTCCACTAACCTCATGATAGCAATTTTGTTTATGTTTAGTGTATGGAATTAATGTTACTTCTAAGCCCAGAATACCACCATTGGGTAAAGCTGTTTTTCCCTTCGTATTTGGCTCTTTGTGCTTGCATGGCCGCTTCAAATCCCGTAAGATTAGTAGATTTATTATAGAAGATGTTTTGCATATTAATCATGTTCCAGTTGGGAATTACAGCAACGCCATATCCATTTGCGTTCATATAGTCACTGACATTTGTCCCGCTTGGCAGGGTTCCCATCATAAACAATCCCATAGTAACTTGGCCACAGTTGTTTGTAAAAGCGCCATAGTTTTCATTAGTTACACCCATCAGACTGTTAATAGGGCCTACTCTTGCTGTCCCATTTTGTATTGAATCAACATAGTCCCCGCGTAATCTCATAGCCTCATCATGCGATGCAACAAAATCGCCTTTTATATAGACGCTATCACGATAACGAGGGCTGCTTTCTTTCAACAATCTAAAATCGTCATCATTAGGGTCTCTGTAATCAAGTAACCATTGGTTAATTGAGTTCATACTGTCGAAAATGCTTGCATCGTCAACTTTCACATACTGGACTGTATCTCCATAAAAGAAATACCACCATTTATCGTTTTTATCTTGGAAAAACGCGCCCAAATGCTCAACGCCTATTTTGTTTGCAACATTATCGACTAGCTTGTTGATTAGAATTGCATCCAGTCCCCACGGATCAATGAAAGCAATCGGGTTATTATTACAATAGGTGTACCAGTTGAGACCTGCGCGAGCAGGGTCTTCTTGAGAAAAACGTCCGGTTCTGGGATTGTACGCTTGTCGTCCCCTGAGATAATATGTCCCAGTTTCGGAGTCATAGTATTCGGCAGCATAACGGAATGGATTGATGTCATTCGGGTCTAAGTCTTTTTCGACGCCCCATGCGTCATAATCATAATTTTTTATAACATTTCCGCTACCGTCTGTCAACTGAGTCACATCACCATGAGCATTATACAGGTAATATGCCTGCCCTGTCGAGAGGTTCACCCTTAATAAATTAGCGCCACGAATATAGCTTGCAAGCACTGCGCCACCGCCCATCTCCGCAATAATGCTACCGCCGTCCCACAGATAACCGACGGACCCGGCTCCGGTGTCTTTCCCTTTTCGCAGCCCATCTACCCTGTAGCTGTAGTTCGTGGTTTCACCATTGACATATGCCATAGTCATCTGGTTGAAGGCGTCGTATTCATATATAGCGGCGTACCCTGGATCGAATGATACAGCCCCCTGCCCCTGCCCGGCAGGCGCCAGGGTCCCCTTTGTCCAGTAGAGCTGGTTCCCGTTAGCGTCATAGTGGTAGTCTGTCGTATGGATGAGCGCGCTTTCCGTTTTCACCTCGTCGACCAGCCGGTTGTTGTTGTCGTAATGGTATACGGTGCTGTAAACCGCAGTGCCCGCAGCCGCCATTGTATCTCTGTTCCCTGACCTGTCATAAGTATAAATCAGGCTGTCGCCGGTATTCTCCGATTCGCCGGTCAGCCTGCCCAACCCGTCATAGGTATAAGTGGTGACCCGGCTGTTATGGTCAGACTTCGTTCGCTGGTTGCCGTCGGCGTAGTAGCTGTAGGCATAGGAGGACAGCACACCGCCGCTTTGGTTCGTCAGCCCTGTGAGCCAGTTGGCTTTGTTGTACGAGTAGTTTGTTACCACACCATTGGCATAAAGCAGGGAGTCGCGGTTCCCGTTTGCGTCGTAGCCGTAAATCCCGACGGTTACGCCGTTTTCCTTCACCGTGGATAACCTGCATTGGTTATCGTAAGCATATGACAGGTTTTGTACCGTAGCATTGTTCACCTGAGCCAAGAATGTAGCCCGGTTGTCGGCTTTGTCGTAGCCGTAAGTTTTCACCGCACCGCTGTCCTCGGAAACCGACGTTAGCCGCCCAAGGCTGTCATACTGATATGCCAGCCAGCCCCTCGTTGTTGACTCCTCCCGCTTCTTCGCGCCAGTGAGGTAGTAGGTATAAGCAACCAGCTCGGTAACCGTATTGTTTTCCGTTACCGTTACTGTCTTCGGTAGTTTGTACCCGTTATATGCATAGGTAAACACGGTCCCGTTCCGGTCGGTTCTATTGGTCATCAGGCCGGACGTATTGTACTGGCGGGTTTCCGTCTGGCTCAGCGCGTCCGTCATGGTTTCCTGGTTGCCGAACCGGTCATAGGCATATCCTGTTGTCTTCCCATCGGCAGCGTTTTTGGCGGACATGCCCGCCTGCATGAAGAGGATGTTACCTGTGCCGTCATAAGTATACTTCGTTACGTTTTCGACTGCGCCCCCGTCATAGGCGGTGACGTACTCCAGGCGGTTACGGTTGTCGTAGTTATAATCCGTCCTGCCCCAGGCATAAGCGGAGCCTACGGGGTTATTCGTCCACTCCGACCGTTTTATGTTACCAGCCGGGTCGTAGGTATACCGCTGCATCCGGTAGTCGGTATTTCCGCCTGATTGCTGAATGACCCCCTTTTCCTCAAGCAAGCGCTCGACAAGGCGGCTGATCTTCGGCGCGTCGTCAGCCTTTACCATGACGTCCACTAACCCGTCCGGGCTGTTTTTGGTATTACGCAGGACGCAGTAGACAATACCGTACTGTTTCGCGCCCTTCACAAACTTCTGGAGGTCGCTTTCTTTGACTGAGAAGATTTCCAGCGGCTTGCCCGATTTGAGCATGGACACTAACCGTGCTTTGCCCCTCGGCTTTAGGGTGCTGTTTTTGCTTTTCAATGCGGCGATCAGCATGACGGCAATTTCCTTTGCCGCAGAGCCGGTGACCTTTGCCGCCACTTCGACGCCTTCCAGACTCATCCTTACGACTTGTTCAGCGGCGTCCCCTGATTGGTTCATCCATAGTCAACTCCTTTCTTTCAGATTCTTCGCCCTCTGACGCCACGCGGATTTTATCCCGTATATCGACGGAGCGTGTTTCTATATCCTCGCATAGCCTCACCTCCCGTCTTAATTCTTTAAGCTGCCCGGACAGGGCGGCTATTTCGGACTTTAATTCCGCAAGCCGCTCATCATCGCGGACGCTCCGTGACTGATAGCGCAGGTGTTTCCGCGATTCATAAAGCGCGTTGATTTGTAGTTGCAGCCCATCCTTGTGGGCAAATAACTGGTCAACGGTGTCAATGCCGTACTTAACCAACAGCCGCGTTTCCCGTGAGATATTCTGGATGAAGCGGATGTCCTCGCGGAACAGGAAATATACCCTTTGAGGTTGACGCCGATATGCCGCAGCTGCTTCATCATGGCGAAGTAGTCGGGTGGTGGCGCATCGGTTGGGATAAAGCCGTTGATGAGATGGCGCAGGTAGGCTTCCTGTGAAAGCCCTGACTTCTTGACGAGCTTTCTGAGGTGTTCGCGTTCGTTATGGTAGAGGTGTACAATAATCTGGATGTCTCGTTTTCGCATAACCGATTTTCCTCCTTCCGGCAGGGGTTTCAGGGGCGGCTACGCCCCTGACAAGTGGTGTTTGAATATCTGTGATTATTCAAACACGATGCTTGCTAATAATGAATAACCCACAGGGGTCGTGTGTGTTAGCCCACAGTTGTCGCTCATAAGGTCGCTCAGACTTCTGCTTTGATTTGAACCGGATACTCTTTCATCGGGCATAACTCCTTTCGCGCTTTCGGTTCTGCTGCCAGCGTTCATACTCAACCGCCGCCGTTGAATATACGGTGGCGCAGGCGTTTTTGGCCGTGTTCGGCAGATAGTCGGAACGCTGACATTTCCGTTTGTGGGCTTCGTCTTTCTGTGCATGGTGAGGGCTGGACAGGAAGGCGCGGATCATGGAGTCGGGATTGGCGTTGCACCAATAGGCCAGCTTGTTCATCAGCGCAATATCGTCGGCGCTTTCGTTACCGTAGCGACGTTCACCGGCCCACAAAGACGAAAACACTTTGTCGCGCTCCAGTCCGGTACACAGGAAATAGTCTTGACCGGCGCTCGGCAAAGGTGGGGGAAGATGGACAACCTTATGCACCGGTTCGGGCAATAGGTATTTGTCATGGACAGTCTGTAACTCTACTGTCCGTGTTTCTATAGCTGTATTGCCGCCGATGACGTTACCAGTTACCGTGAAATACCGCCCTTCGCTATAAATCTCCAGAAAATAATCCTTTTGTTTTTGTTAGTCTAAAAAGGGTCCATTTTTCGGAAATGATCGGTTGAAAATTGGTCCACCTTCATGGAGCCTCCGATGTGGGATAATAACAGCGGAGGTGAAAGAAAGGTGATCGAGAAGATGGAGAAGAACACAATTATCACCCTTAAGATCAAAGGCAAGTCAAACCGCTGGATAGCAAGGGAGACTGGCATAGACAGGAAGACAGTAGCAAAATACTGGAATGAGCACCAACGGTTAATGACGCAATTGGAGCCGGATGGCGACAACAGGGGTATACAGGGACAGATAGTCGAAGATCCGAAATATGACTCCTCAAGCAGGAAACCTGCGAAATACACGAAGGAGATTGATACGGCGGTTGACGCGATACTGGAAAGCGAGGCGGAGAAAGCACGCGAATTAGGCGACAATAACAAGCAGAAGCTGACGAACCGGCAAATCCATGGATTGCTGCGTGAGCAGGGGCACGATATCGGGTTGACAGTGATCACCAACCATCTCAAGGAAAAGCGTCACAAGCTGGCAGAGGCGTTCATCCGGCAGGAATACGACTTCGGCGCGCGCCTTGAGTACGACTTCGGGGAGGTAAAGCTTGTCATCAACGGGGTAGCCGGGAAATACTACTTGGCAGTGTTCGGATCGCCGAGGGCGCCGTTCCGGTGGGCGTATTTGTACACAAAC
>Ga0082212_10013083_pt1 | contig 10398 bp, 7 predicted proteins | sample TergutNt197P3_FD_71548 | JGI IMG/M metagenome (GOLD analysis project Ga0082212, IMG submission 71548) | Neocapritermes taracua P3 segment gut microbial communities from Petit-Saut dam, French Guiana - Nt197 P3 | ecosystem: Host-associated > Arthropoda: Insects > Digestive system > Gut ...
TATATATTTCTTTCTATTGCAGCCCTGTTTCTTGTCACCTGCAACACGTATGAAAATATGGTACAAGAGAGAGGGGCAAATGCAGCGCCCATTATGTCAGATCCCGTTCCAGCCTACTTTTCCGACAATATTGAGGCCAGTTTTGTTCAATTTGATTTGTCCATGCCTCCCGGACAAACCGCAGATAAAGTTTCCATTGAAATATCCGGAAAAGGCCAAACCGCGATTCTCAAAGACGTTTCCCTCCCTGTAACAGGGTTAAAGGTTACGGCTCAGGAAGTTCTTACTGCCTTGAATATGTCTGCTTCTAACTACAATCGGGGAGATGTTTTCTTCCTCTACGTATTGACCACAAAAAATGGGGTAACCACTCGTTCAAAAGCTGCTTTCCCTATTCCGGTGGTTTGTTTCTTTGAACCCTCCATGCTGGTTGGCGATTTTTACTATGTGTCAGCATCTTGGGATGAAGAAGGCTTAGTGACTTTTGTAGCAGATCCCAATGATCCGCATAAAGTGTATATTCACGGAATGGCCGAAACACAAGGGTTTGTTGGAAATGGAAACGGCATTGAACTTACTGTCAATCCCAATAATTTCAACGTAGTTGGGGCAAGATCAATCATTATTCCCAATGCATGGAGCTATACCAATATGGCTTATCAGGCTATGTCCGGTACATACAGCGCTTGCGATGAAATGTTTACCATAACTTTCGCCATCACTGTTGATCAAGGAGGTTTTGGAAATTTTGGATTTGTCTTTAAACGACAATAAATGAACCGAATGTTTACCAAAGGGGGTGTTCAATTTTGGACACCCCCCTTTTTGTATTACGCATTTTTGTGTAATGCAAAAATAACTATCTTTGCTGCACAATTACGAATTACTAACCCTAAAACCAAATTTTATGAAAAAAATTGGAACATTTTTGACGTTCCTAATTTTTGTGGGGCTGATGCCTTTGCTCGGGCAGACCATACAAATCAGAGGAACAGTTACGGATGCGTTTGACAACTCTACGCTTCCGGGTGCTACTATTACCGTCAAAGGGGCAACAACACTTGCAAGTACTCTAAATGACGGAACTTACACAATATCAGCTGCGTCTGATGCAACATTGGTGTTCTCATTCATTGGAATGAGGAGTCAGGAGGTTCAGGTCAATGGACGACTTGTGATTAATGTTGCTTTGGAATCTGATTCCCGATTAGAAGAGGTTGTGGTGATTGGTTATGGAGAGGCTAGAAGGAAAGACGTTACGAGTTTAGTAACGCAGGTGGATGGTGCCTCAATTGCCAAGTTGGCTACCCCCAGCTTTGACCAGCAATTGGCCGGTCGCGCTACCGGAGTTCAGGTAACTGCAGGGTCGGGTATCATTGGCTCCGCTCCCATCATCCGTGTTCGCGGGGCCAATTCTATCTCTTCCGGCACCTCTCCGCTATATATTGTGGATGGAATTCCGGTTACGTCCGGAGATGTAGGTACCGGCTACGCTTCGAATAATGCCATGGGAGATATTAACCCGGACGACATTGAGTCAATCAACGTCCTCAAGGATGGGGCGGCCACTGCCATTTATGGTTCACGAGCTTCCAACGGAGTGATCCTCATAACCACAAAAAGAGGAAAATCAGGTAAGTTTAACCTTTCTTACAACTCCTACTTTAGTGCAGCTCAAGCTTCGAGACTTCCTAAACTCTTGAATGCAGCGCAGTTTACAGAGATTGCTAATGAGTTGTATGCCCATAACGGCAATGAGCCTCAGGCGGTAAATGACGGTACCGATACCAACTGGAACGAATATGTCTTTAGAACGGGTTTCCAACACTCCCACACCATCTCTATGAGCGGGGGAACCGACAAAGCTCACTTTTATGTTTCGGGAGGTTATTCAAATCAAGAGGGTATCATTATAGCCAATAATTACAAGCGTTTTACGGCGCGCGCCAATGGCGATATCCGTCCTGTGGACTGGCTTAAATTTGGAGTGGACATTAATGTTTCCAACCAAAAGTATCAGGGCATTGTAGAGGGGTGGAACTCCTTGAGCGATGCCATGTTTGCTTTGATCAGGATGTTGCCCAATGTTGGGGTCTATCGTGATGACGACCTGACAGGTTACAATATCGACAAAACCGACCGCAAATCGTTGGGGCGTGGCGCCAACCTTCAGGTGATTTCCAGTTCAATCCCCAATATTCGCTGGGTGTTAGACAACAACCTGAATACTTCGGAAAACTATCGTGGAATTACCTCTGCCTTTTTAGAGTTGATGCCGGTACGTGGTTTATCGATCAAAAGTATGGTGGCTGCGGACCTTCTGCATACGGATGATATGTATAAATGGATGCCCGAATCGGGGGACGGAGTGAGTTATGGCGGTTTAATAAACAGAAATTATTATCCCCGTACCCGCTGGAACTGGCAAAATATTATCTCCTATAACACAACCATTGGAGCGGATCACAACATCGACTTGACGGCGGTGGCTGAGTACAACAAATATACTTATCGTTATTTTTCCACTTCGGTTCAAAATTTTTCCGATCCGTTCTTTATGAATGAAATCATTTCGAGTACCTTTGATATGCGTGGAATTAGCGGAGGCAGTCAGGCTAACGGATTGGCATCGTACCTTTTCCGCGCCAACTACAACTACGCCGGAAAATACTATGTTGGAGGCTCTATCCGCCGAGACGGGCTCTCTAAATTGCCTCCTGATACCCGTTGGGGTAACTTCTGGGGAATTTCGGCCGCCTGGCGCGTTTCTCAAGAGTCATTTTGGGATAGCATCAGAGGTGTTGTCAACGATCTTCGTATCCGGGGCAGTTTTGCCACTGTGGGGAATCAGAATATCAGCGGGAACTATCCCTATTTGGATACCTTTAGTCCCAGGAGATATGGAGGCCAAGCCGGCCTTTACTACTCCAATGTGGGGAACGGCCAGTTAAAATGGGAATCTCAGGCCACCATGGATGTTGGCTTTGATGCCCAGTTGCTAAACGGCATGATCTCTGTGGGATTCTCTTACTGGACAAAAGACAACAGCGACATTGTTTTTGATGTGCCCTTTGACCCCAGTTTTGGGATTCCGGGGAACAATATGACCCAAAATATCGGCCAAATTAAGAACAGTGGCTTGGAAGTGAACGTTGGTGCGGATATTGTACGAAATAGAGATTTTAGTTGGCATACCGATATCAACTTCTCAACCCTTAAGAATGAGGTGATTAAGTTGCCAGAAGGCGACATTTACGGCACGTATTCGGTAATCATGGAGGGGAAATCGATGAATACCCTGTGGGGCTATCAATTTGCAGGTGTCAATATGGCCAACGGCAACCCCATGTGGCATAAAGCAGACGGCACCATTGCGCAGCATGACGTGATGGGCGGAACCAATAGACCCTATATATACGACGCTGCTAATCCCGGCACTTTGGGTGCGACTACCACTTTGGGACCTAATGATAAAGTGTTGCTTGGCAGTGCCCTTCCCACATGGTTTGGAGGTTTTAACAATACCCTTACCTACAAAAATTTTGACCTGAACGTCTTTTTCCGTTTTTCAGGTGGTAACAAGATTTTTAACGGTACCCGCTCTTACAGTTTGCTCAACTATGATTTTGCCAATAAAGGGGTAGAGATTCTCGACAGATGGCAAAGTCCTGATAAGCCCGGTAACGGAAAAGTACCCATCATCAGAAATGGATATGGCGCACAGGTGAACAAGCAGCAGGAAACCGACAGTCGTTTTGTAGAAGATGGATCATACCTCAAACTCAACAATATCACCTTAGGTTATTCCTTACCCAGAACCCTTGTTAGTAAAATCGGGATCTCCGGAGTACGCATATATGCTTCTGCCCAAAATATTTGGACTCTAACTAAATACACTGGTTTTGATCCCGAATTGATGACCAATATGACGGCAGGTCTTGCTGGAGGATTTGGCATTGACTACGGAGCAAAACCTCTTCAGCGCAGCTATGTCTTTGGCCTTAATTTATCCTTCTAATTTTAATTGAATACAATCATGAAAAGAATACTATTAAAAACGACGACTATTTTTTGTTTCTCGCTCTTGGGTTTGCTGTTTATCTCCTCCTGCGAGAAAGATGTGGTGGAATTAGTCCCCATCGACCGATTTACGCCGGCTACTGTATTTGACACCTACGACCATTGCAATTTGGCTGTATTGGGAGTTTATGCCGCCTGCCAAAGCGGATTGTATCCCGCAAACGGATCAGAGCGCGGTTATCCTTTTGGTGCGGCTTCAATAGAGCAATCCGATATGAGGGGAGAAGATATGATTAATACCGAAGCCTTTTTTCAAGTAACCTACGAGGCAAACTACACGGCAACCTCTGCTGCCAACAACGATGCCATGTGGGAAAATACGTTTACGGCAATCAATAGTGCCAACTTGGTGATTAACGGGATTTTAGAAGCAATGGAAGAGGGAGTGCTCACCACTGCCGAGGGAGAAATTTTTATTGCCGAGTGCAGGTTTATCCGCGCTATTGGGGTTCACAACCTGTTGATTCACTTCTCCCGCCCCTTTGCTGAGCAGGGGAATCATCGCTACGGAGTTCCCTACTACGATTATGCGATAAATACTCCGGACGCTATTGAAAAAGCGTTAGAGCATGGTCGTAACACATTGGATGAGTGCTATGCCAAGATTCTCGAAGATTTGGATTATGCTGAGGACAAAATTCCCGCCAGTCTTTCGAGGGTTTCAAGGGTGAGTCAAGGTGCAGCGATTGCCTATAAAGTCAGGGTCAAACTCCACAAAGGGGATTGGAACGGAGCCAAAACAGAAGCTGCCAAACTGATCAATGCTTCAATGCAGAGTCCCATTGGGGGCTATTCAATCGAATCAGATCCGATGACTCCTTTTGCCAACTATTCTTCAAACAGAGAGAGTATTTTTTCTATCGAAAACTCCTCTTTGAGAAATCCTACCGTTAACGGCTCTCTACCTTCTATGTACTCTATTACCGATCTTGGTGGAAGAGCATTAATTGCCCTAAGTCCGGTTGGTTACAACAACAAATATTGGTTAGACGCTGCAAAAGACAAGCGGAGAGATTTCTACAGACTGGGTAGCCACGATTTGTTATATTCGAAGAAGTATGAAGATAATGTAGCCACCATGGCCCAGTGGGCGCCGCTGATGCGTTATGCCGAAGTGTTGCTCAATTATGCCGAGTTGATTATCAGGACAGGAGGATCGGTAAGCGAAGCCCTTCCATACCTGAATGCCGTACGCAATCGCTCTTTGATTACCCCTTCTGTGGATGCCTATACAGAATCTGATTTTTCCGATGCAAAAGCTTTTATGTGGGCTTTGCTGGGAGAGCGTCGCATTGAGTTTTTAGCAGAGGGTCGCCGTTGGGAAGATATCCACCGCTTGCTTTTAGACCCGGACTACTCTACGGGCGGCATTCCGGCCAAAACAGACCGCTCCAAGATTGTAGCGTTGCAATCTGCAGGCACTCCTGTTTATATTGTGGGCGGAGAAGTTCCTGCCAATGCCTTTAATATTGGTTTTATTCCCTACTCTGACCCAAGATGTGTCTTTCCGATTCCGATAAATTCCATCATTCGGAACGAAAAATTGGCTTCTCAACAGAACGAAGGCTGGTAAACTGATGTTTTAGTGTGCAAATTAGGGGCTGTTCAATTTTGGGCAGCCCCCTTTTTTTCCACGATTTCACAACAAAAACTATCTATTTTAGATAATCTATTTTAGATACTATTTTCATAAAAAATAGTATATTTGCAGAAAAGCAAGGACAATGAAAAATATAATAAACCCATTTGTTACAAAAGGGCAATGGAACTATTTAATTGCCATTGCTAAGGAGAGCGAAGTGTCGCTTGTCGCCTCTCAAAAATTCTTATCTAAATACAATATTGGCACTCCCGCAGATTCGAAAAGGATGCTCAAATCACTTATAGACAAAGAGTTGATTTTGGAAGATTGGTCACAAGAGAAGCCTGTCTATCAAGTGTATGATGTGTTTTTATCAAGATGGTTAGAAGTAAATTATTAAAAATATTATGGAATACAATTTTACAGAGATTGAGCAGCGATGGCAGCGCTATTGGGCGCAGAATAAAACCTTTAAGGTAGAGGCAGAAGATTCCCGTCCTAAGTTTTACGTATTGGATATGTTTCCCTACCCTTCGGGAGCGGGACTGCACGTAGGGCATCCGTTGGGGTACATTGCCAGTGACATCTTTAGCCGTTTTAAACGTTTAAAGGGATTTAATGTATTGCACCCCATGGGGTATGACGCCTTTGGTTTGCCCGCGGAGCAGTATGCCATTCAAACGGGGCAGCATCCCGCCCTCACTACCGAAAGGAACATAACACGTTACCGCGAGCAGATGGACAAGATTGGGTTTTCGTACGATTGGGATAGAGAGGTGCGCACGTGCGATCCCGATTACTACCAATGGACGCAGTGGGCGTTTATAGAGATGTTTCACAGCTACTATTGTTATGATGAGCAACAGGCACGCCCCATCTCCGAATTGGAAGAGGTGTTTGCGGTGGGTGGCAATAGGGGCTTGAATGCTGCGTGTAGCGAGCCGCTTGAATTTAGCGCAGATGAGTGGAATTCCATGGTGGAGCAGGAGAAACAAGAGGTATTGATGAACTACCGCATTGCCTACATTGGCGAAACCTCTGTGAACTGGTGTGCGGCACTGGGGACGGTGTTGGCCAACGACGAGGTAAAAGATGGCTTTTCGGTGCGGGGCGGGCATCCGGTGGAGCAGCGAAAGATGAAACAGTGGCAGTTGAGGGTATCGGCTTACGCCGAGCGTTTGTTGTACAGTTTGGAACATTTAGAGTGGAGCGATTCGCTCAAAGAGATGCAGCGCAACTGGATTGGGCGCTCTGAGGGTGCCGAGATGATCTTTAAGGTGCGCAGAGGAGGCGCTATCGGTTTTGCGTCCGGATCTGACACGGAAGTCGTCGAGTATGATATGCCCATCTTTACCACCCGTGCCGACACCGTCTTTGGCGCTACCTTTATGGTGTTGGCGCCTGAGAGCGAGTGGGTGGAGAAATTGACCACGACTGAACAAGAGGCGGAGGTGGAGGCGTACCTTTTGGAGGCGAAGAAAAAAACCGAGCGGGAGCGCATGACCGAAACACGCAAGGTGTCGGGCGTTTTTTCCGGCAGTTGCGCCCGTAATCCCTTCACCAACGAGTGGATTCCCGTATGGATTAGCGAATATGTGTTGGCAGGCTACGGAACAGGCGCTATTATGGCGGTTCCGGCGCACGACAGTCGAGACTATGTCTTTGCCAAACAGTTTGACCTGCCCATCGTGCCTCTGATTGAGGGATGTGACATCTCTACCAATAGTTTTGACGCCAAAGAGGGTATTATGTGTAATTCCGGTTTTTTGGACGGACTTTCTGTGAGTCAGGCAATTCCCGCCGCCATTGATGAGGTAGAGCGTTTGGGAATCGGCAAACGCAAAGTGAACTACCGTTTGCGGGACGCCATTTTTAGCCGTCAGCGCTACTGGGGAGAGCCATTTCCGATCTATTATAAAGAGGGGATTGCCACCCCCCTGCCTTTGGAGGCGCTCCCGCTCACCTTGCCGGAGGTGGACAAATATCTGCCCACAGAGACAGGCGACCCCCCCTTGGGACGAGCCAAAGAGTGGACGTACCAAGGGTATCCGTTAGAGAAGAGTACCATGCCCGGCTTTGCCGGCAGCAGTGCCTACTTTTTGCGCTATATGGATCCCCATAACGACAAGGCGTTGGTGAGTCGTGAGGCAAACGACTACTGGCAGGATGTTGATCTCTACATTGGCGGCACGGAGCACGCCACAGGGCACCTTATCTACTCCAGATTCTGGAACAAGTTTCTGTTTGACAAGGGGTATATTTGCAAAGATGAGCCGTTTAAAAAATTGGTGAATCAAGGCATGATTCAGGGGCGCTCCAACTTTGTCTATCGATTAATTTTCCCAAAACGTGAAGACATGATTGATCTTGTTTTAGGTGAAGGTTCAGACAGATATGATTATATCATATGCGTTTCTAAGAGATATGCGGATCAGATATATTCAAAGTCGTATAATCCGCAAGAACTCGTTTTTGAAATGGAGAGACAGTTTGGTGCACAATATATTGAGAAACATAAAATTCTTGCTCGTATAGATGGAGTCTTTATTCAGCCGCTTCACGTGGATGTCTCTATCGTGCACAATGATCGCTTGGATTTGGAGGCTTTCAAGGCGTGGCGTCCCGAATTTGCCGCCGCCGAACTTCTTTTGGAAGATGGGGAATACATTTGCGGTCATGCAGTGGAGAAGATGAGTAAGTCGATGCACAACGTGGTCAATCCCGACCAAATTTGTATTGACTACGGAGCCGATACGTTACGGATGTACGAAATGTTTCTGGGTCCTTTGGAGCAGGCAAAGCCGTGGGACACTAACGGAATAGACGGCGTGCATCGCTTTTTGAAAAAGGCGTGGCGCCTCTTCTTTGATAAAGCACAATTTTCGATTTCGGAAGAAACACCTTCTGCACAAGAACTCAAAGCGTTGCACAAATTGATTCACAAGGTGGAGGGCGATATTGAGCACTTCTCCTTCAACACTTCGGTGAGCGCCTTTATGATCTTTGTGAATGAACTCACGGAGTTGAAATGTCGAAAACGAGCCATTTTGGAGCCGTTCCTGATAGCACTCTCTCCCTTTGCCCCCCACATTGCCGAAGAGTTGTGGCATTTGTGTGGTCATACAATAAGCATCTCTACGGCAAGTTATCCGCTCTATATCGAAGCCTGTACCCTTGAAAACACCTTTGACTATCCTGTTTCGGTGAACGGCAAGTTGCGCTTTAAGAGAGAACTCTCTTTGGATATTTCTGTCGAAGAGGTGCAGCAAGCCATCCTGTCCGACCCGCAGTTGGAGACCTACCTGAGCGGCGCAAGCGTCAAGAAAGTGGTTGTGGTGCCCGGCAGAATTGTGAATGTGGTGTGCTGAAGTTTGGCTTTATAGCCATAAATAGAGAATGATGGCTGTATCAAATGTTTTTTATATACTTGCAGCCAATAATAAATGTGATGTGCGGTTGGACGTAAAGAAGAACAAGCAGAATTGCGACAGATTATTGAGAGTAAGCAGTCGGAGTTTGTGGTCGTTTCCGGAAGGCGAAGAGTTGGTAAAACATTTTTAATCATTGAATGATTTCGAACAGGTTTGCTTGGCTCATTTGCCGCAAATCAAGCACAAACTAAGCATTGCGGGAGTTTTGACACGAACTGCCTCGTGGCGCAGCAACGACAGAGAGAACGCTGCGCAAATCGACTTATTAATAGATCGAAACGACAAAGTGATCAACCTGTGTGAGATGAAAGACGCATCAGAAGAATTTGTCATTGAATATTGGGGAAATATCCAAAGCGAAATCACCATGGACGACTTGTTTGATATGGGTTAAGATAGAAAGGCTTGAAGCCGCCTCAACGTCTCCTCCTTACCAATAATCGCCATAATGTCCGCCATACCGGGTCCCTTTGGCGCTCCCACCATGCAGAGGCGCAGGGCGTTCATGACGGCGCCCACGCTCCATTCGTTTGCCTTGATATATTCCGACAGCGAATGTTCGATAGATTCTTTGGTAAAAGGTTCAATTTGAGATAGAAAATGATACACAGATGCCATCTGTCGAGGCGTTTCCTCTTTCCAATACTTTGCCCTCATTTTTTCGTCGTATTGTTGGGGAGCGGCAAAGAAGTAGTCGGAGAGCGCCATGAAGTCGTGTACAAAGGTGGCGCGCTCCTTAATTAACGCTACGATGGCGGGGAGTTTGGCGTGAACGCTTGCTTGGGATGGGGCGTTGGTGGTGGCAAGGAGTTGTGCAAATTGAGATGCCAATTCTGCGTTGTCCTTGGTTCTAAGGTATTGTTGATTAAACCAGTGTGCTTTTTCTGGATTAAAGCGGGCGCCCGATTTCACCACCCTCTCCAAAGAGAAGCATTGCACCAACTCCTCTATAGAGAAGATCTCCTGCTCGGTGCCCGGATTCCACCCCAGGAGGGCGAGCATATTCACAAATGCCTCCGGAAGGTATCCGTCCTCGCGATAACCCTTAAACACCTCTCCTTCATCGCTTCTCCACGCCAACGGAAATACCGGAAATCCCAACCGGTCGCCATCTCGTTTGCTCAACTTCCCCTTGCCGTCCGGCTTGAGAAGGAGCGACAAGTGGGCAAAGTGGGGCTGCGTATCTTCCCACTTGAAGGCGCGGTAGAGCAGGACATGGAGAGGCAGGGAGGGAAGCCACTCCTCACCCCGAATGACGTGGCTGATTTCCATCAAGTGGTCGTCCACCACGTTTGCCAAGTGGTA
>Ga0082212_10013084_pt1 | contig 10398 bp, 14 predicted proteins | sample TergutNt197P3_FD_71548 | JGI IMG/M metagenome (GOLD analysis project Ga0082212, IMG submission 71548) | Neocapritermes taracua P3 segment gut microbial communities from Petit-Saut dam, French Guiana - Nt197 P3 | ecosystem: Host-associated > Arthropoda: Insects > Digestive system > Gut ...
CAGTGAAAACACTGATAATCATAGTTAGCTGTTCTGAGGTCGGATTCAAATACCGGGTGGCCGCACCTGCGGCATTGGCGTCCAGTGTGTCCATATTATCCTGCTTCTTATACTCTTCAAGGATAAGCTCGCCGGATACCCGTATCAGACTGCCTTTCTTGACCTTGCCGTTGATCAGGTGCATTGCGTTGTCTCCCCATGCCCAGACCTGCAAATATTGGGTATGCGATGATCCGCCGTACCCGATGTTCTCCGCGAGGTCGAACCGGACATAATTGGTCTTTTTCGAGCTCGTTTTCAACTCCAAATCCGCAGTTACGCGCCCGATGGTGAATGACTGTGACATTTTTCGCTCCTTTCCGCTGCTGTGCAGCTAAAATATCTATATAAAAAAGTGCCAGCAATCAACCGCACCAAAAAAGGGCGCAGTTATACTACTGACACTTACTTACAAACTCAACCCGGCCCAACGAATCCATGATTCATCGGGTTTGCGGGCGACAACGTGTGCAATGCAGGTTTTATCCCGCGGCACAAGCCGAATGGCCTGAGGTTCCTAACGGAACGCGCACAAAAATCAATTACACAGGCATTATACCACAATATATTGATGTTGTCAAGAGCAAATATACTATATATAGATATTTTTTGTTTTTATATAAAACGCGGGCGCAGAAAATTGCGCCGCGTTTTTTTACTGAGAATTTTCCTGTTGACTTTATAACGAATATTCGTTATAATAATATCAGGAGGAATTCGTGATGAAATTGAATGACCTTTTGGAACAAGTAAATATGTCGAAATATAAGCTCTCCAAAATCAGCAGGGTGTCTTTCACAACGATTAGCGAAATCACCACAGGCAAGATTAAAGTGAAAAACTGCACGGGTGAAACGCTGTATCGGTTGGCAAAAGCGCTTGATGTGACGGTGGAGGATCTGCTCGGGGACAGCATGGAATACAGGCAAGGTTTTGAGACGTACAAGAGTAACGTATGCCACATGGTAAAAGATATGGGCGATATGGATTTTATCATCGACACGCTGGAATCGGATAAAATCCGAAAGCTATACCAAAAAGCGTGGTATCCAGAAAGCCTGTATCTGTTGGCGATGGTGGATTTTTTGAGCCGCGAAAATGATTTGCCCATTTGTAATGAATACAGCGATATTCGCGCCGTCCGGCTGCGTGAACCTATCTATCCGTCGAGTGTTATCGCCATGAGCGTGTTCAGCCGTAGCGATCAACCAAAGAATGACAGCTATGTCCGGGCTATCCCCGAATTCAAACGGTTCAACATCGTGGAAAGCGAGGTACGTAATGTCTACTGACAAGCCGTTTACTAAAGAAAACCTCGACATGTACCTCAAAGAGCTTGGAAAGGAATTCCGGAAGCTGAACGGAACAAAGATGCCCGCGGAAATTATTTTGATCGGCGGCGCGGCGATTCTTGCCAATTACGGGTTCCGCGAAATGACTTATGATATTGATGCGATTATCCTCGCTTCATCCGCCATGAGGGACGCAATCAATCATGTGGGCGACAGGTTGGGATTGCCGCGCGGCTGGCTGAACGCGGATTTTCAAAAGACAGGCTCTTTTTCGGATAAGCTGTTCGGGGTGTCGGTTTTCTATAAAACCTTTTCCAATATCCTCACCGTGCGAACGGTCGCCGCCGAATACCTGATTGCCATGAAGCTGATGAGCGGCAGACAATACAAGCATGATCTGTCGGATATCGCGGGTATTCTTTGGGAACATCAAAGAAACGGAGTTCCTATTTCAAAAGAAAGTATAGACAAAGCTTTAGCAATTCTATATGGCGATGGCGCGGCGCTTCCCCCTATATCGCAAAAAACGATTGACGAGGCTTTTACCGACGGCGATTATGAGGGCGCGTATAAGAAAATACGCGAAAATGAGGCGCAAGCGCGGGATATTTTATTGGACTTCGACAAAACCAACCCCGGCGAACTAAAAGGCGAAAGCATTGACGAGGTACTGCGACGGGCAAGACAAAAACGGCAGAAAGACAATCAATAACGGTATTACAGGGCGCTTCAAAAGGAGCGCCCTGTGACATTACGATTAGAAAACTTCATACCGGCACATTGTTCAACAACTCTTTATTGGCGCGCTCCCAGTCAACGCTTAACATTTTGAATTCGCGTCCCTCCAAGGCAGTGCACAAAGATACGATGATATAGCCTTCATCAATCATGCTGCGCAAAGTATTTTCATACTGGAACATATCGCCGCCATACCTGCGTTGCGTGAATTCAGCCGTTTTCATAAAGGTGGGTATTTTTCCGCGCACTTCCGCATCTTTTAGGTTTCTCAATATGTTGATTTGGTATTCAAGTGTCTCGCCCTCGACGGCGGTGATTTCCTTCGTCCATGACGAGCACTCGCGCAGCTGGCGGCTCAATGTTCCCGTCACGCCGTATATGCCGACGGTTTTGTTTCTGTGCGCCTTGACAAAAGCGGCGACCGAAGAAAAATGCCCATCTCCGGTCACGAAAATATATTGTTTTACGGATACTTGATATAAATCTTGGTAGATGTGATCCAGCATGATGAAGTCGGTGAAATCCTTTGGATTGGCGTCGTCGCCGTAGCCGCAGTCGATAATGTTGTTGGTGATCGTCCTGATCCGGTTTCGTTCCTGGCTTATGTAGGGTTTTGTAAAATCACCGAATACGGATATTTTACTGATTTTCGCAAACGACCTCATATCATCAACGATCAAATCAAGTAATGGCGGAACTGAATACATCTTTTTGAAGCTTATGTAAAGGTATTCGTAGTCGATAAAGACGAAGGTGCTGAGAGGTTTGTCGCTGATGGGCAGCGGTTTAATGATTTTGAATTGTAAGTCCATATTTTTATCCTTTCCGCATTTTATGAAGATAGGGTAAGCATAATATATAATATCAGGGGTATAATTGCAAACCCCTTTATCAAGCAGCGGCCTATATCCCTATCGCTTTATGCAGGGACATAGGCCGCCGTCCGGGTGTGAGTTCACAAGACTACGCTTGCGCAGAGGTATCGGGTTGACTTTCGGCGCCGGCTGTATCCGGTTCTTTTATTTGCTTCCCGAATTCGCCGAGTTCTTCGAACCCTAAAAAATGGTCGGAAGACAGGGCGGTATCGAAATATTGGTTTCCAAACGCCAGACGTTCCCCCTGCTTGAAGTAGAATCGATAGCGGAACCCGATCCTGATCCTCGTTTGCTTACTGAATCGGAGTGAGCTTTCAATTCCCGCGTCGTCCATAATCTTTATCGTGAATGTTTTCCGAAAAGGCTTCGTGGACACCCCGACGCAGGTACCCTCGACGGTTTCATATTTTTGCTTTGTGACCGTATTGTACAGTCCCGCGGCGCGCATCATGCTGAAAGCAAACACAAATCCGCTCAGTACGAGGGTAATGGTGTCTCCCGAAAAAAAGTAATATGCCGCACCGACCGCAAGGCAGCCTATGCCGATCAACGCCGTGAACAATACCTTTTGAAGCAGCGCCCTCGGGCAGTTTCTCAATTTGTTCATGCCGGTAGTATCAAATCCTTTCAAAGATAATCAATTTACGAAGGTACAGGTTCGCTACGGTTTCGAGAACGGGCTTTTGTTCACGGAACACTTTGGCGTAATACCCGATGTTGTCGCAGGTCGTTACGTCGTCGTCGTAAAGGGCGGTCATGACCTTGTCGTCGTCGGACAAGTCGTAAACGCCGTTTTCTACGCATTTGATTAGCTCGGCGGTGGAGAGCTGGGTTTGCCTTGCCAAATTGACCACACGCTTTTCTCTGTCCGAGAGTTTTTCGCTGCGGAATACCACCTTGGCTTTGCTGATCGGCATCTTGTTGACGAATATGAACTTGAAAAACGCCCTTAGCTTAACAAAGATTCCGCATGTGACAGGCACAATGTAAAGACTGTTCATCAGATCGTATAAAGCGTCCACGCCGGTTTCGCCCGTCCCTGAAACGATGAGTCCCATGCGGAGCAGACGACGGACAGAATCTTCAAAATCCTGCTCGCCTTTTAATTCCGTTTCGTTCGACTTTTGCCTGTACAGTTCCTCAAGACTTTTCATTTCCAAGATACGCCAACTACAGCATGTCCAAATGAGCATTTCCGGGAAATCCATCATATATTCGCGCCTGTTTACGATTACGACCGGATACATCCCGTTTTCGCCCGCCCTGCGCTCAAAGCGGCCGACCGCCGTGTATAAAGATGTCATAATTTCGCCTCCTTGTCCTTATACTTACTTTATACAATTTTCGGAAGCGGTTTTTCAACAATCTAAAAATTACTGCGCCGGACGCGAAGTAAAAAGGGACCGAATCACAGCGCTTTGAGTCCTGTGACGAACCGCTCGTTCTGGAGCAGTTTCCTTTTTGCCCGCGTGATCCACGCGCCAACATGGTTTTGCCCGACGCCGTACATTTCGGCGATTTCCGCGCCGGTAAATCCTTTGACTTTCAATTCCAGCGCCTCGATGCCGAGAAGGACGATTCCGTTGTATTCCGGCTTGACCGATTCAAGCAAGCCGAAGACGGCGACCTCCGAAAGCAGCATTTCATTTTCATCGTTCGCGGCATATTCGGCGTCGTCGTTTCCGTTATCACCCGAATCCCAAGGCAGCTCATCGACATTGGCAGCTTTATGCTTGAGGTTCATCTTTTTACAATATGTGAGCAGCCCGTTTTTGACCACCACTCTCGCGTATGTCCGAAACTTAGCCCTCTCGCCGTCGTATGTCGCGGCAGCGTTACACAGGCAGATACAACCTTCCTGAAACAGATCCTCGGAGCTGAGCCCATATATATTTTCGTTTGCCTTGATATAATCATATATCACCCATCTGACGATGTCAGTATTTACGCCGGCAAGTCTCCTTTGTTCATCGTTAAGGGCTGTTATTTTGCTCACGGATTGCACCCCGCCTTCGTATATATTTGTCTTTTTTTCTTTTCAATTTGCTGTAGGTGGTTTTATTCATTTCGCCTCGTCCTTTCGTTGCCGGCTGTCAGGAAGCCAGCCGTACTTTGTTGTTTTGCAGCGCCTGATCGCATATGGCTATCAACTCGTCGCACATATACCCAGAAAACTTCGCAATATGAGCTTGCTGGCTGTTCAGCCCGAATTTCGCTTCCATCCATTTATAGGCCTGCCATTTTTTCATGATCCCGCTCTCCCATAACCGGTTAAAAATCTTATGAGCCTCTATCCGTTTTCCACGCAGCGTCTTGTCCGCAAGAGTGCCCAAGGGTTTCAGGGAATGCTTATGTACGCCGACGTATGAATCGCAGAGCGGGAACCGCGAGCAGACATACAAATAGTCGTCTATCGCTTTGTCTCCGTGTACGACCGAAGCGGGACGCAGCAAAGCCCGGGCCCCGCAGTGACATTTGACAATGTCTTTTTTCAAAATTAACACCTCCTCTCGCAAGGGGTAATATGCGTTATTTACTGAATTAACACGCATACTGATCCCTATGTTTTTGAAAACAGCATGAAGGGTCGCCGTCTTTTCGGCAGCAGATGTTTTTGTCTGCGATTTGAAGCAGAACGCATTCATCCGATGAGTTGATATGCCAGTTCAACCACAGTGCGTAAAGCGATTCAAAACATTGCCGGCTGATGACCGCCCAGCATTCCTCTTTGTCGACGGGCAGCCCCGTCATGGTTTTCACGAAACCGGCCGGGATCACAACAGGCTGGCCGTCGTAGTCAGGAACCATGAGAAACCCTGAACATGAGTCTTTCTCGCCGTATTGGCATCCGCAGCATTCGATATACACGGAGTTCCGCCAGTTTCCTTTGGCCGCGCAAAGGAATGAATAGAGAGTGCAAGATTTGCTTCCCATGCTTTTCACCTCCATTACGTTGTGTTTTGTTTTTAATAAGTTTCAGATAAGAAGCGGCCCCATTATTGAAGCCGCTTCTTATATCTGCCCGTTTAGCTGAACAAGTCCGTAATCGCCTGTGTGATCTTGGGTATGACCGTGCTGTTGAAGATCAACGTAATCGCCGCCAACAGCAGACCGCCGAGAACCACGGCGATGATGACTTTCACAGCGTCGCTGATGTAAAAATCGCCGCGCTGGTTGGATACGGCTGACCGCACCCTTATTTGGAGCGCGGTCGCTTTGCCGCGCAGGAAATTGATTGCCTTAGACATATTTGTCCTCCTGATAGTTTTGATTTTATTTGGTCGGAACTGTGCGCCGGCGGCGCTTGAAATATTCGGCAGGCTCGATGAAACGGGTAAAAAAACGAACCGGGCAAACAATTCTGTTTCCGATCCGTTCCTTCCGTCTATCATCGCCGTCCGACGCGGCGCTAAGGAAATCCGCTGAAGTACATGCCTGTCAACCTCCTTGCATTACGGAATATTTATATAAAACTCCCTTCGGAGGAGTTAACTGAAAAATACGCCGAGAGAGCTTACGACCTCGGTGACAAGGACCACCAAATAAATGATGATGATACACATGAGCATCATCATCGAATACTTCTGTATTTTTTTCGGACGTTTGGCAGCCTCTTTTTTTAGATTCGCCTGTTCTATCTGCCGCATATCGAAGCAGATCATTTTAAAATACATACGCTGGTCGTCGCCGCGCAGGGTTCCGATCAAACCTCTGACCACGTCGCCGAGCAGGGGGCTTCCGACCCGGCCCTCAAACCGCAAAAGCGCGTTTTCATAGTTGCCGGTTTTCATGTCCGCGATGGTCTGGTCGAGCTCCTGCTTAAAATCCTTGCCGGCCACCTGACGGTAGTGCGATATGATTTTCAAAACGTCCCGGTCGTTTTCCAGGTTTTGCGCGACCGTCAAAGCGAATCTCGGGATTTCGGCCTCAATGACCTTCTTGCGTTTCTTGACGAAATCGAAAGCGGCGTAATAAGTGGAAAACCAGAGGGTCACCGCCAGGCCGATCACGACCAGCGCGAAAAGCGGCTGTATGATAAACACGGGGAGCGAGCATAAGGCGACGAGGATAGCGGTGATATACGCTTTCAATGTATATACTTCCGGACTGATTTCGATTTCCGCGATGTTAAGCGCCGTTTGCAGCTTCGCCTTTTTCAGCTTGTCAAGTTTTACATACTTTTCAAAGAAGATGGCGATGCGGGTGATATAGACGTCAAACATGTTGTCCCGTTTCACGCCCTGCTGCTTCCGGCTGAGAAGCATCATTTTCGATGTTTTCGACGTGGGGATATCCGCAAAAGCGCACGACAAGTTAAATACCGCTATGCCGAATAACACGCAGGCCAATAACGCCAGTACAGCCATATATTCATCCTCCATACTCGACCGGCTTGGACAGCTTCATGATTTGCGACAGCGCGAACAGGATGATTGCGGCGCACATGGCGAGAGCGATTTTCCCTGGCGTCGAATAGACCAAAGCGTTAAACCAGTCTTTATTTAAGAAATATAACAGCGGGATATTGGCGACCACGAGGAACATCATGGTAACGGCTTCCCGCCGGGGGCCGTTCATCATGGCGTCCAATTCCGCCTGCACGACGCGGACGTCGCTGAACTTCTGTATGACAGCCGGCAGCGTGTTCTTCATGGTACGGTCCGATTGGCACTGAATTAAGGTGTTTATCCATTCGTGAAACACGCGGTTCGGGATCTTCATCTTCAGGCTGTTCAGAGCTGAAATCAGATTGGCGTTTATCATTTCAGTTTCATAGACAAACGCCTCGAAATTTGTCTTGACCGGCTCGTTTATCGACGGTATATTTTCCTTTACCGACCGGACGATATCCTCCGTCCGCAGGTACGAGGTCGTTACGATGGACACGGCGGATTCCAATTCGTCGTTCAGATGCTTTTTATACGTCCCGGCCGTTGAACGAAGATACCACACCGGAGCGAGGGAAAATCCGATTCCCATGATCGGCACCATATACACGTTGTTGATCATCAGGGCAAGCACGGCGCCGACCGCGAACAAAATGAGCGACAGCCGCTTGACAAACTCAAACTGGTCTTCGCGCCCGGTGTCTTTCAATATCTGTCCGATTTCATAGTCGCGGTTGAAGAACCGTTTGACCGGTGTGCCGAGGAGCACTTTCATCTCGTCGCCGAGGGTTATCGCTTTCTGGCGTGTGAACAGTGCGAAAAGGTCGTCCAGCCTGACTTCAAAAATGGAAAGAAGTCCGCCGCATATCAACGCGAAACAGATTATTTTGACCCATTGCATATGGCATCACCTCCTCCTGAATATAAAAATTGTGTAAGCTCCTTGTTTGAAATTCCGTTGTCGAGCAGCCTCTTTTTCAGCGTGTCGGATATATTGCCGGATTTTTTGTGTCGGCCGACCACTTTCACCTCTCCTCTTTCATCAACGGTGTTGTCGATAACGTCGTATTGGTACAGGGAACGGTAGGTGAGCTTTCCGTCCTCGTAGTCCTCGCCTTCGATGATCTCCATAATTTTACGACTGCGGTCTTCAAGCTGCTTGGTGAACACCACTACTGGGTAGGCTTCCACCATAATTTGCATAAGTATGGCGTCGTCCATGTTGTATTTGCGCTTGGCAAGGGTCATCATACGGCGGTAGGTGCTGACAGAGCTGTTGCTGTGTATCGTCGTGCAGACTGTATGCCCGGTCCGCGAGCTTTCCGCCGCCGACAGGCTCTCCGCAGCGGAGCGCATTTCGCCGATCCCGATCACATCGGGATGCTTCCGCAGAACGCGCTCCAAAAGGAAGTCCTGGTTGATGTTCATGGATTGGTTCTCATGAGGGCGAGTGAGCAGGTGGACGACAGAATTGAGAATGTTTCCTTGCTCGTCCCGCTTCACAAGGTCGAATTCCCTCGACCCTTCCTCTATGGTAATCAGCCTTCGGTTGTTGGGGACCATGGAAAGCAGCCACGCCATGACGGTCGTTTTGCCCGATCCTGTGCTGCCGGCGATACAGACTGAAACACCGTACCGTATGCAGGCAGTGAGGAAGGCCAGCATCTCTTCGGTCGCGCTGCCGGACCGGAGCAGTTTTTCTTTTGTGACCGTCTGCTGGTTGACGATACGGATGCTGGCGTTGAGTCCTACGTCCGCGTCCACGATCGGGGCCTTGTCCACTGAGATACGGATGTTTTTATCCAGAAATCCGATGATGGACGGCATGGTGTCGTCAATGATCATGCCGCAGGCCGAGAGCATCCGTCGGGTGACGTCAATGGCGTGCTGCGGTGAATTGAATTTATCCGGGATTTTGATGCTCCGACCGCTGTTCATGATTACCTCGATGTCGTTAAGGCGTTGATGTTCACCTCCTCCACGTCCGGCTTATATATCCATTTCTTTAAGAATGAGTATCCGGCCATATCCTCATACAGCTTTTCGCAGAGCTCGTCGGTCGACAGGTTTTCAACGGCATATTTGCGTTTTACGAGGTATTGGGTGACGAGGCCTTTCAAAACTTCGTCGGCTTTCTCCTGTTTATCATCTCCGGCCAACTTCGTCGCGTGGTTTTCGGTGAAATAGCGCTGTACGTCCTCAAGGATTTGTTCGTAATTGATCTTATCCGACGCCACGGGCGTAAAGAAAATATCATTCAGGTTCTTCATCCGACAACGCCTCCATTACCTTCTTGATGGACGCTTGATAACGGGAATTGCAAAAATCTATCGCCTTGAACATCCCGCCCTCGGTGGCGCACCGATCGATCTCTTTGCCGTATGGCAGCAAACCCGCCCAACCGCCGATGATATGCCCCATTTCTTCTATGGCATGGAACGGCCTTGCCAAACCCGCGAAAGTCATGTGTTCGTCGTATCTGAAGCGTGCGTCCATGAGAAGCGGCTGGTGCGCTTTTAAGTAATTGATTCCTTTCAAATCCGGTGTCAATATCCGAATGATGACTTCGGCGGCGTCTATGGCGGCGGGAGTGAAAAAGTTGGTCATATTCGAGCTGCAATCGATGATAACGAAGTCCACCAGCTTGGAAGCGTTCGACACAAGGCTCATCGCCATGTCGTACTTTATTTCCGGATAACTCAGAGGATTTTCGCCGGCGGTATATCCCATCAGCCCGATGAACGGGTACGATTTCAGGATCGTCACCTTGCTTGCCACCAACGCGGTGTCGATCTCCACGGAGGATAGCACGTTTCCGACAGACGCGCCGGTCTCCACGATTTGGTCCGGCAGCCAAACCGGCAGCATGGGCGTGTTAAAATCGGCGTTTATGATGATGGCCTTCTGCTTATCCCTTGTCAGGGCTTTCGCCAAAATGCAGGAGAACATGGATTTCCCGCTCCCGGAGCTGCCCCATACAGTTATAACCTTTCCCATGGCTTAATCCTCCTCTTCTTCGCTTATGTCTGTTTGCATATCGGGTTGATCTTCCTGTATGGTAACGTC
>Ga0082212_10013085_pt1 | contig 10398 bp, 7 predicted proteins | sample TergutNt197P3_FD_71548 | JGI IMG/M metagenome (GOLD analysis project Ga0082212, IMG submission 71548) | Neocapritermes taracua P3 segment gut microbial communities from Petit-Saut dam, French Guiana - Nt197 P3 | ecosystem: Host-associated > Arthropoda: Insects > Digestive system > Gut ...
CACGAATGGGAAATTGAAAAAATCACGTGAAAATATTCTTCTCTTTTCATATCAAATCTTCCGTGTTTTTTCCGTGTATTCCGTGGCTAAAATGGAAATCCATTTACGCTTTGAGGAAATTAAATAAAAATTACGTTTGGCCGCGTGTCATAGACGCTCCGAAAAGCAACGCCAATCGCAACAAACGGCGTATGAAAAGGTCGTGTGTAAAATTTTCCGCGACGTGCCGATGACCGCTGCTGCCCATTTGTTCGGCGAGTTCGGGATCGTTCCAAAGTTCCAAAATGCGTTGACGTAACAGTTCCGAATCGCCCGACGGGACAACGAAACCGGTTTCGCTTTCGAGTATGTAATCTTCGGCGGCCATGTTGCAACAGGCAATGACCGGTTTACCGTGCCACATCGCGTTGCAGAAATTGGCCTCACCGCCGCCTTTCAACCCCGAGTCGATCATCGGGATGACGACCAACGTGCTGATGGACAGCAATTGCGCAAAGGCCGGTTCCGGTGCGCCGAGCAGAATAATATTCGGCAAAAGCTCAATTTGCTTGCGCACGGTCGGATCGGTTGCACTGATGACAACCGGGATGTCGGTTCCGCGCACGGCATCGACGAGGCACTTGTAATCGCGTTTCCCGTTGCCGCCGGAAAACACAAAGCGGCCCAGGGAAACGTTGCACAAGTCGCTTTGTGGGAAACGGGACGCATTCGAGTGGTTCGACTTGTAGGGCAGAAAAATGAATTTTTCTTCCGGCAAGCGATAATATCTGGCATGTGCAATCGCCTGTTTGCGCGACCACTTAACGATCAGGTTATAACCGGCCAGTGCGTGTCGGGCAATGGCCTCTTTCCAACGGGTTTTGACTTTGATGAACGGGAAAAATTTGAGACGCTTTTCCGTGCCGAGAAAATATTCGACAAAAACGTCCCAGAGGAACAGATTGCGGCGTCGAAAAATTGGGATGCGGTTGAGGCAGCCGAGCAGTTGCCACAATCCGCCGCTGCCGCCGTTGACAAGGACGACCGTGTTTTTATCTGCCGCCAGGAACAGTTGCAAAGCGTACAATAATGTCGCAACGGACCCAAACAAACGAAATAACCGCACGAGCCGGTTTGGTGCGATGAATTCGACCGGCACTTCGTTGTCATCTGCGTAATGTTCGTGCGAAATCAACCGGACACCTTCGGGCGGGACAAACTCGGAACCGTCCAGCGCGTGGTAATCCACGCGAATCTGCTCCCATGTCGGACTGTCGGTTGGGACGTGTCGCATTGCGTTATTATAGCAGGAATCTTTAGAAAAGGTATGAGGATTGAAACAAGAAGTTTTTGCTTGTTTCGGTTATGTTGTTTATTTCTGTAATTTTTGCTAGACAATATTTTCAAAATTCTTATTCTCAGTTTGCCGACTTAAATATCATTATATTATCTTATGTATAAGAAAAAATTATGATTTCGGGACGAAATCTGATAATTGCGAGGGATTGCACAAACCGTGGTGAGGTTGTAAATGTCTCGTATTCTCAACAGATTTATATCGGCAGAAGTAGTAGCTGCCACGTTTCGATTTCATGCCATTCTATGCCTGCTCATTGTTCCGGCATTGTGTTCGGCGATTCCGGTCATGGCTCAAGAAACGATTACCTATTCGGGCCAATCGGGTGTACTACAAAGCATTAACGCAGCTTCCGACAGTTTGGGACCCACGGTTGTCGGTACCTTTAACAGTAGTCGAAGTAAAAGCCTTCAGGGCAATGTCATCACGCTATCGAGTGGTTTCACGGTGCCGGGAAATGTATATGGTGCAAGTGCTGAAGTCTCTGCTGCCGATCCGAATGGCATTTCGAGCAACCAGGTCTTCATTTTGGGAACAGTGGGGCCGGGGTCACTGGGTATCTACGGGTATGTTTACGGGGGTTATGAGTTCTCGAGTTCTAACGAAGTCAAAAACAACCGCGTTGAAATCATCGGCGGCACCGTAAGCAAAGATGCTTACGGTGGCTTCAGTATAGATAATAACGTAACGGGTAACAGTGTCAAAATTAGTAACAACGGGACGGTGGGGTTGAGTGTTACCGGCGGCAGGAGCAATGGAGGTGGGACAGCCACAGGCAACAGCGTTGAAATAATCAGCGGTCATGTTGGTAGAGTTGTTTACGGTGGTTTCAGTGGTACCGGCAACACCATAAAAAACAGTGTCATGATCAGCGGCGGACAGGTGGGTGACGGCACTTCACCTAGTGGTAATGTTTACGGTGGTGACAGTTGGGGCAACGGCGGCAATGGCTTGGGCAACGCCCAGTCTAACAGTGTCACAATCAGTGGCGGGTTGGTGGAAAAGAGCGTTTACGGTGGTCGGAGCGGCAACAACAGAGGCGATACCACTCAGAACAGTGTCTTATTCATCGGCGGGATGGTGGGACAGCATGTTTACGGTGGGAACAGCCCAAATGGTAACAGCACAAAAAATACCGTGACTCTCAACGGCGGGACGGTGGGACAGCATGTTTACGGTGGGAACAGCACAAATGGTAACAGCACAGAGAACAGCGTGACCATCAACGGCGGAACGGTAAACGGGAATGTTTACGGCGGCTGGAGCAAAAACAATGCAACCGGCAATACCGTCACTCTCAACGGCGGAACAGTGAAGGGGAATGTCATCGGCGGTTACAGCAGTACGGTCAATGCAACGGGCAACGAAGTCACCCTCGTAGGCGGTACGATTCTTGGTGATATTTACGGTGGCTGGGTTGGAACTTCCGGTAACGCCACAGGGAACAGCGTGACCATCAGGAACACACCGAACCTCACTGCCGCCAATCTCTACGGCGGGCGTTCAGGCACCGGTGATGCCTTCACCGACAACACGTTCAATCTCCATTCCGTCGCACAGGCAGGTGGGACGACGGATACCGTCACGGTCGCGGGGTTGCGAAACTTCCAGAATCTGAACTTTTACCTGCTGCCCTCGACGCAAGCCGGTGAAACCATGCTCAAAGTGACCGACACGGCAGACATTGACCACACCACGGTGCATGTTGTTTTTGACGTGGCAGGCTCCTCTCTGAAATCGGGTGACAAGGTGAACCTGATCGACGCATTGGGTACCGGGAGCAGTCTGATCGGTGATCCCGATAATGCAACGCATAGTGCCACGAGAATGTTATTCCTCAGCCGCGCCAGACGCGGGGCCACTTTGGAGTATGAAGTGGAAATCGCGGTGGAAGATCGTTTGGCTTCGGGCGACCCGGGCAGACTCGTGTTGCGTCTGTTGGGAACCGAGCCCGAGGTACTCCCGGAAACCGAAGACCTGAATAACGGTTACCTTACCGGCATCATGCAGTTGAATCAGGGGGGCGATCTCGTTGCCGGCCAGACTTTGATGAGTAAGGCGATGTGTGCGGCGAAGCGTCCAAACCTTCGCGGCTGGGGGGCGTTCGGTGACATCGCCGGAAACTGGTCGCGTTACCACACCGGTGAACAGACCGACTTGTCCGGGATGAACCTCATCGTCGGCCTGTCGCGGTGTATGAATGTCAGATCACTTCCCCGTCAGGAGCAAATCGGCACACTGACGCTGGGTGGTTTTTTTGAATACGGCGACGGTTCCTATCATTCGCTCGGAACGTTCGACAACGCCCATACCGTTCATAGTTACGGCAACCTCAACCACTTTGGCGGCGGCTTGTTGGGACGTATCGACTTCACCGGTGTTCGTTCCGGTTCCGGCCATTATTACCTCGACGGCAGCCTCCGAGCGGGTGCTATCGGCAACAATTACCACAGCGACCTGTGCGACTCGTTCGGAACCGCAGCGAATTACGCGACATCTTCCGCATATTACGGAGCACACTTCGGAGGTGGCAGAGTTTGGAATTTCGCAAACTCGTCGTTTGATCTTTACGGCAAGTATCTTTGGACGCAACAGCAAGGCGACACCGTGACACTTTCGACGGGCGACCCGATTGAGTTTCAACGTGTGAACTCGCATCGTGTGCGACTCGGCGGACGATATGTTTTCGCGACAAGCCGCCGTCTCAGTCCGTATTTCGGTGCGGCTTGGGAACGCGAATTTGACGGTATTGCACGCGCGACGGCCCACGGTGATTATGCCATCAACGCCACGAGTCTGCGCGGCAATTCGGGTTTCGGTGAGGTTGGCATGACGTGGAAACCGGCGGCGAACCACGGCTTTTACGCCGATTTGAACTTGAAGGGTTACACCGGCAAACGCGAAGGTGTAGCCGCAACCCTGTCGATCGGAAGGAATTTTTAAGGCAGAGACCTCACGCCGTGACCGCCGCCGAATTGCGTCAGTGCCACCCCAATTTTTAAATTTTACAAAGCAATCGTCTCTTAGCGTAACAGGAAGGCCGTTGCAAGGAAGAAAAATGAGGCTGGAGAAAAGAAGAAAAATCGTATGGCCTGTACCAGACCAGGCCGAAGTGTGCTAAAATATGTCCGATGCCGGGGGATTGTAACCGCGAATCGGCATCACAACATACCATGCCGGAATGTGACATGAAAACGACATCACGGAATCATCAGCACACCACCGACGAATCCAAGTGATGTTGTTTTTGCACCACTATTTTTGTTGCGATTATTTAAGTCGTTTAATAGCAATGGCTTATAATGTTGCTACGGCTTTGTGTGAAAAAAATATACTAATACTCAGCAAACATTGTTGAAATGGAGAAAATAATGAAACTGACACAATATTTTGGGTGGCTGAACAGGTTGGTCATGGCATTGATTGTCGTTGCATTGGTTTTGGCGATAACGGCCATGCCAAAAGCATCCGATGACACAAAGGATTACTGGGTATTGCTTTCCGACATCCATATTCCAGGTCAATACGACAAGGTTCAAAATGGTTACAAACCGAATGAACATTTTGCCCAAATTCGGGACGAAATTCTGGCCGGCGATGCCAAACCAAAAGGCATCATCATCACCGGTGATGTGGCGTTCCTGCAAGGTGAGGCCGATGATTACCGAACGCTTGCCAAACAATTGGAACCTTTTACGCAGGCCGACATTTCCGTTTACCCGCTTCTGGGAAACCACGATAGTTACGAAAGTTTGTCAGTCAATGCCGAAAAGTATGCCATTAAGGATTCGCCGATCAAGGGCAAACAGGTGGTGTTGGTCGAAACGCCGAACGCGAACTGGTTTTTGCTCGATTCGCATATCGACACGACAAAGGTTGGCGGATTGTTGGGTGAGGAGCAGCTCAAGTGGCTTTCCGACGAACTCGACAAACGCCCCGATAAGCCGGCCATTCTTGCCGCGCACCACAACCTTGACCCAGGCGACGGCACACTTCAAGATGCAAATCAACTCTGGGATATTGTCAAGTCGCACAAACAGATCAAGGCTTACATTTACGGGCACACGCATAATTACCGTGCATCGGTTCGTGACGATGTGCATCTGATTAACCTTCCGGCGCTGGCCTGGCGTTTCGACGAGGTGCAACCGCTCGGCTGGACCGAAGTGACAATTATACCCAACGGCTTGGAACTGAAACTGCACACGCTCGACAAGAATCATCCGAAAAACGACGATGTGCGAACATTTGAATGGTTGCGGTAAATGAAATCGTCACGGCGGCAGTTTTTACAGGGGCGACCGTTCTTGGGGACAAACCGCGAATTGGCCGATTTGCCGGACAACACGGAGGTCACGCCCGTTGACGGTTGGCCCTTGTTGCGATTTGGCCGCAAAGCGATGGCAAGCGATTTTGAAGTCTCGTTCAATCGCGGGCAATACCCCCAGGCGGCGGAAGCGGCCATTGCGGCCCTCGACGAGGTCGAGCGGCTGGAATCCGTGCTTTCCGCGTTTCAGGACGAAAGCGAAATCTCACGCATCAACCGTGATGCCGCCAGAGAGACGATTGCAACTTCGCCGGAAGTTTGGCGTCTGCTCCTGCAATGCCGGCAACTGTCGTGCGAAACCAACGGGGCCATCGACATTACCACTTCGGTGCTTTGGCGATTGTGGGGATTTGCCAAACGCGAAGGCAAGGTGCCGTTGCAAAACGACATTACCGCCGCAATACAAAACGTCGGACAGCACCTTGTGCAATTGGACGAAGGTTCGCAATGTGTCCGTTTCGCCAAGTCGGGTGTTGAGATCAGCCTCGGTTGCGTCGGCAAAGGCGCGGCACTTGATTTGGCCTTATGCAAATTACAGGAGTTGGAAGTCGAAAACGCGATTCTGCATGGCGGTCGCAGTAGTATTTTGGCCGTCGGTGGCCGGTTGCAGGAAACTTGGCCGTCAACGCCGCAAAAAAACCTTCCGCCCAATGTAAGTGGTGCATTACTTGAGCCGACTCGCGACCGTTCCGTCGGCTGGACAATCGGCATTTCACATCCGATTCGGCAGGGTTGTCGTCTCGCCGAAGTGCGACTGGCCGATGAAGCCCTCGGCACCTCCGGCTCGCAGCACCAGTTTTTCATTCACCAAGGCAGGCGTTACAGCCACATCATCAACCCGCGCTCGGGTTGGCCTGCCGAAGGCGTTCTCATGGCAACGGTTATCGCTCCGGCTGCGGCTTTGGCGGATGTACTTTCGACTGCGTTTTTCGTACTCACGCCGGAACAGACCGCCGAATACTGTCGCCAACATCCCGACATTGCGGTGCTGCTGGTACTACCCGACGAATCGGGTGCCGGTGATTGCCGTATTCTGCATTTCGGTTTCGAGCAAAATCAGGTACGATTTTGCCGCATTTCTTGAAAAACGCCACGCAAAATAAATTCCAAAAATCCGCCACCAACGGTTTCAATTGGTGTGCTATATTATTTCATACATTTTGCCAATTTTCCTGGCAGAAGGAGAAAACAATGGATACGATGATGGCCGGTGCGTCGCAATTGCAGCAACAGCAACTGGCGATGCAAACGCAAGTCGCACTGATGAAAACGACACTCAATACGCAAAAAGCCGTTGGTGAAGCGATTATTTCGCTGATCGACACGGCAGCATCCGGTTTTGAAGCCGGTTTGGGTTCGCCGAAAGGCAAATCGCTCTTCAGCGGAAAGAATCTCGATATCACAGGGTGAGGCACGGATTTTTATTTATCCGCAGATGATGTTTGATGTCAGGCAAAAACGGAATGTATATTATTTTGGGGGAGACGTTTTCTACCGAGCGATGCATCCCTACGGAATGCTTGTATCCCCATCTCCGTGCATGTGCATATCACGACATTACCTGCCGTACATCATCCCGCCCATGCCGCCGTTTGGTATGCCTTGCATCATTTGCCGGTGCTCTTCAATGGATCGTTGACTACGTTCCTCAAACTTGGCGCGTTGTTTCGGGACTTCCTCTTTGAGATATTTTTCAATTTCTTCACGTCCTTCGAGGGTGATTTGTTCGAGATGTAAATCAAGTTCGAGGGGTAATACCTCCAGTGTTGTCAGTGCGGGCAATTCCAAAATTCGCTGTAATTCATCGTCTGTCCAGAGCACCACGGGAGCATTGGAAATATCCAGTGTTGTCAGGAATTTGAACTCACGAAGCAACGGCCAACGGTTTTGGCTTTCCAAGTCTATCCAAGTTTTACTCACCCGTCGGTTTTCATCCAGTTCATACTGTCCGCCGAGCATGGTGAGCTTGGCGGCGGCGAGTTGTTCTTCGAGAACGGGCAGCGTCGGGGCGGCGTTTTCGGAGTCGAGCCGGGGCGTGACGCGAAATTCCACCGTCGTGATCTTGCCCGGCTTGATGAGCACGCCTTCTTTTTGCCACTGCTGATACGCCAGCGTGCGCGGCCAGATTTGATCGTCCCCGTTCGGCATGATGAATGGCCAACAGACGCCTTCCGGCAGATAGCACTGGAATATCCCGTTGTCATCGACTTCAAGAACAGGCGAGCCTGATCGGGGATAAGTTTCCGCTTCCCCTTCGTAAGCACTTCCCAGAAACGCGATACGAATCGGTTTCCCGTCGTCGCTTGCGGCAAGCGGCGCCTGATTCCTGGCGTTAATCACGCGCCCGACAAGAAGATGGCCTTCCCGCATTTTGATGGTGGGAACTCGGTCATTAGAGAATATTGTGTCAGACGGGAAAACCATTCCAAGATTAATTCTGCTCGCAAGAAGCATCCGACCGCCTTGTTGCGAAGGTTCGATACTAATCTTACATTCATAGATCGCAGAACGGTTTCTCTGCTCTTGTGGGAACTGTCCACCTCTTTGGAGAGTTTCCATTAAAATCTTGATTTTATTCGGATACTGAAATTTCAGCAAACCCTGTTTGTCGGCAACGAGTGAAAGAGACTCGGCGACAGGATTGCCACGATAAACAGACTCCACTGTTGCCGACACACCCGGCATGGGTTCACCGGTCAAGGCGTTTACGACCCGAATCACGGCCGTTGACATCGTAAAGTCCGAAGTATCGCCGACAAGTGCCTCGTAAAGCTGAATCGTTGGGATATCGGAAGCCGTCGGCGGTGGGTCTTGCGACGCATCCTCCGTATCCGGCGTAACGAGGGGTTGGTTGGCCGTGGTACTTGGCGCGGGATTGTTGGCGGGATTGGCATCTTGCGCCGCCACGGGGACGAATTGGACGCGGAACAGGCCCGCGATGAACAGGAGGGTGAGACAGGCACCCAAAATCAAGCGTTTCATAATCGGCTCCTTCATGTTGTTGAGGGTGTTTTTCAAAAAATCGGTGCGTCGGGACAGGTTGCCGCTCCCGAAGGATTGGCTGTTGATCGAATACATCGGCGTCGCGGAATGTAAGAAACTGTCTTTAACTGCCTAAAAGCCGCTTGCCGCAGGGCGATTGGCCTTGCGGCGTTGATGGAAAACATGTTACGCTTCCGTTTTTGATAGTTTAAACATTAATCACGAAAGGCGTAACAACGAAAGACTAACGGCTTCCGTTACTGTTCCCTGACCACTGCCCCCTGTTCCTGATAATGCGGCTTGGGAATGACCATCCGTGCTTCTTGTCGCTCGTCTTGAATCGCCTGGGATTCGATGACTTGGGCAATGGAATAATCGTTTGTCCGCCGGTTTTGATAGGAAATGAACAACTCGGCGATGATGCCCACCGTGATCAATTGCGCACCGAGCAACAAAAACGCAACGCTGAAAATCACGCCGGGATGATCTTTCAAGAGATACATGTTTTCGAATTCAACGTTACCGATGGAAACAAGAAAGCCCGATAATACACGGCGGAAACCGTAATAAAACAACGTGAACAAGCCGATCGTGAATGAAATCAGGCCGCAAGTACCCATGAAATGTTGCGGTCGTTGGCCATAACCGGTGATGAATTTGACCGTCAACAGGTCAAGAAAGCCTTTGATGAATCGTGTGAAACCGTATTTCGATTTGCCGTGTGTTCGCGGACGATGTTGCACGACTTTTTCGCCGACCGTATAGCCCCGTGCCGCCGCGAGAACCGGCACGAAACGGTGCAATTCGCCGTACAGCGTGATTTCGTCGAAAATCTGCCGCCGATACATCTTCATGCCGCAGTTGTGATCGTGCAATTTGACGCCGGTGAGCCAACTGACCATGCCGTTGAACAACCGCGAAGGCCAAACCTTGTGCCAGGGATCGTGACGCACCTGTTTCCAACCGCTGATCACGTCGAGACTTGTGTCCATCATTCGGACGAATTCCGGGATTTCGTTCGGGTCGTCCTGCAAGTCGGCGTCAAGCGTCATGACCAAATCACCCGAGGCGATCTCAAACCCGGCGTTCAGGGCTGCCGCCTTACCGAAATTCCGCCGAAACCGGACGGCCTGGATTCGCGGGTCGTCCTTGGCCAGCATTTCGATGATCTCCCAGGAACGGTCCCGCGAACCGTCATCGACAAAAATGATTTCCAATTCGTAATTCTGTTCTTCCGCAACCTTACATATTTCACGATGGAGCTGGATCAGGCTCCCTTCTTCGTTATAGACCGGAATGACAATCGACAGCATGGTGAACCCCCTTAATGGACACTTTTCAATAATTTGAAAATAAAGGTTTTGGCGAGATTTTGCAACGTATAGAAATCATTATAGTCAGATTGGGTGCGAAAATGAAACATTTTTTTCAATCTTTTTTCACCAATTTTAAGAAAAATGAGTGACAGAACTTATGATTTGTCGTTTTAATCGGCATGATCTGAAGTGGGAAGAAATTAAGAGGGAAGGGAGAGTCGGCAACTGTGTTGCCGCCCGATGAGGAAAGAAAGGGTATTACCATACAAAAATTACGCGAGGTTTTTCCCGATTGATACTTGGGGGGTTATGGAAATTTCATCACTTTGCGGTTAAGATGTTATAATCTTCATGGCGATTTGTTGTGCGAAAGATAACCAGGATATATGGAACCAACCATGAGTGAAATCATCCAGGAAAAAGCCTTGTGTGAGTTG
>Ga0082212_10013086_pt1 | contig 10397 bp, 7 predicted proteins | sample TergutNt197P3_FD_71548 | JGI IMG/M metagenome (GOLD analysis project Ga0082212, IMG submission 71548) | Neocapritermes taracua P3 segment gut microbial communities from Petit-Saut dam, French Guiana - Nt197 P3 | ecosystem: Host-associated > Arthropoda: Insects > Digestive system > Gut ...
AAATAAACAATAGGGCAAAAAAACGACAAAAACTCTGTATTATCCGCTCTAATGCGTTTCGGTTGCCATTTCCCGCGAACGCCGTGTTGCCGCTTCGACGGCTCCCATCAATGCTGCCCGGAAACCGGACTGTTCCAATGAGTGAATAGCACTAATCGTTGTGCCGCGTGAACTGCACACCTTGTCTTTCAACACTCCCGGATGGTCTCCCGTGTGCAGGAGTACCTTGGCGGCACCCTGTACCGTCTGGGCGGCAAGTTGGAGTGCATGTTCCCGGGACAACCCCATCTTGACTCCGCCGTCTGCCATTGCCTCGATCATCATGTACACGTATGCCGGTCCGCTTCCCGACAGTCCCGCTACCGCATCGAGTTGCCGCTCTGGAAACTGAATCGCAATACCGACCGTTGTCAACAGATCGGTAGCGACTTTGACATCTTCCGGCTTGACTCCTTCCGAAACGCAAAAACCACTGACTCCTTCGCCGACCAAACAGGGAGTATTCGGCATCACACGGATCAGCCGTGCCGTATTACCGATCTCTTTTAGATACGTTTGAGTGAGAATACCGGGAGCAATCGTAATCCAGAGCGGATTGAACCCATTTGCCCGAAGCGAACCAATGGAACGTAACACTTCCCCCATTTGCTGCGGTTTGACCGCAAAAAAGACGACATCCGCACCAGCAACAAGGTCTTTGATGGAATCTTTCTTCGCCGCACCGGTTTGGTCAAGAAACCTCTGGACGGCTTGGGGATTGATGTCGTATCCGAAAAGTTGCTCTTTTGTAACGGACTGCGTTTTGAGAAATCCGCGGGCGAGTGCCCGTGCCATGTGTCCTGTGCCGATGAATCCAATGCGTTTATCCATTGATGCTTGCCGAAAAGAAGCCCCTTTCGCACGATTATAACCGTACTCTCCGTAGAATGTCAAGTACGGTGTTCCAATAGGTGTCCTCGGTATCGAACATCAGTCCGTCCATGTCAAATGCTACCGCTTTGATTTTCATCGTTCCTGCGCAGGATCACCGAAACATCTTTTCCAGTATCCCTTTGAGTTCCTCGTCGGTTCGATAGAAAACGACTTTGCCTTCGCGGTCGATCAAACACTCAATCGACGAATTGCCGTGCGAAAAGCGCCTAAAAATCTCCCAATCCTTGTCGAACAGGGAAATCCACGGCAGTTTCTGCTTGTCGAGAAATTCCCGAACCGGCTCCGGCTCGCCATCGTAACAAATGCCCAGCACCTCAAAGCCCCGGTCGTGATACTGCGCGTGAAGTTCCAGCAACTTCGGAATTTTTGCAAGACAGGGAGCACACGATGTTGCCCAACGATGCAGTACCACCACTTTGCCCCGATACTGCGCAATGTCAAAAGGCTCACCATCGACCATCTTTCCGGCAATCGGCACGACCGTACCGGGAAACAGCAAAAAGTCATGGTACTTCCGAAGTTTTTCTACGTCATCTTCGGTGGGTCGTCTCCTTTCGGAATTTTTCCAAGCGTTTTCTCTTGCTTCCATTTTGGCAATCAGTCGATCCAGCCGATCCATGAAAAATCCTTGTTGCTGCGGCGTGCATTGCTCGAACGGCGTTGGTTCGTGGATCAGTATGAAACCGCGAATCCAACTTGCGGCATAGTAACTGTCGTCAATATCAAGAAATTTCTCCGCCGTATGGAAAATCATTGCAAGATCGTCGTCGCTGCCGCCGTTCTTGGTGAAGGTTCGGACTTTTTGCGACGCAATATCACGATAACCGCTGGAAAAATAATAGTTCAACTGCTGATCGTGCGGATCAACAGTTTTTTCGAGCGTGTCAAGGAATGTCAAAAATTTTGGAATTTGCGTTTCATCTGCTTGAATCAATGCCCTAAACAGGCTTCCTTGATGAGATACAAGTTCATTGACATCACTGGTTTCAAACCGCTTCGTTTCTTCGTTCGAGTCGATCAACTTTTGATACTTCTCGATCCAGCGATAGACTTCCGCTTGTTTTTCCGGCGTGTCATAAGGAATTGGCGGATGAAGTAATCTGTACCAAGACGCTGTTTGTATGCGATCCTCATTTTGCCGAGCGAGTTCCGTTTGTTCCGCACTAAACTCGGACCAGAGTTTTCTGTATTGCTCGTTAATAACGCCCACTTCTACCATTGCCGAGAAAACACGATTTTTGGCTTCATAAAGTTGTTCCGCCAAACGGTCGAGTTCTCGATGTTTTTTCATCGCATTGCCGATCTCATCAAGGAGTTTGTCAGCGTGCGGGAGAAAATCATGATCCACCTCGGTAATGTAGTGAAAAAAGACTGCCCGGTAAGTGAAATACATGGCGGTGTATTCGTCCACCACTTCCCCTTTTTTTCGGGAAAGTTCGGTCAACTCATCGTAAGTGGCTTTCATTTTGGGCAGATACTCGTCTCGGTTAACATATTTGCTAAGATTGAGATAGGGAAGCCAAAGGCGATGCCATGCCTTTTTTTCCAATTCAAACGGCGGATTAGCGGCGAGGATTGCTCGACCGACCATAATTCGCATCAGATGAATTTGTTCTCGCCAATTTTCGAATCCGCCATACGGTTCGAAGTCTTCGGGACGGGGACGATCCAACGATTCCGTCCATTTGAGCATTTGTTCGGCATCGGCATCGGTCGGCGGTTGGAAGAGTTGGAGTTGTTCTTCGGTGAACGTCCATTTGGGCGTTTCGGCAAGGGTTGTTACGGCGAACAACATGACGGCGAGGGCGAATAGCAGTTTTTGCATGGCGGGAGTCCTTTGGGTAAGCACGTTCACGGTATTTTAGCATAAACAGCAAGAAAATGTCCATTTGCGCTCTTTGCGAATCCTCTGCGCCCTTTGCGGTAAATTGAACCGCAGAGAACGCAAAGTTAACGCAAAGGACGCAAAGAGATAATCAACCCTCTGGATTCCAGCCTGCGCAGGAATGACGGTATTTTGGCGAACTTGCAAACGGTGTGCAAACGGCGTGAGCAGTACTTGATTGATCGTTGACGAATTGCAACAATTCCAGTACACTGCGTGCAATGCCGCGATTGAACATCTACCTCATTCTGTTTGCGATTCTCCTCTATGCTCTCACGGCAGGAGTCACGCTCCGGGACCGCCTGCTGATCTCTACGTTGCACCGCATCGAACGTGAAGCCTATTTTGAACCTTCGGCAAAGGAACTCTTTGAAGGAGCCATGCACGGAATGACCGAGGTTCTTTCCGAAGAACACGGCGATGGTTATACCATGTACATTCCGCCGAACAAACAGGTTGCCTATCAGGACAGGAATGATAACCGTTCCGACGGCTTGGGTTTTTTACTGCGGACTCATGAAAAAGGTGAAGAGAAAAAACATATTATTGCCTTTCCATTTCCCGAATCCCCTGCCTATCGGGCGGGACTCCGTTCCGGCGATCAAATCGTGCAAGCCGACGGCACATCGGTTACGGAGAAAACACGCGATGAAGTGCTCGAATTATTGAAGCAACGCCGGAACGCAGGACTCCGGCTCTCCATTTTACCGTTCGGTCAAACAGAATCCAAAGAAATTTCCGTTCGAGCAGAAAAATATCATTACGGCAGTGTCATAGGAGGTTATGTCGATGCCGAACAACAGGTTTTCGGCTTGGAAGCGCATCCGAGAACCGGTTATATCTGGATCACCTCGTTTACCGGAACGACGGCAAAGGAATTCGGCGGCACTTTGGAGCAGATGACGCAAAGCGGGGTGGAATCATTCATCTTAGACTTGCGGGACAATCCGGGCGGCGATGTGTGGAATTGTGTGCAAGTCGTCAAAATGCTGATTCCTCCCGGTGCGCATCGGAATATCATTGTGACTTCGCGGAACCGTAACGGTCGGGAACGAAGTTTCACGTTGGTTGAAGGAGAGCAGCGAACTACGTTACCGATGGTCGTATTGATCAACGGCGATACCGCAAGTTCGTCCGAAATTATTGCGGCAGCCTTGCAGGATCATAAGCGGGCAACCGTCGTTGGCACTCGGTCGTTCGGCAAGGGAATTATTCAAGGCATTTTTGACTTGCCGTTTCAATCGGGAATGATGCAATTGACCGATGCGGAATACCGGCGGCCGAACGGTGCCGCCATTCACCGAAGAGTCAACGCCGCCGATACGGATGATTGGGGAGTCATTCCCGATAAAGCCGTGGAACTAACCGAAGCGGAACAATCGGCGGCAATGCCGTACCGATTGTTGCGTTCCCGGGTGATTTCACCGGAGCGTTCGGCGGTGCTGGATATTCTCCGGCAACAGATCATTGACGAGCAAAGCGAAGAGGACGGCAAACCGTTCGAGTTCACCGGTGCCGCTCCCTATTATGATTTGCAACTCGATGAAGCCGTTAAGTTGTTGCAATAGACGGGATGTGAGGATTGTCGAAGGTGGTAGAGTGATTTCCCTTTTCACTCTACTTGACAAAGAGTCTTTCTCATGTTACGATTGCGGCGGTTTTTGAGACTGACGGAGATTTTGGATGAGTACACCACTGGACATCGTTGTTGAAACCCGCAATTTAACGAAGGTTTATCGGGACTTTTGGGGTCGGCAAAAAGTGCGGGCACTCAAAGCACTCGACCTGACCGTCCGGCGAGGCGAAGTGTTCGGATTGCTCGGTCCCAACGGTTCGGGCAAAACAACAACGATCAAACTTCTCCTCGGTCTGCTCTTTCCGACCAGCGGCGAAGCGATTATGCTCGGCAAACCGACCACCGACGTGGAAAAAAACGCCAAAATCGGGTATCTGCCCGAAGAGTCGTACCTCTACCGGTTCCTCAATGCCGAAGAGACTCTCGATTTCTATGGCCGCCTTTTCAGTATGTCCGGTGCAGTCCGCCGGCAACGTGTTTCGCAACTCATTAGCATGGTCGGTCTCGAATCAGCGAGAAAACGTCAACTCCGCGAATACTCCAAAGGGATGGCACGCCGAATCGGACTCGCCCAGGCACTCATCAACGATCCCGAATTGATCCTGTTGGACGAACCGACGAGCGGACTCGATCCCATCGGCACAAGAAACATGAAGGACTTGATCCTCGACCTCAAAAAACAGGGAAAAACAATCATCATGTCATCGCACCTCTTGGCGGATGTGCAGGATGTTTGCGACCGAATCGGCATTTTGCACCAGGGGGAACTCAAAGAATTGGGACGCGTGGACGACCTGCTGAAAGTGTCCGATCAGACCGAATTCCGTGTGTCGGGATTGAGCGAAGACTCCAAAAACCGCATCCTCAAAGTGATCGAAGAGGACCAAAACGCCAAACTACTTTACAGCGGCAATCCTTCGACAACGTTGGAAGACCTCTTCCTGCGGATCATCGAGGAAAGCGAAGCCCGCCCAGGCAAACGGGTCCGCGGCGGACAGTAGGGCGGGAATGACGATTAGTACAACTTCAACACGCCGTAACGTTTGCTTTTGCGCCGCCGTAAGATCGCTCTGTTCGTTGGTTTACGGCGTTTCCTCGTTGACGTTCCTTTCGTCGGTTTGCCCGTGGGTGTAACCGGATGACGACCGCCCTTCGTTCGTCCTTCACCGCCGCCGTGCGGATGGTCAATCGGATTCATTGCCGTCCCTCGAACATGCGGACGGCGGCCGAGCCAGCGGTTACGTCCCGCCTTGCCGATGACGATATTCATGTGGTCTGAATTGCCGACCACTCCAATCACCGCCCGGCACGTGACCGGCACACGGCGGATTTCACCGCTCGGCATGTTCAACTGTGCCCAGCCGCTTTCAATGTCTCGTGCCACCAAAACGGCTTTGGAACCGGCAGACCGGCACATGGCTGCCCCCTTTTTCGGTTGAAGTTCGATGTTGTGGATTTCTGTTCCGAGGGGAATTTCCGCCAACGGCAAGCAATTTCCCGCATTCGGCGGAGCACCGGGACCACTCATCACTTTATCGCCCGCTTTCAATCCTTCAGGAGCGACAATGTATCGTTTTTCCCCATCGGAATAGAACAGCAGCGCGAGCCGGGCAGACCGGTTCGGATCGTATTGGATCGAATTGACGACCGCCTCGACACCGTCTTTGTTCCGCCGGAAATCGACCTTGCGCAACTGTTGCTTGTGTCCGCCGCCGCGATGACGTACCGTAATGACTCCTTGATTATTGCGTCCGTTGCCGCGCCGCTTCGGCAGAAGCAGGCTCTTTTCGGGAACGGCACCTTTTGTCAGTTCGGCAAAATCGCTCACGCTCATATTCCGCCTGCCTGCATTGTTCGCTTTGTACTTTTTTACGCCCATGGTGAGATGTATATTGTAAGATGTTTATCGTGAGATGTTTTATCTATTTTCCAATGCGTCATTTTAGGGCATTTCGCTCTTTTGACAAGTGGGAGCGTCTTCGCCGCAAACCTTGACAATTCCGCCGTCAGAGAATAAACTGTCCGGTAAGATGAAATGCGTGTTGCTCCTCTCGGACCGGTTCAAAGTTGTGACGCCGGTGGAAATTGAGTTCTCTCCTCAAATGCCCGCCAGCGGAGACATCGACGAACACAACGTCGTCTTTGAAGACGGACATTACCAGGGAGAACTTCGCGTCGAAGACGATCCCGGAAACATTGATACCATCGAATTGTTTCTCAACGGCGATACGCTCATCGGACACATTTTCCATCACGGCATGACCGAATATCACGTCCGGTTTGAAGACGAGCGGAACAATGCAACGACACAACCGTTTCAGTTGCTGTACGATATTCTTTTTCTGTCAATCCGCATCAATTTTCGCGGGGAAGATGAGCCGGTCGTCCTGTATAGCCGGTACATGGCATGCATCAGCAAACAGCCGGAAGATACGCAAAATGCCGTCGATATGCTGAAATCGCTCCTCAATTTTGAAGACGATAAAATCGGAAATTGGATGTTCGGCGACCGAACCATGGACTCGCTGGACGGCGGCCGGCTTGCCAAAGGAGAACTGCGGCTGCAACAACAGACTTTCAAATCGCCGGCGGCATACATCCAGTTGATCGAGTCGATTGCCATCTGCTATCAAAGCAATCTGCAATACTTCAACGCACTGGCTCGGCACAGTATCAAGAAAACGAACGTCGTTCGGGAATACTCCAAAGCGCGGGATGTTTCGATCACCGGCTTCCAGTGGCTCATGCAAAATTCGGATCAACTCGTTGCTGTCCCGCAGCGCACGGCACTGCTGCGGAATGGAAATTACTACATTCCCCGCAAAATCCTGATGCAGGAACCGGTCAGCAATCGGGATGTGTATGAGAACCAAGTCATTTTGAGTTTTCTGGTACTGGTACTGAAAAATGCCCGAACGATTCAATCGACGGCAACGGCGGACATCGTCGAGCGGGAAAAATCGTTGCAAAAAATTCATGGCACCGTTCGGGAAGGGTATCAACCGCCGGCAATTACCACGATTTGGCAACTGCCGCTCCGAGAAGTCAAAGATTTTTGCGAACGATTGAGTGTTGTTATTTCACAGTTGGAATCGCTCTACAACAAATACAATGAAATCCTGCAATGCACCAAATTTGAGGTCAGAACCTTTCCGCAAAAAACAAAGACGTTTCAGGAAGTCAAACCATACAGTCAGGTTTTCGAGCAAATCATGAAGTGGTTCAAGTTCGGCGACTTCGATATGAAAAAGAACCGGATCATTTTCAATTTGCGGACGCTGGATAAACTCTTCGAGTATTACAGTTTGTACCGGCTGTTGAAAATGTTAAGCGATGCCGGTTTTGAGCCGGTACAGGATAAACCGGCAATCATTTCGTACCGGTATTATGTTCTCGACAGTTGGTATGAAGGAGAAATGGATGTTGCGAACACGTATCATCTCGAAAAGGGGAATGAGCAGTTGACGTTGTACTATCAGCCGGTTGTGCATTCGGACCGTTTCGAGAACGATCTGACGGTTTTTCGGACGACGATTTCCCGCCGGACTCAAACGAGTTGCTATTACACGCCGGACTTCTTACTGAAAATCACACGTCCGAACAAACCGCCGGCTTATGTGGTGCTGGATTCCAAGTATTCCAACCGGTTGAGCATTTTGCGCCGGCACGAGGACAACAGCCAAACGAATTATCTCGACAAGATCGTATTAAAGTATTCGTCGCAGTTTGCCTCGAAGGAAACACGGGAATCGCCGAAGATGATTTGGATTTTGCAGGGTCGTGTCGGCGACGGCGACGAGCGGGCGGTATTTCGGTTTCACAATTCGCCGTTGTCGAAATACTATCCGCCGAGTACGAACTACGGAGTCATCTCGGTCAACACGAAGACCGATTCGCTGCATGAACTTTGGAACGAAATCCGGCGGCTGCATGATTAGCCGTGATTCTGCACCGCGTCATCACACGGATATTACGGATCACCGTATATTTCGAGCATCCGCAGTGCCATTTCGAGAGCGTCGGGACCGTCATCGTGTGAACCAACAGGAAACGACCGTAACTGTTCCACCAACAATCGGCACGAAGGAGACGACGAACAAAACCGCAACCGCCGCTGTGCCAAATACGAATCCAACCGCCGAATACGTGCCGTCTTGTTCAACGTGTTCCGAATTCGATAAACGTCAATCGATTGCCGATCAAATTCATCGCAGATCAATTCTTGGAATTGGTTCGACTCCACACCGAAAATCGCCGGTCGGTGTTTTCGGTACAGTTCAATGCCGAGAGCGACCATTTCCGACACCGGCAAACGTTTGAGATCGGCATCGACGTAAAAAATGCCGTCTTCACCCAGTGCGGCAAACACGAATGCGGAATAATCACCGTGCTTTGAATCGTTTCCCTTACTCGGATCCAGTGCCAATGCGGAAACCGCAATGTTCGTCGGCACCGTGTCATACCAAATATGTTCCTCGAAATACGATTCAGGAAACTCGCACAATTCAGGATTGATCGGCAGGTTTTGCTTTTCCCTGTCAAACGAAGCATAACCGCTCTCGACCCGCATCTTCATGAGTGCATACAGCGGTTCCTGCTCCTCCCAAAGCACGACAGCGTCTTCGTCCATTGCATTGCGGTTCGTTTCATAAAACGTATCGGCATCGGCAATGTGAAGGGGATTAGCAACGTTCGTATAAATCGCTTCCCATTCTTTCCAAAGCGGCATATTTTTCGGAAAACGTTCAATCGCCCGAAAGGTTTGCGAACACCAACCCGGCGTTTGCGTCAGTTCCAACGCAATCGCCTCCCGATGGAGTGCCGTTGCCAAGTGAATCACGTTCGTTCGGTCCGAACCGGCTTTGAGAAGCGTGCCGTGAAACCAATTTCGGCTCTTTTCCCGCTGCGAAGCGGAAAGCATGTGCTGGTCGTTTTGCAAATCATCGCAAATGATGAGCGTCGGTCGGTTTTCATTCCGCTTTCGCCCACGAAGCCGTTGTCCGGTGCCGAAGGCTTCAATGATTGCACCATTCCGCAAGCGAATTCCCCCGCTTCGCCAAGCGGTTCCCTTGCCGCAAGCATCAGGATACGCTTCGGCAAGCAGCGGATTGCCGGTGAGTTCGTTTTTGATGTTTTCCAAGTGCGTGTAGGCTTGCGACATCGTATCCGAGATGAGCCAGATGTACGGCTCTCGACCGGCAAGCAGTTCCCGAAGCGGAAAAGCGAGAGCGGCAATAGTCGATTTGGCAGAATTGCGGGGAGCAAGAACATTCAACTTCGTGCCGCGTTGCTCGTGAAAGCAGTCAAGTTGTTCGGCAAGCCAGCGGTGCATGGTTGAAGGCGGACGATGAAAGTGTTGCGGCAGAAATCGTGCTGCCCAATCGAGTAGCGGTCCGACTGCCTCACGCCGTTTTTTATGTCGGTCACAAACATGCAGAAAGATTTGATGTAGAGACATGATGCGACAGGTTATCACACGGCATATCAGAAACCGTCAGCATTTTTTCTGACGGTTGCCTTCCAAAAAAACTTCGCGCAGTTCGGCGGCAAGATACAACGAGCCTGCAATGCAAATCACATCTCCCGGACTTGCCATTTGCAAGCACTGCGTTAATGCATCTTTGCAGTCGTCTGTTACGGTGATATGTTTCATCTCCCGCTCAATATCAATCGGAAACGTAACCACACTGCTCGATTCCGGGTGCAAACCGACCGAAAAGTCTAGATAGTCTTCTTCGTCATTCTGCGCCGTGTCTTGAATCTGGTCGGGCTGCAAAGCAAGGATCGACCGCAAACCTTGCGGCGGGAACCGGCGAACATTCGACGACTGCGTCAGAAAAATGTGATGGAATCGACCACTGATTTCGGCAAACATTCCCTCCACGTCTTTGCCCAGTGACACGCCAAAAATCAATAGATGCCGTTGCCTCGGAAACATTTCCGTAACCATTTTGAGAAATGCTCTCATCGACGAACGATTGTGTGCGCCATCAAAAATGAGCG
>Ga0082212_10013087_pt1 | contig 10396 bp, 5 predicted proteins | sample TergutNt197P3_FD_71548 | JGI IMG/M metagenome (GOLD analysis project Ga0082212, IMG submission 71548) | Neocapritermes taracua P3 segment gut microbial communities from Petit-Saut dam, French Guiana - Nt197 P3 | ecosystem: Host-associated > Arthropoda: Insects > Digestive system > Gut ...
TCTTGTCGAGGTGGACGAGATGAATGTTCTCTTGGTGGTCGGCTGTTTTCCTTACCGTCAGATTTGTGCGTAGGAGTTTGCTTGACCGTACCGGGCGGCAACAGCGTCAAAGAGACTCGCTTTTTGGCAGCATCCGTTTCCACGACCCAAAGTCGAACCGTATCTCCGGCGGACACCTTTTCGTGGGGGTCCCGAATGTATCCCGCCGACATCTGACTGACGTGCAAAAAACCGGACTCTGGCAAGCCAATATCGACAAATGCTCCGAAATCGGTCACGTTTGAAATCATGCCGGTCAATTCCATACCTGCCGTCAGGTTGGCAAATTTGAGTGCCGCCTTTCGGAACATCAGCGGCGGTTGCAGTTCCCGCGGGGCTCGGTTCGGCTTCGACAGATTTTCCAAAATGTCCCGAACGGCATGAAGACTGGCATTCAGTTCCGACGACAATTTCGTTGCCAGTTCGCCGATTTTTTCGGCGGCAATTTTGTCGGCAACCGCTTTTACATTCTCACTCGTTCGGAGAGCATCTACCGAGAATTCCAGTTTTTCAAGGACTTTTGCCGCCAGTTCGTAACTTTCGGGATGAATGTTCGTCGCATCCAGCGGATTGTCGCCGCCGGAGATTTTTAGGAATCCTGCCGCATGAGTATAGACCGTTTCGTTAATGCCGGAGACTTTTTTCAAGTCCGTTCGGTTGCGGAATTGCCCATGCTCACGGCGATATTCGTAAATTCGGCGAGCCGTCATGGGATTCAAACCGGCAACATACGTGAGTATGGCGGGCGTTGCCAAGTTCACATCGATACCGATGCGGCACACACACGATTGCACGACTTCATCGAGCATCTGTTTGGGATACTTGCCGCGAGTATCATGAAGGTGTTGTTCAAGTCCGAGCGTCGTCGGCTCCACTTTGACAAGTTCGTTCATCGGGTCTTGCAAGCGGCGACCAATGGAAACAGCAGCGCGGACAAACGGGTCTTCATTGGGAAATTCGGCTTTTGCCGCCGAACTGAGCGAATAAGCCGTCAATCCCGCCTTGGCAATCATGATGTATGCCAAATCGGAATCGGCAAAGTGCGTTTCGAGCATGTGAGCAATCGTTTCCTCGACAGTGCGGCTGCCGCCGCCGATGCCGATGGCAATGGCTGTCAGATTGAACCGGCTAATCATCTCGACGAGAACTTTTTCGGTATCCGCATTGCGTTCGAGATTGCTGGAAAACAACATCGTCTCGTGTCCCAAAAGATTTCCGAACTCATCGAGGGCAACTGCCCGGCAACCGTTTCTGCCGCTCGGTTCCAGTGCCAATACCCGCTTGCGGAGATATGGACGCTGCAACAACATGCTCCGCAGATTTTTGCCGAACGTTTTGACGATGTTCTTTTCGGCGTATTCGTTCATGTCATTTCGGATTTCCTGAATCAGCATCGGCAAGATGCCCCGATGGAGCGCATCCTGCAAACAGCCGGTCAGGAATTCGGCGTGAACATGTTCCGGCGGCACGACAATTTCTTTGATGGATTCCAGCACTTTTGCTTCGTCAATCTTGATAGCGACTTCGATAACTTTGTGCCGCTCCCCTTTGTTCAATGCCAGAATGCGATGCGGCGGAACGCCACGTAGTTTCGTGGAATACTGGAAATACTCGGTAAATTGCCGCTCAAAGTGTTCCCGCTGTCGCTGTTTGGTTTCGTCCAGTTTTTTCTTTGCTTCGGCTTTCTTTTTCTTTTTGATGGCGTTTTGCGACCGAACCACCGGCAAACCTTTTTCGGCTTGCTCCTCTTTGAGTTGCTCGAACAGTGCCGTTACCTCTTCGGTGCCGTCGCTCTCTTCTGGAGAGCCGGCGACTATGTCGCCGGTCTGCGTTTCCGATGTCTCTTCGGGATTTTCGATAACCGTGTCTTCGGTTTCCGCCGGTTCGATGGTCGTTTCTTCACCAGCAGCGATTTCTTCCGGCATTGTTTCCTCTTCTGCTTCGCTCTCTAACGTTCGCGGCTCGTTGGTTTCTTCCTGCGGCGTTTCCGTTGTCTCTAAAACCGGAGTACCGGCTAAATCGTCTGCCGTCTCTTCCGGCGACACAGTCGCCGGCTCTCTGCTGCTATCTGCCGTCTGCCGTCTGCCGTCCTTCTCCGGTACGCCGCCGATTTTCGTGGTCGTTAAATATCCATGCTGATAGAGAATGTCCCGAACCTTGTGAACGAGTTCGGCTTTGCAACCGAACATGTCGGCAATGATGTGTCCCGCACCGAGAAGAACGTCGGCGACCGATTTAATTTTTTTGTCTTCGTTGATAAATTCGGCAGCCCTTTCGTCCATTTTCTCGGCTAAGAGTTTGCCTTCGAGAATTTCCAGAGCGAAGGGTTCGAGACCGTTGTCTCTGGCGGCGGAGGCTGCATTTTGCCGCTTCGGCTTGAACGGCAGATATATGTCTTCGAGACGCTTGACCGATTTTGCCTCTCGAATGCTTTGGTCGAGTTCGGGAGTCAGTTTTCCGGCGGCGGCAATGGTCTTTAGGATCGTCTGCTTTCGCTCACAGAGAAAACGAGCGGAGCGCAGTTCGTCCTCGACTTGCCGGAGTAATTCCTCGCTGAGATTGTTGGTAACTTCTTTGCGGTATCGCGCAATGAAGGGGACGGGAAAACCCGCATCGAGAAGATCGACGGCGGCTTGAACTTGTTCCTGGGGAAGTTGGACATCTTGTGCAAGATGCCGAATGTTGATCGTAATAGGTTCGACCATAAATCTACATGTGGATCGTCGTGGATCCAAAATTAACCAACGGGTCGCTGAAACCGAAACCGTAACTGCCTTTATCGTAAATCAAATAACGCATCATGTCAAGTAGAGCAAAGCGAGCACTCAATCGCATTTTACGGGGCATCAAGGGTCGAAAGATAGAGCCAGATTTGCCGTTGAGCCGGTTGACTCTGCCGAACGAGCAAACAACCCGAAGGATGATCGATGACAATATCCCCGCCGCCTTTTGTTTCCGGTTGGTCTACCACGAACCACGACTCCGGTTCGACAATCGAACGTAAGACACGGAGAACGTCTTCGGGTGTTTCGTCTGCTTGCAGTTGATAGCGATGCATTTCCACCGTCATTTTTTTCGGTTGCCGAACCGACTCCGCAGTCGTAATTTCAAGCGTTTGGTGGTCAATAATTCTATACGATAATGCAACCGATTCCACCGAAGCGAGCGACATTTCCAGTGCGTCATTGACCGTTCCGCCGTTACATTGCACGGTGGTTGGAATTGCCGCAAATGAACACAATGCCCGATGAAGCGATTGATGGTCAATGAGAATCGTTAACTCTGTTGCCGACTCTAATTGGTTGACCACTCTGGAAAGCGGGGCAGGACGATAGTAATTGAGCGTCATCGGTTCCATGACCCGATCCCCGCCGAACGCTTCGGGAGCCAATGTTTCGCCCGTCCACTCCGTTTGTTGCGGTAACTGCCGAACGACGCGAAGTTGCTCCAAAAACCGCAAAATGTCGTCTCGTAACCGCTTGGGACTCTTTCCATTAACCTCGTCATGTACGACAGATAATTTGTGTTCAGGCAAAACGGTAACAGTTCCTTCGGGACAAACGAGTCGTCGAATCATTTCGGCGAGCACTTCGGCTGTCAGGTCGTCGGTTTGGTTGGCAAGGTCGGAAACATCAAACGTTAAATCCGTTTCATCGGCACTGTCTTTTGGCGAAATCAGTATTTGCCGATCCACGGAAATCCATTGTAATCCTAGCGTGGCGAGCGTTTCCGTCAAAACCTTTTCGGCAGTCGTTTCCTGAAAGTGTCCGTTAGCCAACGTCTTGACCGAAAGAGAGAGCGGTTTCATTTCGTCGACGTTCAACGTCATGGGAATACCCGTCAAGTGAGAGATCGTTCGTACAAATTCAATCAGACTTTTTTTGTCGATGTCCAGTTCGAGAATCGACAAGGAAAGTCTTTCGGCAATATCAATGTTTGGCACGGACGTTTCCAGCAAGCCGGGCATCTTCCGTTCAAAGACGGACAGAGAATCGTTCGGGACTTGCCGTTCCTCGTGACGTATCTCCGGTTCGGTTGGTTGGGGCGGCACAATTTCCGGCAGTGGTACTTCTACCGGTTCTGCATCAAGCGGCTTGGGAATCTCTTCGACGGGAGCAATCGGCGGTGGTTGCTCTACCGGAACCGGCGGAATCGGTTTAGGGTGTTCCGGCGGTTGCGGAGCAGGTTGGTGAGACATCATCAGAAAACCAAGAGCAACGAGGAGAAGTACCGACAGACCGATAAGAATGCCGATCAAAATTTTTCGAGTCTTAATTTCCGTTTCGGAAACGTCGGCTTCCGGCGAAACAATTTCCAGAAAAAGACCGGAGCGGCGATCCTCTTTTGGTACTTGACCAATAACACCGGAACCTGTTTCATGGGTCAGTACATCGGGAAAGCGTTTTTGAACGGTGGGTTGAGCACTGTTTTGGGGTGCCGGAGTTGGTGCTTCACTGAGATCGGGCACAAGAACCATACTGCCGCATTTTGGACATGCCAAAATCCTGCCGATCAATTTCTCATCCTTAACGATGAGTTTTACTTCACATGTAGGGCAAGGAAAGGGAAACATGAAATGGGATAAGGTTCAAACATCTCTTTTTTACCTTATTTTCTTAACAAAACAACCTCATGACTTCGACCAAAGTGATCTACCGTCATTCCAAATACTTTGCAATGCGCCAACTCTCCAGGCGGAGCAACCATTCTTTTGCCGAGATGCCCGACTTGCGGTTTTCAAAAAAGAATGCAGAGAATCTGTCATCCTTCACGACCATTGCGAAATCTTTTTGCGATACGATTTCACGTCGGCAAAGTTCGAACGCACGTTCCGACAATTCTTGAATCAATGAATCCATCTGTTGTTCGACCGTCTTAATAATGCCTCTATAATCAGGGAAGTACGTCAAAAATTCGTCTGCGTTTCCGCTGCGAATCATATCGACAATTCGTTCCGTGTTGATGACACCGTTATTCAAAAGATTGAACGCCTTGACGTATGTCGGTCCTTTGATTTTGACCCGGTTCCAGTATTTGTCGCACACGACAAAACCTTCATCATGGAACGGCAGGGTATTTGCATATTCTTTGCATTCCATAATGGAATGAAGCGGATACACTTTCGGTTTTTGTATGCCGATATTTACGTCCAACTCTTCAAAAGTTTTGTTATTTCGTGTGCCGATGTGATAGATTTTTCTCTCCATGTGCGGAACGACGACCCGATTTTCGGGACAGCATAACTCGAACATGTAAGTGTTGTCCTTATCTAATGCGTCAAACAAGACCGAAGCCGTTTCCACTTCTGCGACAACGGCTTTGAGAAACAAGTCGGCAAACGTTAAATCGGAATTGCCCACCCTCGCCTTTGTAGCGTCAATTGTCCCGGATGTGGAGATGTTCCATTTTCCGTTATCGAGCCACACTTTGATCAGTGAACCGTCTAATTTTTCCTGCACTCTTGCGGATTCCCAATCAATTTGGGGGCAGTATGATTCTCCCGCATTGCCGAATTTGTAGAACGGCACACACACCGGAACGAAACTGTCTGGTGTTGCTTTCAGAATGAGTCCTCTGGACTCGCGGACCATTTGGAGGTTGAAGTTCGATTCAATTCCGTACTCCAACAGCATGTAATTGCCGTCTTCCCGGATTTTGATGTGATACGGCGGAACGGTCAACACGCTACGCCAATCTTCGTTTCTATTGATAAAATCGACTACTTCAAGCGGCATTTTTCCAAAAACAAATTAGGACTTATCCTTCCATCGATGCTTGGTGCAAGATGGTAATCAATTCGCGGACGGCAGTGTCGAGATCGTCATTGATAATCCGATGTTCAAATTCTCCGGCGTGCTGAAGTTCATCGATTGCCGTTGCCAAGCGGCGTTGCATGGCTTCTTCCGTTTCGGTGCCGCGTCCCCGAAGCCGTTCCCGCAGCACATCGACATTTTTCGGTTCGATGAAAAATGTAATCGCATCAGGAAACTGCGACTTGACCTGTCTGGCTCCCTTTACGTCAATTTCCAAAACGACCCATTGGTCGGCGGCGAGTCCGTCTTCGACTGTTTTTCGCAATGTACCGTACCATGTTCCTGCTCCGAACACTTCAAAACATTCCAGAAATTCACCGGCAAGCCGCTTGGTCTCGAATTCGTCAGGACTCAAGAAATGATAATCTTTGCCATCAACTTCTCCTGGGCGCGGTTTACGGGTCGTTGCCGAAACGCTCCACACCAGCGGCAGACCGCTCTCCGCAAAAACTCGGTGCAATACCGTTTGCTTACCAACCCCAGAGGGACCCGATACGACTAATAGATGCGACTTATTACCCATGAATGAATTATACCAAAACAATCTAAAAAAGGCAGTGTCAGTGCAAAAAGGATTGCGTGTTACACGGCAAAACGCAAGCGTAATGCTGTACTGTTCGACCGTTACTCATTTTATTACGCCGCTAAAAATCGTTGCAAATCGCCGCAAACGCTTCGCTATACTTCGGCGGCGGGTCGGTCTTCTCGAACTCGTTGTTCCAAATACAGCGGACAATTTTTCTCGCTTCGTCCACTGCCGACAGTACCGTTTGTAAATCCCAATCGGGTAAATTGACTCCGGTATTCGCTATCACCGGCGGTAAAAGAATGTATCCAAGCCGAAAACCGTTTTTCAAAAAACCGGAATGTTCCGAGTGCTGACTCAAGAGATGATAATAGAGGGGAAGTTGAAAATCCACCCATTCCCCTTTTTTGTTTTTGTGTTTGTGGGGATCGTCCGAATGACCTGTTTTGTAGTCCAAAATGATTAATGTGTTCGTTTTTTTGTGTCGGTCGATTCGGTCAATGCGACCCGACAAAAACTTGCCTGCCAGCGTAACTCGACGATTCTCATCAGGTACGAATTCGACATCGGCAATTTCATATCCCTGCCGCCGCCAATCGGCTTGCCAATCCGCAAAAGCATGCAACCGAGTCCTCGCCCGCTCAATCTGTATCGCAATCGTCGCACGAGGCGACTTGCCGTAAATCTGCTCCGAATAGGCTTCCAACATTGCGTTGAGAAATTCACGAATCTCTTTGGACGAAGTGGAATCACGAACAGGACTATCCTTGTCGCCGAAACGTTGCAACACTCCATGCACAAACGTTCCAAAATCGTTCGCTTGCAGTTCCTCAACGGCATCACTCTTTTTCTGGAGACCGCAAAGTTTGCCCAAATAATAGCGGTACGGACAATCCAGATATTTTGACAATGCCGTTACGCTAAACGACTCGATGGGCTTCGGCAAATCGGGCAACACGGGAACGTGAAATTTGTGCGTTGTTTCGCAGCCGGGTTGCAAAGAGCGTTTGAGCCGCACGGCAACTTCGGGTTTCATATCGGCAAAAAATGCACGCACACGGCGAGCGGTAAGTTCCGTATTTTCCGCCATGAAAAAGAATCGGCTCGGAAGCATCGGATCGCCTTCGGTCGTCCGCCGACCAGAAATGAGCAACACTTCGCCGAAATGTTTACGCGTTTCGAGCAACACGGTCAGAGCGTAAGCATCACGCGCACAACGGCGGCGATTGTCCATGATGCCGAGTTCCTTTCGTAACGCATCGGGCAAGAAGATGTCCGCATTAGCAAACGAGGGAACGATGCCATCGTTCATTCCCGTTACAATGGCGACCGGTGCGTCGTCCATCGCCATTTCGAGCCAGCCGATCAGTTCGATGGCGTTCGGCAATTCCGGCGGCGCAATCGGCTCCGACTCGATTTGCATTATCAGCAATTCGAGAATTTCGGCGAATGTTAATGGCGGCAACAAATCGGCAGGAAGCAAACGCAATTCCTTTGTCATGCGTTTCACGATTTCGAGTGCCGCTCCATTTTGGTCACGTTGCTGATCCGAGTAAAGACGCTCCAAAATTGCGTCAATTTTTGTGAGAGCATTCGGCGACATAGTCGCCGGCTCTCTGATGCAATCGAGCAGTTGTACAATTTCGTTCCAAACGAGCGGCAATGCCTCAAATTTTTTCGGATACTTCGCATCGTTCTTCCATTGGTCATCGACCGTTACCGGAAAGTACGTATTATGGTAATCGTCGAGTTGCGAGATAAAATCTTTGTCAACGGTTAGGCGGACGTATTTTTCGACATCAGGATGTCGGACGAGTTCGGCGTAATCTTTGAACAGTCGGTTCTGCATGAATTTCAGAAGGACTTCAAGAAATCGGAACACAGTGGTGCGGCGAACCGGCACACCTTCGATGAGCCGCTGCGGCAAGTCCGCTTTGGCAAAGTGTTCCTGCACGAACGGAATGACCTGTTTATCAGGAACACCGACGACGATTTCGCCGGTGGCAAACTTGCCGTCAAGCGAAGCGATTTTCCGCAGTACAGTATCTGCTTCGTTTTCCGGTTGCCAAACGATGGCGATGTTTTTTTCGTCGATTTCAAGCGGAGCATCGCACCAAGCACTTGCGTGAAGACAACCGAACTCATCGAATCGCTTTTGCATTGTTGCCGGTGCAAAGACAAACGTTGTGATGAACGAAGCGAACTTTTTCAAAATCCGCTTTTGCAAATCGTTCATATCGACGAGTCCGACGAGATAAAATTTTCGCTTGTCATCCGTCCACTTTTGCACGATGCGTTGGTATTCTTCTTCGGCTTGATTTTTGATGGCAAAGAGTCGAGCCGCCTGTACATCCCAGAGTCCATGCCGGTCGAGAAAACCGGGTTCTTTAGGATTATCATTCGCATAGAAATCCTGCAATGCCGACAATGTGCGCCATCGGGCGGTCTCGCCGACTGTACCGGTCGTTTCGTGGGTATCGGCAACTTTCTTGAAGTCGATGCCTTCGGCGGCAAGTTCGTAATGAAGTTTGGCGAATATTTTGCCGAGCGAGAGCCAAGCGGTAAATGTCTTCGGGAACTCCAGCAAGAGATTTTTCAGCAGTGCCGGTTTGGTCTGATGAAGTTTTTGAACAGAGTCGATCCATGCGAACCATCGGGTCACTTCGGGAGCGATAGGTTTTTCTCTTTCGTAAAATTTTTCCGGGAGTGCTTCGAGTGTCAGAAATTCTGGCGGATACCATGCGGGATCGTCCATTTCTGCTGCTTTTGAAGCGAGAATTTCTTCGAGTCGCATGATTGCTCGTCGACCGGGCAGAACGAGTGTGACTGCTTTCAGATCGAGTCGCCCGTTTTCTGCGTGTTGGGCGATTAAGTAGTCTGCCATTCGATGCAGAAGCGGCTTGTCCCAGCCTAAAAATATGGGTTCCATATACGATATTCCGCTTATGTATTAACGGTGATATGCTCTACATCTAAAATCCTTCGGTGAATTCTGTATCGAGTACCATACTGACTCCTTCGTCGTGTAGGACTCGCACGGCATTCTCGGTATTGAGGTAGATTTTATCTCGCAGAATCTCTTGAATTGCCGTATTTAGGTGGTCTCTGGTTGCTGCGGAACTGCCACGTCCACCAAAGTCCATTGCCGAAGGAACTCCTTCGTTTAAGGCAACGAGTCTTTTTTGGATCAGTGCGGAAAGTTTGAATCGCCCGCCGATTTTGCGCATCAGTTCTTCGTCTTTGAGTTCTTCAATCATGGGGAAAAGAAATTCGCCGAAAAGTAGCCTTTCATTATATTCCGAAAACGGATAGGGTAAAGGGGGGCGGTTCATTGCACTGCCCAATAATAAATCACTCTTGCGATAGCGCACCAGCGTCACAGACGCTCTGCTCATTCCCTTCCCCTTCGCTTCATTTTATCGAACTGTGCGTCATCTCCCCGTATGGAGCCACCGGACTCGCCGCCCGAAATCATACCAAGCATAATTGCCTGTCGACGCTGCAAATGCAACTGTCTAAAATCTCCACGATCATCGAATTGGTAGCCTTGTGTAAAAGGAGACAAATTTCCTACCGGACTTTCTCCATCTTCCGACCTTGCCGAAAGAATTTGTAGCATTTGAATTGCCACTGAATTTCCCGGTTGTTCAGCATATTCATGTTCTCCGACCGGTCCTACTTCTTCGGTAAATAGAAAAAAACCATACACAGCAAGGAAGAGCAAAATCAGGACAATGCCGTTACCGACATTGTCGACGATGTCGTTATATTTCACTTTCACAGTGGACATGAACCGTGTTGCCGTATCGAGGATCACGAGCGTAACGATAAACAGCGTCCAGATTGCAATGCAGTCGGCAACAAACAGTGTTATCGTAGCCTGTCCGGCGAGCAATTCAGCGACATCTTCCCACCAACCGGCTGCAATCAGGAAGGAAAAGAGTACCGCTCCCAGCGTGAGACAATTCCCCCACATACCGACTTTCCAGCGAAAGCCGTACAACACGGCGAGAAGGAT